>Ga0247811_1000418_pt1 | contig 13311 bp, 12 predicted proteins | sample UWRJL134311R1_FD_189018 | JGI IMG/M metagenome (GOLD analysis project Ga0247811, IMG submission 189018) | Plant litter microbial communities from Arlington Agricultural Research Station in Wisconsin, United States - UWRJ-L134-311R-1 | ecosystem: Environmental > Terrestrial > Plant litter >...
AACAATAACACAGTCTGAGACATATTCTTCCAATCCCTGACGGGTAAGGGTTGCTTCGCCGCGTTCTCCGGTTATAATTGCTGTTACGCCTTTTGTTTTAAGCCAGTGAAACAATCTTCGCAGTTCTGCTCTAAGAATAGCCTGATTGTCCAGACCTGAAAATAAAGATTCAACAGTGTCTAATACCACTCTTGTGGCTTTGATCGAATCGATGGCATGTCCTAACCTGATGAATAAACCATCAAGATCATATTCGCCGGCCTCTTCAATCTCTGATCTTTCTACCCTGACATAATCGACGATTAGTTTTTTGTCAGCTTTAAGCTGCTCAAGGTCAAAACCAAGTGATTTAACATTTAAGGTAAGGTCATCAGAAGGTTCTTCAAATGACATGAAAACTCCTGGTTCGTTATAATTTGTAATACCTTTAATAAGGAATTGCATTGATAACAATGTCTTTCCGCATCCGGCACCGCCACAGATTAATGTTGGCCTTCCTTTCGGAAATCCGCCATCAGTAATCTCATCAAGGCCGTCAACTCCGGTAGGAGTTTTGGGAAAAATAAAACTATGTGATTTTGTTTGTTTTTGCACGCTAAAAAATATTCTGTTTACTCAAATATACGTTTTCTTGATTTATTTATTATAAGAATTTATTAAGATTTAACAGATGTTTAATGGAAATTAAACAAAATCGCGAAAAAACTATTATAGAAAATGGAAAACGTTAATAAAATTAATAATATTTAAAAAATATTAACGTTTATTGCTGAGTTGTATTATATTTTTAGTGATGATATTTTTATCAGAAGTAGTTTTGGCTAAGCCAATTGCGGTTTCAAAATGCTGCAGCGCTTTCTTCGGATCCGACTCTGTATAGAGATTTCCGAGCAGGGAATAATAAAAATGATTATCGATCAATTGGAGCTTTTCTGCTTCAACAATGGCTTCTTTACTGCCTTTTGCTTTCGCTAAAGCATATGTTCGGTTTAGGGCCGCAATGGGCGAATATTCCAAAATAATCAGATTATTATACAATTCCAGAATATGTTCCCATTTTTCCGGACTGTCTTTTTTCTGCGTGTGCCAATACGCGATTCCGGCTTCAAGATGGTATTTAGAAAAAGAATCTCCCGTTGAAGATTTACTCAAAAAGTAAGTGCCTTTGTCTATCAATTCCCGGTTCCAAAGTGATTCATCCTGATCCTGGTACAAAATAATTTCTCCGTTTTCTGAGGTTCTGGCATCAAATCTTGAAGAATGAAAGCACATCAGGGCCATCAGGGCATTTGTTGATGGCAGATTGGTCGTTTCATTTTGAATCAATAAAAAAGTCAGGCGCATCGCTTCGGCACAAAGATCTTTGCGTAAAGTGGCGTTTTGCGAAGTAGAGTAGTAGCCTTCAGAATATAAAAGATAGATCGTTTTTAAAACGATGTCTATTCTCTCTGTAATTGCCGCTTTACTCGGATTTTGGATTTTAACGTTTTCTTCCTTCAGTTTTTCCTTTGCCCGATTGATTCTTTTGTAAATCACTTCTTTATTAGAAAGAAAGGCATCAGCGATTTCGTTTATTCCAAAGCCGCATAATAAATTCAGTGCAAGCGCGATTTGAGCTTCTGCCGAATTGCAGGGATTGCAAACCGTAAAAATCATCGCAAGCTGGCTGTCAGCAATATTCTGGTCTGATAAATCAATGTCAATTTCCGGATTATGCAAAGGAGAATGGTGTTTTATTTCGGTTACGATTTTCTTTTCGAAAACGTCATTTCGTTTAAAGTAATTTTTGGTTTTATTTTTGGCCACCGTATAAAGCCAGGCCGTTGGATTTTCCGGAATCCCTTTTATTGCCCATGTTTCTGAAGCTGCCAGAAAAGTATCACTCACAATATCCTCAGCGATTTCGATATGATGAATTCCAAAAAGATGAGAAAGCACCGAAACGATTTTTTGGTATTCAGTTCTGAATAAGTGGGGAATAAGTTCTTGGTTTTCCATATTGTAAAAGTAAATTACAAATTTTAAATTTCAATTCGAAATTCACGTCTCGTTTTGTCGGGATGACAAGATTGTGGTTACTGATTGTAAAATAATCTTTGTCGAGTTTTATGTGTGATCTCTCCTTCGTCGAGATGACAAGATTGTGGTTACTGATTGTAAAAGAATCTTTGTCAAAGTTTCAAACTTTGACAAAGATAGTGCCGCGTCGGGATGACAAGATTGTGGTTACTGATTGTTAAAAATCTTTGTCGAGTTTTATGTGTGATCTCTCCTTCGTCGAGATGACAAGATTGTGGTTACTGCTTGTAAAAGAATCTTTGTCAAAGTTTCAAACTTTGACAAAGAGCTCCACTATAATAATCTAAAATCTAAAATCTAAAATCTAAAATCTAAAATCTAAAGTCTAAAGTCTAACAATCTAACAATCTAATAATCTAACAATCTAACAATCTAACAATCTAATAATCTAAATTCCACAATCTTAAAAAGCCATTCGAATCTCGACATTCCCCCCTAAACTTAAAACGGGGCAGTCTTTTGCAATTGCCGCCGCTTCGTCATAATCATTGGCTTTTACGATAATCATACCGCCAATAGATTCTTTAATTTCGACAAAAGGACCGTCTGTGATTCCTTTATTGCTGGTGACTATTTTTCCCGCTCCATCCCAGCGCTGTAAAGGCCTTGCCAGTTTATCCTGCGCAGCCAGACCTCCAAACCAATTTTGCCATTCCTTAAAATGCTGTTGCAATTCTTCCGGAGACGGCTGTATTTCTTTTGTTGTAAAATCTCTTCTGAAAATCAATAAAAATTCATTCATGTCTTTTATATGTTATTGATTGCTTGTAAAAAGTAAAAAGCTGTTTTTATCTGATATAAATTTAGTATTTTATCAGATAAAAACAGCTCGATTTATTTATCCAAATTGTCCCACTCTGTAAGTTCCGGGAGTATTAGGGAAAGCAAGGTTGAAACGGTTCCAGGTGTTGATTGTTGTAATCACAAGCGTAAGATCGATCATTTCCTCATCTGAAAATACAGCTTTTGCTGTGGCGTAAATTTCATCTGGAACATCACAGGCAGTTACCGCTTCTGCCCACGCCAATGCTGCTTTTTCTCTGGGCGTGAAAAAAGGAGTTTCTTTCCAGGCACTTAAAGCAAATAAACGCTGCGGTGTTTCGCCTGCAGCAAGTGCTTCTTTTGAGTGCATATCTAAACAATAAGCACAGCTGTTAATTTGTGATACTCTAAAGTCTACTAAATCAACAAGTGATTTTTCAAGTCCTGATTTTTTCAAATAAGCTGTGATTCCAAATAATGTACCAAGTGCTTTTTGACCTTTTTCGAATGCATTAATTCTAGTTTCCATTGTGTATAATTTTAATTGTTATACCCTAATGACAACTCAAGTTTCAGAATTGGACAAATTTTTGAAAAAAAAGAGGAAAATTTTTTAAAATATTTCAATCCCTTGATATTGTTGCGTTTTTAACGCGTTTTTAATTGATAATTAAATCTATATTTTTAGAATAGTTAGACAATAAAGGTTTGTTATTAAAACTATTTGTCATCGTCCAGGGTACAAGTTGTCCCTTTTCGATGATTTCTTTTTTAGAATAAACCATATTAAAATACATTTCTAAATCATTTGGGTTTTCGGGCATTGGTTTATTTTTTGAGCCTTCAGGAATATCCTCATAATAATACCTGGATTGTTTTAAAATAGGATATTTATTCAGTAAATAATCGTTTAAAGTAAATCTCTGGCCATCACCTTTGTATAAATCTTCGAATAAAATAGGAGTAATTGTCAGATTTTTTATGGTTTGTTTTAAACTTTTATATTGATCTGAAGTGATCAAAAAATCAGATTCTTTCCAATTATCTTTTTGATACAATTGCCTGATAACAGATAGCCGGACATAATCACCATTGATTTCGATAACCTTAAAAACAAAATAATATTTTTGGTAACTCTGACTTCCGTTAATACCGGTTTCTTTACTAAAAATAAAGCTTCCCAACTGCAGTTGATGTTCTTTTGTGTTGATTGCTTTTTTCCACATAAAAGGTCTGTAAACGAATTCTCTTAAGAGAAAAAAAACGGCTAGTAGTAGGAGAGAAATTATTATTATTTTTTTCATTTGTTTTTGTATTTCAGGTTTCAGGTTTCAGGTTTCAAATTTCAGGTTCTGTGCAAACTTGAAACTTGAAACCTGAAACAAATTTTCAAACTATCAAGATCGTATTTGAAGATGTTCCAGTTTTTTTCCTACCAAAGTTTTTATTCCTACTACTTTAAATCCTAATTTTAAATATAACTTTTTAGCATTCGGATTATCTTCATCAACAAGTAAACCTAAAATCTGATGATTTTTGGTTACAAATTCATCAATTAAAAATTCAAGTAGTTGCGAGCCAATTCCTTTTCCCTGCTGTTTTGGGTCAACGCCCAGAGCATCAATATAAAATTCACCGCTTTCCGTTTCATCTTCCGGAGCAAAGCCGGCGTTATAATGAGATCTGATGTATTCTATCACCGGCAGTCTTAATGCGTTTAAATCGGCACCATTATAAATATTGACAGCACCCAGAATTTCATTGTTTTCTTCGGCAACATAACAATTTTGATACGAATATTGATTGTTTTCTCTGGCCGCGAAATAAAAAAGGAACTCTTTGGCGGTTTCATAATCGTTTCTGCCAATAAACTTGTAGGCAATATCTCCCATTGCCAGAAGTAAATGGGGCACGATCTCTTTAGCGTCCTCGAATACTGCTTTTCTAATAATCATTTTTGATATTTTTAAGTTCTTCAAACAATGCAGAATATGTACAAATATACGATGAAGTTATACCATTCGAAAAATTTAAATGGCGCTTATCTTTGTAGTGTTATTGAAAACTAAAAAGTAAAAAAGATGAAAGCAATAGGATTTAAAACATCATTACCCATAGAAGAAGAAGGCAGTTTTATAGCATTTGAAACTCTAAAACCAATTCCCGGCCCGCATGATTTACTGGTAAAAATCAGTGCCGTTTCTGTAAATCCGGTCGATTTTAAAATCCGCCAGAGCAGTGCGAAAGACACCGTTCTCGAAACTCCAAAAATTATTGGATGGGATGCTGTCGGAATTGTAGAAGCAGTCGGGCAGGAGGTAAAGCTGTTCGAAATTGGAGATTCTGTTTATTATGCGGGCGATTTGACCAAACAGGGAAGCAACGCCGAATATCAGATTATCGATGAACGAATTGTAGGCAGGAAACCCAATACATTAAGCATCGAAGAGGCTGCAGTTATTCCCTTAACCGCGTTAACGGCATGGGAAATATTATTTGACCGAATTAGAATCAACCCTGAAAAAGATAAGGGTAAAACGGTTTTAATCATCGGAGGTGCAGGAGGAGTAGGTTCGATTGCCATTCAGTTAGCGAAGCAAATCGCGGGATTAACTGTTATTGCAACAGCGTCGCGTCAGGAAACTATTGCATGGTGCAAAGCACAGGGAGCAGATTTTGTGGTCGATCATAAAAACCTTGTAGCGGCTGTTCGTGAGGCCGGATTTCAACATGTAGATTTTATTCTTGATTTTGTAGATACCAATTTTTATTGGAACATTATGACTGAACTCATTAAACCACAAGGACATATTGCCTCGATTACCGGCAGCAGCGACCCCGTTGCATTAAATAAACTAAAAAGCAAAAGCGTTTCTTTTTCCTGGGAATTGATGTACACGCGCTCGATGTTTCAGACAGAAGATATGATTGAACAGCATCATATTCTGAACAAAGTAGCGGCTTTATTAGATGAGGGTACTCTAAAAACGACTTTAAATGAAACCTTAAACGGATTTACGGTAGAAAATTTCAAAAAAGCACATCAGCTTTTAGAGTCTGGCAGCACCATTGGAAAAATTGCAATTAAGTTTTAAAACAGTAAGTATCAGATAAAATCCCATTCTCGCCGAGATGGGATTTTTTTTGCTCTAGATTTAAAATAAAGATACAAAAGAGTTTATAGACAAAAGTTTATTAAAGTAAGAAAATTACATTGATTTTAAAGGTGTATTTAAATAAAATTGATATATTAGCTATAAATATTAATAATCTTACTTTTTTAACTTTTGTTGTAAACTAAATAATATGGAATTGAATAAAATAGCATTCGACAGCAATTTTAGTTTGATTTTAGGAGCCTATAATCAAAAGAGAATTTATGGATTTGCCTACGATAATTCAGAAAATCAAATTTTGAAAAAACATTTATTCTATGAAGTTGAAGTTGATTTTTTAACTGATCAATATGGAAATCAGTGCATTTTTGAAATTAATAGAAAACAAATCTATTACCAAAATAAAATTCCCGGTTCAAAGCTAGAGCAAATTGCAGAGAAAGCAGCTCAATCTATTTTTCCAATAAAAATAAAAATAAATAAGGCAGGTGAAATTGACCAAATTCTGAATCATGAAGCTGTAAAAATAAGATGGCATGAAATTAAAAGCGAGATTCAGGAATATTATAAGGGAGAACGGGTTCTTAAAATTATAACTAAAATAGAAAACCTCTTATTAAACGACATTCTGTTGAAAGAATCTTTGGGTAAGAATTGGTTTTTCCATTTATTCTTCAAACCTCTTTATGTTAGTTATACTGAAAAATTGAAATTCAAATGCATTTGGCACTCTCCGGTTTTTGGCGATCAATGTATTGAATACGGAGTAGTTCATACTATATATGAAAATTACGATGCAGACGATAAAATAATAATAAACGCTGATGGAATTGCCATAGACGAAAGATCTATTGACGAAATAAGGGCAGGATATAAATTTCCTCCATCTCAATTTTCAGAAGCAGCATCAGAACCTGTCGAATCTCAGATGAAACTAGATTATAAATTATATGCCGAAGATCGAAGCATCTTTTCGGTTACAGGATCTTTTGAAACAAAAATTGACGAAAATACCCAGCAGAAAATTCAGTTAGAAATATACCATCTCACCGAAAGTTCCTCTTTCCGTCCACTAAGCGATACTGTAGAAAGAGAAAATCAAAGAATATATGAGTCCTGGCAAAAAGCAGATCGAGGTAAAGGGTATTTATATGATTTAAGTAAAGAACTAAGAGAAAATACTCCAACACCAGAGCCCTTTAGAGAAAAAAAACCTCCGGGAGAAAGAATTGAGCTGTTTGTTGAAGAAATTTTTCCGAAAAAGAAAATCAGTCTTTGGAGTAAGATAAAATCAATTTTTAAAAAGAAATAAGTTAACATAAAATATAGAAGTAATGGCCGAAAAACATTTTGTAGTACAGGGCGCAACCTGTCAATGCCAATTTAGCGAAGCGAATCAAACAGATATCCTGCTTGTAAAAACACATTCTAAGCATTATGCAAACGACAGTAAAGGAAAAGAAAAACTAATTGCAACCGATAAAGAAATTGGACAGACAATGAAGCAAAATTCTTTAGGCAAATGCACAAATCAGCCTTCACCTTCCGGAAATCTTCCATGTGTGATCAATGTTACAAAATGGTTTGATGTTAATGAAAAGACGATCTATTCTAATAAAGGAAAAGCACTTCTTGAAGACAGTAAAGCAACTTGCGATAAAGGGGTTCCTAATTGTATTTCGATCAAAAACCATGGACAGACAGCTGAATTAACTGAAAAAAACATAGAAAATAGTTCACCCGAAATACTTTCAGAAATTTTACCCGGTGTTAATTTTAGTGATTTAGAAGATGAAGCAATAATGATTAATTACAGACAAGATGAGTAAGTTTTTACGTATTGCTCCAAAAGAACCTCTTGCAGAAGGACAGAAGTGGAATGCTGCAACAGGACATTTAAAACTGCCAAAAGCAGCTGCATTTGAAGTTATTGTTACAGTAAATGAAGATTTTTTTAAAAATCCAAAACACCCTAAACCGGAACCTTTTGAAGAATTAACCCAAGAAGAGTATCAAAGACTGCCTTATTTTAAGAGATCAATTTATGATGGCGGGCTCAAAGTCTATAAAGAAAAACAGCTTTATTATGAACATAGCATAAATAAAATAAGAGAGTCTGTAAACTGGTCTTGGGAAAAAGTAGGCAAGGGAATGAAAGGAAGAAAAATAACTCATAATAATTCTCTTTCAAAAGGACTTCCGTTTGATTTGTGCAAGCAAATACAATTTCCTAAATTACTAGAAGGAGGTGCACCTGCTTGGCTAGAAGTTTTTACAAAAAACGATCCCGCAAGAGGACAAATTCCTTACGGAATGTTTGTAAGTGCGATGGGAACTCCTAAAATTATAGCTGCAGAGTGGCGTGATTATACAGGCAGATTAATTACCAAACAAATCGCATTTGGTTCTACCGTTTACCTGCATATCTATACAGAAGCACTTTATGGACAAAATATAGAAATACAGCTTGCAGACGATTGTTTTATCACAGATACAAACCTGACGCCAACACCAAGTGATAAAGACGGAGATCCTGTACAAAAACTTACTGCACAACCTTTAATGAGATTTAAACGACCAGTAAATACACACAGCTGCAATGCCATTACAAAACCACCCGCAGGTGCAATAACGAACTCGATGGTAATTGAGAAAGGAAAAGAACAATTCTCTGTTACCAGTGTGCAAAAATGTGTTTTCCCTGTTTTTATTGAGCAGGCATGGCAGTTTCAGGCAGCAGGAAATTTTGACAGCGGCAGTAAATTGTCTATAAAACCTATTGTGTTTCATTCTAAAATAAAAAACCAAAAGATTGATTTAGACGATTGTCTGCTTAAAGTTTCCCGAAACGGGATTTTGATGCAGGGCGAATTATCAGGTAATAATCCCTTGATACTAGGAGAAACCGAAAAAGGCGGGGCGCCGGAAGACCAAAAGAAAATCGATTTTACGTTTGGGGTTTTTATTGATGGGACCAATAATAACAGATATGATACCATTGCTCGTACTGATTGGGAAGAAAATCGCGTAGGCAGAAAATCGACAGATGAAAAACCTTATACAAATGAAGAGTATTTACAAGTGTATGCTAAAAGCAAAGATGAAGTAAGTAAAAAAGATAATTATAAATACGGCGAAGGGAGTTATGAAAATGATCTCTCGAATGTGGCTATCTTATTTGATAATTATGTAGAAAATACCGACAATAGAATTTTTAAAATTTATACCGAAGGAATGAATACCAATACTTTGGGTGACGAACACTTAAAAGTCAGCAAATATGAGAAAGATGACATTGTAGAAGGAGGAGCCATGGGGATCGGCAATGCAGGAATTGTAGATAGAGTACGTAGGGCTGTAGAACAAGTTGTAAAAAAAATAAAAGTAGATGATGAGCAAAAAATCGGCTCTATTACCATCGATGTTTTTGGTTTTAGCCGGGGGGCTGCCTCAGCACGTCATTTTGTACACACCATTACTCATCCGGCTTATTATTCAACTGCAGGAATAAATGGTGCTTATTGTGATCATCAGGGATATCAGATTTCTGAAGAATATCGTAATCGAAAAAAAGTATTGCCTACAAATGGTTATTTAGGATATAAACTGATTGAAAAAGGAATACAATTTGACCAATTAATTATTCGTTTTGCCGGCTTGTTCGATACTGTAGCACATCACGGTTTAGTACAATATAATGATATTCGCGATTTAGGATTAAACTCTATTAGCAAAGCCAAATATGTCATACATATGGTTGCAGGGGATGAACATCGAAAAAATTTTAGTTTATCACCCATTATTAAAAGTCAAAATCATATTGAGTTGTACATGCCTGGTGTGCATTGTGATGTAGGTGGAAGTTATACCGAAGGCAGACCCGAAGGAATAGCTTCAGGTGTTGCACCTGATCCAGGTGGGGAACATGTTTTGGCAATAGATTATTGCGATTTTACTTTTCTAAGTTCGAAATTAAGCAAATTTAGAGACATCCTCATAGAGGAGGGCTGGTTCACGAAAGACCAGCTCAAAATATGTGATATCGATGGCAAAACTTATGAATATAAGTCTACTAGAAAATATAGATATGATAAACAGCAACTTATTTCGCAGCGTGCTTACATTAGCAATCAATATAGTTTTATACCCTTGCACATGATGTGTAATTTCGGGATAGAAAAAGGAGTAAAATTTGTTTATAAAGATCTGGTAAAAATTAAGAATTTTCAAAAGAATATTTTTCCTGAACATCTTGCGTTTATTACAAAAATAAAAAGTCACTTAGAAGATTATGCTACTAAAGCAATAGCTAACCCATTACTTGTGCTTAACCACAAAATCCAAGACGAAGATATAAGACAACTTCGTAATCATTATTTGCATTACAATGCTACTGTGGGTATTATAAATGGTCCCGAACCAGAAAGAAAAAGGGACATTATACAACCTTGATAAAATTCTAAAATGAAAATACAAATATTAAAAATAAGTTTTATAACCCTCATGGTTATACTAATATTAAGCTGCAACAAAAAACAAAATATGAGCACAAAAACTGATTTTAGCTGGGGAGCTTCTGTAACTTCTGTGAAAGATTATCCAATAGTCGTGCACAAAGGCTATTTTGCCACACAAGATAAATTTATAACAGCATTACACAGTTCAGGAACGCAAAATCAAGGATGGAACAATGATGGATCTGATATGGGCGCTGGAGGGAATATAATTCCAACTATGCTCTCTCTTACATGGGTCAGCTATGCCGAAAAGAAATTTTGGAAAATAGATGCAACGATAGATCAAGCCACACAAAATAAAATACTATCCTTGTTTCGTGAGGGCTTTTACAATTGGGACCGTGTGAAAAAAGAACCTAAACATGACACTTACAATCATATTACAATTGCTGTTGCACCTGGAGGTATTGTTGTTCTTTTTTTGACAGGTGATTGGCATAGAGCAGAAATAGCTCGTTATCAGGCTAAAGAAACTTTTGTAGATGTAAATGCATTTTATGATAATCCAGATGGAGATAATCAGCAGCAATTTTATGATTGGTGGTATGAAAATTCAGTTCCTAAATATCTTCAGGAAAAAATTGTTAAGTCTGGAATTCCTTACGGAATTTGGGATATCTATCGAGAAAAATACAAATGGCGTTTTCAACCTTTTTTTTATAAAGAGGATAAATTGACGCATTATTATATTACTTACATCAATGGAGAAGAAGATAATATTTATCAAGACGTTATAAATGAAAATTCATTCAGTAACGTTCCACTACCACTTAATATTTCTTTTTATTTTAAAATCTATAATGGAGAAGCAAAATTTGATGCCGATGAAATTGTAGGCGCTTTCAAAAAAATGAAAAAGAATCATCCTGATAAAAATATCGAAATAGAAATTAGACCCGCTTTTATGTACAAAACCACAACATTTACAGTAAAGTGTGAAGGGGACGAAATTCCTTTGCAAAAAGTAGTAGTTAGAATGTGGAAGAATTAGAGATAATGAGAAAATATTTAATCATAATTTTCAGTTGTGTGTTTTTTGTTTGCTGTAATAATTCAAATAAAAAAGAGATGGAAAAAGATGATTTTAAGTGGGGTGTTGCCGTAACAGTACCACGAGAGTATCCGATAGAAATACATAAGGGTTATTTAGAAAATGATAAAAAAATGATGGCCTCATTTATAAATACTGGCCTTATACAAGATGGATGGACTTACGATGGAGATGCTCTTTCAGGAGGTAATGAATTGCCGACTCTATTGTCTTTAACCTGGATAAGTTATGCAGAAAAAAAGTTTTGGAAGATTGAAACTGAAATAGATAAAACTACTCAGGATAAAATAAAACAATTTTTTAAAGAGGGTTATATGAACAAAGACCTGAACGGAGTATGGTCTCATATTACCTATAAAAAAATTACTGTAGGTTTAGCACCCGGAGGTATCGTTATTTTATGGTTGTCAGGGCGTAATAAAAAGGTTGAAATAGCGCAATATCAAGCTGTAGAAACCTTTGTAAGTGTAAATGAATTTTATAGAAATCCTGATGAAGATACACAACAGGAGTTTTATGATTATTTCTACAATGCCTATATTTCTAAAGAAACTCGAGAGTATATAAAAATGAATGGAGTTCCTGTAAAGCTGTGGAAAGAGTATCGAACAAAATACAATTATCGTTTTAATATCCATTTTTACAAAGCAGATAAAGAAAGTTCTGATCGGGTATCAGAATATGTAAATGGCGAAAAAGAAGTCATAAAAGTAGAAGATTTGGCTGGTTATCAAAATAAAGCTTTGCCTTCTTATTGCAGGTTTTGGTTTAGTATATACAATGCAGAAGCAGAGTTTGACGGTGAAGAAATATTAAAGACTTTCAAAAAACTAACGGCTGCCCATCCTGATAAAAATATAGAAATTGAAGCTAAAGTTGCCTTCATGTACAAAACCACAACATTTACAGTGAAATGTGAAGAAGACGAAATTCCGTTACAAAAAGTAGTAGTTAGAATGTGGAAGAATTAGGTATTATGAGAAAGTATTTAATCATAATTTTCAGTTGTGTGTTTTTTGTTTCCTGTAATAATTCAAATAAAAAAAACATGGAAAACAAAGATAGCTTTACCTGGGGATCTACTATTACCGCACCGCACATGTACCCTATTGAAATTTATAGAGGATATATGGCTAATAATAAGCAAATGATTACTGCTTATATTAATACAGGAATAAGCACAGGCGATTGGGGGTTTGGTAATAATGCATATGCGGGAGGAAAAACTATTCCAACTAATTTATCGCTTACTTGGATAAGTTATGCGGATAAAAAATTTTATAAAATAGAAACAGAATTGCCACATGATAAAATATTAGCCTTGTTTAAGGAAGGTTACAAGGATAAAGACATGTCTCATATTACTTATAATGATATTACAGTGGGTCTTGCTCCAGGAGGATTTGTAGTAGTATGGCTTACGGGAAAAAATAGGAGTATCGAAATAGCACACTATCAAGCGGTAGAAACTTTTGTAAGTGTAAATGAATTTTCTAGAAATCCTCTCGAGCACACTCAAGAAGAATTTTATGATTTCTGTTTAAAGGATTTGTCCCTAAAGAAACTCAAGAGTACATCAAAAAGAATGGAGTTCCTGTAAAGCTGTGGAAAGAGTATCGAACAAAATACAATTATCGTTTTAATATTCATTTTTACAAAGCAGATAAAGAAAGTTCTGAGCGGGTATCAGAATATGTAAATGGCGAAAAAGAAGTCATAAAAGTAGAAGATTTGGCTGGTTATCAAAATAAAGCTTTGCCTTCTTATTGCAGGTTTTGGTTTAGTA
>Ga0247811_1000419_pt1 | contig 13300 bp, 8 predicted proteins | sample UWRJL134311R1_FD_189018 | JGI IMG/M metagenome (GOLD analysis project Ga0247811, IMG submission 189018) | Plant litter microbial communities from Arlington Agricultural Research Station in Wisconsin, United States - UWRJ-L134-311R-1 | ecosystem: Environmental > Terrestrial > Plant litter >...
AAGCTGCTCTTCCTGCGGCACGACGTAGCGTCCCGCAGCATGATCCCTCAACCACTTACCGATGAACTTCCGAATGGAAGTCTCCTGATTGGTCTGGAGCAAAATTTCTGCGTAGCTGGAGTCGCTATCTTCTAAATCGTGCTTTAAGTCCAGAAGACGATCGATTGCCAGATTCCAGAGGTCACGGTGGGTGGATGGCGTGCTTTCCAGCGATTTGTGAAATTCGACGACCTTCGATGGTTCCCACGGTGGCGTCTGCGAGTCGGCCGTAGCCTTCTGCTGAGCGTAGAATGCGCTCCAGGGACGTAATCGCTCCGCAGGGTGGGCCTGTGCGATTTCCTGCAATGCTAGGAATGATTCCTTCCCAGGCGTCTCTCGGATAAAAGCTAAAAACCCATCACGAGCATTCTGGGCATCGTCCCTAAGTCCTGGCGAATAGACCCCTTTTCCTGCACGGTCAATGTCTTCTGCAATACGTATGTATGTGTGCATCAGCAGATACAGCGATTTGGCATGCTCAACCGTTTTGTAATTCTGCCGACAACGGCTGGCGGTGCGGCTTCCAACAATGGCAATCAGGCAAAGCATGGCAAATTTGGCTTTTTCCTCATCTGAGGATAACGAGTCGATGCGAGCTGCTAATGCCGGGATAGCAAGCACTGGCTTTACTCCAACCCACACGGCGTACCAGGTCGGCGCAATCTCCAAATTGACCTCTTCTATGGCACGCTTGCTGGCGAGCTCGGCCAGCACCTCATCAACGACCGACGACTCCTGCACAATGCTCAGTACGAGCTGGAGCAACTCAAGATCGCTTATGTGCTGTGCCAGCCGGGCCATGAGCGGAGCAGCAAGCTCCTCGTACATCCAGCTTCCGCCCCAGCGCAGTCTCTGTAGCACACGATTGCCGCATGACTCCAAACGTGGCGTATCCATCTCGTAGTTGATTTCACGCAGTACGACTTCTTGGATAACACGCGGGTATAGCCCGAAAAGCTTGGGAAGCCACTCCGGAAAGCCGTTCAGCTCAAGCAGCCCATAGCGAGCTGCGTACTCAGCGTTATCAGCGGACATCTGCGAGAAGCGCGATGGCTCCTCTTTGGCCTCGATAGCGAGCCCCGTCAACCCAAAAATCACCTGGTAGGGAGTCGAATTGGCAGGAGCCCCCTCGGATGGCAGGATTGGGCAATAGCCCCGCCAGAAATTAACAGCGCCGGCACGAAACGCTTGAGCAACTGGCAGGCTAAACTCAGTTATGAGCGACTCCCAATCGCCGCTGCTCCAAGTACTTGACGACGATGAGCCCTCACGCATCCGTTCCATTAGGTAAGATTGGCTTCGAGTCATCACGCCTGGCTTGGGGCCATTTATCTGGGCCACTTCGGCGGCGAGCCCTTCTCGCCAAGAGCGCCGATGCTCTGCCTCTTCAGACTTTCGCTGGGCGGCTTCTTCCTTCCACTGAGCCTGCTTGATCTCCCACTCCTCAACTTCTCGCTCCGGTGGGTTTAAGAGAATTTCAAGCTTCTCGCGAAGCTCGTCCTGAGCATCAGCTGATTGCCGAAGTTGGGTCTCCCACGAGGATGGTTTGCCGTGCTGTGTGTAGATGTTAAACGCCATGCTGAGCGACATCTGTCGATCATGCATATTCGTGAGGCAAACTATGTGTTCGCAGGCGAGGCCAAAGTTTTCGCTATTCAACGACCAGAATGGCCGGAAACCAAGCAACTGCCAGACGTTAGTTACAGGTTCCCCACGATGCACTCGGCCGTTGCGAGCTAATTCAACGTCATACCAGAACAGCTTGTAATCGAGCTCCGGCCATGTAGGCACTATCTCCCTGAGTTTCTCGCCAAGTTCTCGAGCTTCCCGTTCATCGTAAACGTGCGCCAGAGCGAGCTTGCTCAGAATAGCGAGAACCGACTGGTCGAGAGAAAACGGGTCTCGCGCCTGAAGCAAACGGAGCACACCTAAGCCAGCAATCTCTGCAAGCCAGCTATACCTCTTAGAGATATTACCGAAACCTTGCTCTGTAGTCGGAGGCTTGTCTAAAAGCACGCCGAGTCCGCCAATGAGGGCTGGCAGGTTTTCTAGCGGACAATCCATTGCCAGGGAGGAAAGCTTCACCGCCAGGGTATCCCTACCGCTATAGCGCTCCTTCTTCGCAGTTCTCTCGATCGCCTGTAGTAGCCAAGGGAGCCATTGGCTATCAAGCGCAAATCCGTCAAGCAGCTCAGCTAACCATTCCCGGTTAACTTTTGAGTCTCCTGCCAGCAGCGCTAGGCGCACATCGGCTACATCTGGGGCCGTCCCCAGGTCGATAACGGCTCGGATTGCTGCCAAACGAGTATGTTTGTGCTGAGCATCGAGGGCAAATTGCTTAGTCTCTGCAAGTGCACCCACCACCTCGCCCTGCCATACCATTCTTAAAAGGAACCAGGCGATGTCATCGTTGGTGCGGTAAAGCGTCAGTAGCTCTTTGATGTCCTCAGTGAGATCGTGGTGCGCGAATCGCTGCACGGCTGAGTAGTCAGTCATCGTCCAGCTGTGAGCCGGTTGCGCCAAGTGCTCGCACGCTTTACGCAGCACCCTCCGACGTGTACTCAGTGGAAGCTGTCCAGGATCGCCTCCCTCAAAAAATACTTCCGGAGCAACCTCCTCTAGCCGTGTGCAAATAGGCTCATCCAACAGCGCCAGCCAGGGCAAGACTGGACGCATCGAAGGATTGACAACCTCCAGCCCGTATTGTGTACAGAAGAACAAGTTCTCGATTTTGACCCGAGAACCTGCGCCACGTATCAGTTCATGGAGCCATTCCGCTGTTAGGTATTCTCGGACAGTACGATGGTGGAAACGAACCGTTCCATAGATGCCCGGCTCGAAAATTGGCCGATTCAGCAAGGCTGCTGATTCTGTGTCATTCCAATCCGTCAGCACGTTGCGAATAGGAATCCCACTTTTATTGGTCTCACCATCAGGGACGCGGATCGCAGACGTTTGCCCTAATGTTGTTGCTGCTGCAATTAAGCGTACGCCTTCTCTGAGCCTATCTGGAGCAATGGGCCTAGATTCAGCGCGATCTTGGTCACGCTCTTCAAGGCGGCGATTAATGCTGCTTTTCATAAGCTCCAAGCGCGAGCCTATTCGATGGTGCTCGCGCCAAAAGTCGACGAGCTCCAGGAAGTCCAGAGGGCGCGTGGTTAGCGACCATGCTTCCTTGCGCTCAACTGCGGCGCGAAACGCTTTGATGTCTTGGACGCCAGTGGCATTTAAGAAGCGATCAATCTGCTTGTCATGGATGTCGTCCAGCGTCACCAAGAGGAATGAAGTATCTGGCTCCGTGTTGTATGGCTCCGTTTGCACAACGTCTTCAAAACCATCAGCTGTTGTGGAAGGTGCTTGCCGAACTAAGGGCCCAAACGCAAAAGCCTTTTCACAGATCGCAAGATCCGTCCTTGCGCGCCATGCTGTGCTTCGTCCCGTGATGAGTATGTGCGCCTGGGCCACAATGTTTTGGGTCAAGCGGCCAAGTTTTCGGATTGCGCGCTCGAAATCTTTCGGATCATTTAACCGAGCCTCGTCGACTGAATCCATGAGCAGCCAGCCCTCGGTGTCTGAAGCAAGCCAGCTCTCGAACTCTTCATACGTCCCCACCTCGAAGGCGTCTTCTAAGTCTGAAGTAACGTTCTCAATACGAAGAAAGAATGAAGTCTTGTCTTGGCTCCGAAGCTGGCAAGCGACGTTTCGGATCTCAGCAGTTTTTCCTGAACCCGCCTCGGACAGCAGTATCACCCGATGATGAGTGAGCAAATCAGGCCAGCGGAGCTCTCCGTGCCGGGTATGCCTACCGCTAAGATCTGCATCGTCAGACACATCAGCATCGAGAGGGATTTTGGAGAAGGTGCGATCGAGGTCAATGAAGCCGTCCGAGTGCTGGGTCATAGCTAGTCTCAAAGCAGGTCAGGAGCAGTCCAGACGCGGGCTGCAGAGGCTCTACCATCCTACTCGAAATGCCACCTCCGCCGGTGACCTCTGCTGGGAGATCGACTCATATTCCGAATCCCCTCATGGCGAGAGCGGCCTGATTGCTTTGACGTGTCATGGTGCTCACGCAGCTCGATACCATCGAGAACACTTATGTCGTCGAGCACTCTGGGTTTCCTGGCAACCTAGCCAATTTCAGCATGCTCAAGGGTGCGCCGCTTTCCAGTGCCGGACATGTATCACCGAATCGATCAAAGCAACCACCGTAGTCACCTAGACGCCATAATAGCAATGGGCTACGGTTCTAGTCCTACGGGCTCCATTTTGCGACCCTGTTTTCGTAAGGACACGGACATGATCGATGAGCTTCAAGCCAGTAAATCTTGCTTTTTCTACCGTCAGAAAGTTTCGATCACATCCGTTGCGATTACCACCCTGTTTAGAGCAGTCAGGGGCGTTCACACCTCTCCTTCGAACAACTTTTTCTCCTACATCCGTCAGCCCCAAGGGGCCGCAATCTGGTCTGCGCTGTGCTTCCAGTTCGATAAAACACCGGCGTTCCTGCCTGGCGCGGACGAGGTGATCGACCGGGTTACAGGGTATCTGCTGATCGTTGAACACCGTGGCCACGTAGCCATCTTCAAGTCTCAGATCGACGTCACTCCCGACTTCTCCAAGCGCCATCTTCAGCGCATCGGTGCCCAAGACGTCGACCGTGGTCTGACCAGCAAGGATTCAGTATTCGCCCGGGTTCGGCTGCGGCATATGACGCTGTCTCGCTTCGCTTTGAGAAGTAAGACACTCGAGGGAGAGAATCTCCAGAATAACGTGGGCATGGCCTCCTCGGCTCGTTTTGCCCCTCTGGGGTACAGCTTCACTGAGGCGGACGAGCACTTCTCAACTACGCCACGAACCGGCCGGATTTCACTTCGAGCGGATCGTGCAGGCTACGAGGAGTTGGTGGATTACGCCTGCGGTATTATCGACCGCCTGCATCCTCGCCCCGGAAGGCCCTCGTCTTCTCCTTTCCTGGCAGCTTTCGCCCGACCGCTCGAGCTATCGGATCTGACTGCTTCGCCTACCCAATTTGCGGTAGACACAGCCATCCTGGGGCAAGCCATCTTTGACGACAAAGTGATTCGTTTGGTCAGGCGTGATGGTGCTGGCTATCGCGAGCTGCAAAAGGACGAGATTGACCCGATATTGGCTGAACTGACGGACGTGTTGGCGGTTGGTAGAACCGCCACTGGCAAGTTGGTGGTCTCCCAGTCCGCCACAGGCGCCGAAGTGGGTGAGATAGTCATCAACAAAGCGCGAATTGCCCTGAAGCGCCTAACGCTACCGACGCTCTCCGATGTCTTTGTTGAGGAAACCCAATTCGCCTTAGGCGCGGACGAAAATCGTACCCTGCTGAAGCAGTTCATCGATAAGGAGGACACGTTCATCGTCCTGTTCGACCAGCCTCGTTTTGCCTACTTGAACGGTAGCCTGTACCAGGATGACTCCTTGATCAACGGAGGAACTCAATTCCTTGGCTACTTGTTCGGCAACGCTGAACTTGCAGATGTCACGGACGAAAAAGGAGCCTTCACGGCTGCGCATCGTACGTTCGATCGAGACTCTACATTCGGCGCAGTATTATCGACGGTCGCTCCTGAAGACGATGTCATGGTATGCGATGACTTAGGTGAGGAATGGGCTGACTTCATTGGTCTTTGGACAAATCCGACTTCGCCCCGAATTACTTTTTACCACGCGAAGCATGGGCCACTGTCTCTTGGCGCAAGTTCGTTCCACGTGTCTGTCGGCCAGGCGATCAAAAACCTGGGCAACCTCTCGCTACCCGCCACCGCCATGGGAAAGAAATTTACGCGTTGGGGTCGTGCCTATACGAATAACAGAGTTAGGACTGGTATTTCTCGCACATGCCGGGGAACAGTGGCCCAGTCTCAGGCGGCAGTTGAGTTTTGCCGGAACGCTCCGCATACAGTCAAACGGGTCGCTATCGTTACCTCGTCACTGAGCAAGGCAGCCGTAGAGCAGGAGTTCAGTAACATCCAGGCGGGACGTACCGCGAACCCTTACTTCGTACAGTTGTACTGGCTGCTCTCTTCTTTTTTTGCCGCTTGCAGCGAAGTAGGGGCTTTTGGGTGCGTGATCTGCCAGGACTGAATGCCTTAGGATATTCAGTCTCTCAGAAAAGGGTACCCGATTCGACTCCTCCATCAATACTGGCGAGCGCAGATTTGCTTGTAACGAAGATCGCTTACTTGGGCGGGCATGGTCGTGCCTGAATCCGCAGCGTCCTTGAGCAAATTGTCGATGGACTCTGACGCCGTTTACTCAAGGTTCATCCATGCGTACAGCACAGAGCCATGGGTTCCGAAGAACGCACTTACAGCGAACCAGCAGTCCACGCTGGAGAAGACACCCGAGCCCCGTCGACGTATTGTCACGGCGCTAGCACACCACTTTCATCTCCTCAAAACCCAAGCGTTTCCCGATACTCAAGGGGTTGTCGCTGGGGTCATCACTCACCAGCATTTGGCTCTGCTTGGGTTGCATCAAGCTAACTTCTTGCTCATCAAATCCGTGAGTATCAAGCTCATTTCTCGTGCCGAATGCCAGCTGGCATTACTTCCTATCTGTGCCTGAACATCAGCAGCACGATCACTCTGGTGCGCGCATATGAAATACCCCATAGAGCACCTGGCGATTTCAAGCGGCAAGTTTTGGGGAGGCGGTGGCTGGGATACATCTGTCACCCCTAGAAGGTATTTGTCCGACGCCAGCGGCAGAATCACGTGAACAAGCTCATCATCCTTATCCATAAACGGCTTGAAGGCTCGCTCGCCTCTCACATGGAACAGTACAACGGAATCTCCCAGAGGCAGGTCGCCAGGCTCAAATTTTTGAACAGAGTAATGGAGCGCGGTGAAGCGTTGAGCACGGGCAGCTGGCGACACGGATTCGTTGAGCACGCCAACGTGACTGCGTCTGACCAAATCCGGTATTGAAGACTTGAAACGATCCAACTGGGCAGGCATTTGAGCGGCAAATATCGCAACGAGGGGCTTAAAGATCTGGTCGAGGATTGACTCGTCCAGGGCGAGCAAAGCTTGAACCTGCTGATGACTGAGGCCTTGCTCGACTAGGGCCTGTTTAAACACCGGAGAGCCTGGCCTGAAATGATCTTTAGCCAACGCACTGAGGTTCGCAGGATCTGATAGATGCTCAAGAATGCCACTGGCACATTTATCGACCATTGAATGCATATTCTGGCGCACGTGCCGGCTCCTGATTTCCAGGTGAGCTAACAACCCGGGGATCTTCTCGACCACCGCCTCACTAAGATTGCAGGCACGTAGGTTGTCTACCAACGGTGCGTAAACGTCCTGCTCTTCGTCGGTAATTTTATCGTCCAAATCCGGCTCACTGTCGATGGCATAGAAATGCCTTTCGAGTCCTACGTCTTGGATATTTGCGGATCTGGGAGATTTGCTCTGTTCGTACACCCAGCAACGGACGGTTTTTCCGTTACCTGGAATTTTGAACCCTTTTTGCAAAAACCTTGGAATGAAGTGCTGTCGTACCCCTGACATATCGCCCCCTCCTTTTAGTCTCTATGCAATGTTCTCAGACTTAAGCGCCGTGTCATGCCGCCCCGGCGCTTTCAATACGACCAAGGCGTCCACTACGCAACATCATGACCACCAAACGGCAAACGATTAGGCACTTTCTTCCTCGGCCTGGAAAACCTCGATGAGCTTCTGGTTGTAGTCATCCAGATAGCTCTGAAGCCCGTCCCGGTCGATCAGCCGGACGCCTGCTGTGCCGGCCAACTCTTTTGCAGACTTTGTATAGTAGGAGTTCGTGACTACCATAGCCTCGTCGCACCCGTAAAAAGCTTTAGCCGAAATGGCTTGCTGCACAGCCGCGTTGCCTACAGAGCCAGAGTAGTTCTTAGCCTGGATGACCATGTTTTTGCCGAACCGGGTAACGAAAAGATCTGCGCCTTGGTCAGCCGTCTTCTTGGTCTCTTTGACGTCATAGCCAATGGTCTGGAAGATCTCAACAAGGAAGGCTTCGAATTGGAATCCGTCCATGGCATCCACCAGGTACATGGTGATGAACTGGTTTGGATTGAAATGCTCGAGTTGTGATCCCAGCCGCTCGACGAGAATGTCGAAATAAATCTCCTCGCATAGACTCAAGCCATTCCGAAAAGCCTGCAGCGGAAGGAGTGGTACGCCGGATGTGGTGGCTGATTGGGGATTGAATTGAACATTGGGAAATGGAACGTCATTTTCCCAAAGGTAGTAGTAAAACAAGGCCAAGTCAGACCTGAATGTCGTCCCGGCCTCTTCAATCCAGGAACGTAAGGTGTCGGCAAGATCAGCTCGGATGTGGCGGGTCAACTCTCTCGAGAAGCCTAGATAGGCAGAGTTGAATGCTGTGGTTTGCAGCAGCTTGTCCAAAAGAGATGGAAGCCCTTCAAGCTCGTCAAAGCCTTTGCGAATCAAGACCTCCCTGAACAGCTCTCTCTCGCTGTACACACCATCCAAACGTGGCCCGGGCACGCCTGCTTCATCGCTGCTACCTGCGCTTTCGCGAGTCGTGTGAATGAAGTTCGTAAAGTATGGCTGCTTCAGCTCCGCATATTTTCTCAACACGTTGTTCAGAAGATCGTTGAGCTGGGCTTGCTCCTTCTTTTTACCGAAGAAGTCTTGAATCAAGCCTTTGGATCTGTATTGAAAGTCGGGATAAAACGAAGGATCCAGTGGAGTAAGGTGCCGCAACGTGAGCTCTGATGACGGCGAAACTTGAGAGCCCATGCACCAAGGGCATGCTGTTTCGAAAGTAGTCCTGTTGCATCCGTTGCATTGATAAATCATCGTTTCCGTTCCTTCCCAAGCCATCGCGCGCCTTCACGCACATCATGCTAGCGACCATAGCTCAGTGCCATCACTCAGTCCACGAGCTTGTTTCCACTGCACACAGGCGAATCAATGATGGCGAAATCCCATTACGGCGGTTGGACTGCCGGGCCGGCTAGGCTAGAGTTCCAGCATCTATCAGCCGGACGCTCGATAATCTCTCGCAGGTACTCGTGCTCGCTCTAGCAGAGCTGTGGCATTTTGATGGCTTATAATCTGCAAGCCGATATCCGAGTCTTACAGCACAAAAGGAACAGAATATGCCGATACCAGTTATCCCAGTGATCGCTGCTCTCGCGGCGGGCGGGTCGCTGGTTCCTCATGCTGCAGGGGGCATGATAGTCACGTCAGCTGCGGGGTACGTGGTCGGGACATATCTCAGCACCGCTGCGATATCGACAATTATCTACTCTGCAGGTGCCACTGCTCTGGCGGCATTAGGGTTGGGAACAGCGGCGGTTGCTGGTGCAGGCAGCGCGATTATCGGTAGTGCAGGAGTCTTTGGCACCACCGTTGGGGCTTCTGGTCTGACCGGGATCTTAATGTCTGCGGGTTTAATCTCTGCCACACCAATAGCTGTCCCGGTAGGACTTGGCCTTGCCGGAATTACCGGTATCGGAGTCATTGGCTATGCCGCAGTGCAAATGAGAAAAATGAAACGCAGGCTGGCTGAGGTTCCGGTAGGAGTGGAGCTCGAGTTCTCGGAGAAGGACGCAAAGCTCATCGAGAAACTAATCAAATGGCTTGGTAATAAAGAGATTATGAATCAGCCAGAGGATGATTCGCACCCAACCTCAATTCTCACTGCCCACGAGGTCTCTCAGGTACTGAAGGAAGCCGCGCTAGACAAACGCATCATGATACGAAGCTCTATCCCCTCGTGGAATGAGATCTATCATGGCCTCATGTCCGTTGAGACCGATGGCTGGCAGTTCACATTCTTCAACGACTGTCACACCCTGGACTACTGCGAGTACTGCAGATCGCCTGATGGCAGAGTCGGGACGCTTGAATTCTGGCAGCGCGAAGGAGTTGATCCTGTCGACCTATTGAGTGTCTCGGAGAGGGAACAGCTCGAACGGTTACTCGCCACGCTCTGAGCCTTTACGCAAAGCAAGTTACCATTGCCGGCTAAAAAGCAATGGAGACCACACGTGAAAAAGCCACCGATGAAAATCATCATCGAAGAATGGGATGGTGACGGTGCGATTCGAATTCCGGACGAATCGCTGCAGGAGCTCGAGCTGGATGTAGGCGACGCTGTGTATCTGATCGAGTAGTTTGTCGGCAATGCGCGTTGCCTAGTCCTATCAAAAAAGCCTCAGATCACGGATCGAATAGACGAGCTCACTGTTTTTAGGAATATCAAGGGGCGCGGCAACCTCAAAGACAAATGAGGAAGCCAGGAAGTCGTTCGCTGAATCAATGCATCTGACTGTAATTCAAACTTCTCATCCAAAACCGTTAGGCATACCTGGCGTATCACCTGAAGGCGCGAGATTGAGCGGGGATAAAACCCTAAGGAGCGAAAACCATAGCTCGACCTGCTCGCTGATTTTAGGAATCGACGGCCCAGAGAGGAAGGCACAAAAGCACCGAACGCGAACTGTATAGTGCGTCAAAAGACTTGCTAACAGTACACCTCCGGCGTTACGCGTACCCATCAAGCGAAGTCCTGAGCGATTCCCAAAGCCCTTTTGACAAACGTCTGATCTACATAGCCGACATCCTTCCAAGCTTCCACATTAGCCCTGAGATAGTCAGCTAAGCCGTCAACGCCCACCTCCTGGGGAAACTCCATCATTGAGGCTATCCGGTGCAAGGTCTGAACAGGAATGCCTATCTCCTCCAAGGCGTTCACGCCTGGGGGGAGATGAAGATTCTCAAAGATCATCCTCAAATGGCCATAATCGATTTTGCCCCGAATGTTGCGCTTCGCCGCATGCACACGAACGACATCCTCCAGCAGTCCCAGCAGTTTCGGAATAGTGTATCCGAAGGTGTTGGTCACGAGCTTCAGATCGTTGTTGAGCATGTTCGAGAGCGTGTGCTCGTCACCCTGCTCGATCCGCTGCTTCGCATACACAATCTGGCTCTTCAAATAGTCTGAATAACTCGAAGCGTTCAGGTAGCCGGCCAGCTTTGCCACGATTACCTCGGCGGTTTTAGTCTGTACCCCGTTTCTGGAAAATGTGTTGGGCACTACTCGAGAGATCACCTTGGCAAAGGTTTTCAGGAACTCTGCCGCTGGCAACCAGTGGAAAACGAGCGACGCAAATTGCTCATCCTTCAGCATCTCAACCAAGCTGTACAACTGCTCGAACTGCTCCATTCTGAAGTGGGAATGCTTTTTCACCAGATCAATGGAGAAACGGTCTTGATCGAATGCATCCTCAAACCTGTCCTGGGAAAAGTCGGACAGATGATCAGGCTGCGCGCTAGCCAGGAGGTTGAGTGGGGTGTCTTCATCTTGTACACCTAATGGGATGGCCACCTCTTGGTTGAGGTTGTCTTCCGGCACATCCTCCAAGCAGAACACCTTGCCAACGAAGTGGACACCCATACGGCCCGCGCGCCCCTTGATATTGCCATGGGTGAATTTGTCGATACCGCGACTCCCGTCCCTGTTGTCGTAGATGACTACATTCTTCGCGACCGAATTCACGCCCTCAATTATGGTCGAGGTGCACAGTAGGAATCGGATGTCACCGGCATTGAAACGATCCGCCGTGTACTGCTGGAGCGCCCTAGGAAGACCACCAAAATGCAAACCAATGCCGTTCTTTAGCGCGACGGTGTAGTCCCACTCAGAATCAAACTCTTCAGCGACCCAGTCGATGTGTTGACTCTTGAACTCCTGGCCATATCCTAGCCGGATGAGCTCCCGTGCCACTTTTCCGGCAACACCGGAGGACTTGCAGTAAACAATCGTGGCACCTTCACACTGCTTGGCAATCTTGGCCAGCGCTCTGAGCTTACCCTTGTCATCGTTTGCCTCCACACCAAACGTCTGCACGTCTACGGCGACTGTGTTGAAATCTGCTGAAATGAATGTGTGCTTGTATCCGAGCTCTGTTAGTCCGCGAATGCTGTTCACGAAGGGGCCGGTGAGATAGAACTGCTTCGATACCTTCAAGAGCTTGCTCAAGGCGATGTTAAGCTCGATAACCCGCTCGTCCTTGAAATCAGTTCCACCGCTTTTCAGTTGCCGGAAGGCCAGCTTGTAAAACTCGTCGATGACGAACAGATCGATGTTCTGGATGTCGTCACGCTCATTGACCCTTTCTTGGGTCAGGACGTATACAGCCCTGTCGGAACGGCACACTTGTGAGCTGTGATGGATGATTTGATATTTCTCACCAAACCGATCCTGTAGACGGCGGCGGGTCTCGTCGGCCAAGGCCACTGTAGGCACGACCAGCACCACACGGTTCAGTCTCCCAAGCCCTAGTAGCGAGTCAACGATGGCACTCTTCCCCATGCTCGTAGGAGCACTGAGAACTAGGTTGCTGCCCGCTTTCAGCAGGTCGAAGATGTGAAACTGCATCGAGTGGAACACGTACTTGTCAGAGAACGGCGTTCGATACAGGTCGAGCGCGACACGGTCTCCGGGGGTGAGGTCGGTGAACTCTTTCTTGAGGTAGGGAAACAGACCCGATTTCCTAACCATGTTTCGCAAGATGCCGGTGTGGTCTGAAAATTGTTCGCGGGCATCTAATGCCCTGACGATCAAGTCACGCCCGAGATTGTTCGACACCGGATTGGACAGGAGAGTATTGATAGCTGCCAGGTATCGGAACGCCGAAAAACCCTCACGCCCCAAGCTGAGTTTCGCTACATCATAAACTTCAGTCATACGGCGTCCCTCACGTTATCCTCAACCATCCTGATCAACCTTCCCAAACTTGGGGCGGGGTAAATGAACACATCAATGGCGAGCTCCGCGAATGGCGAGTCATGTTGCAGATCATCCGCAAACGCTTCGAACAGCGCTCTCGTTTCATGCTCCAGATTGTCCTCATGCCCGGACGTTTCCGGTTCCGTCAGCAGCGACGAGTCATAACCGACAAACAGCACGAATCGGAACCGCTCCAGATGGGACTCGAATGCATGGCTACCGTCTAGTATCTCGTCGATGTCATGGCGCAGCAGGTAGTCATCATCCTTTATGTCGAGGATCTTGCCCCTTGCGGTGTCGAACCAATCGGAGATTTCCTCATACAGTTGCTCCCGGATCTCCGGCAATCGCGTGGTGATGTTCGCTGCAGTCACCAGTTCACTGAAGCCAACCCAGAGCTGATCGCCCACTGGGTCGCGGCGGACGATGTGTACATTCTCCAAGATCTTTTCTTCACCGTCCCCGTCCATGTAGAGCAGGCATG
>Ga0247811_1000421_pt1 | contig 13256 bp, 9 predicted proteins | sample UWRJL134311R1_FD_189018 | JGI IMG/M metagenome (GOLD analysis project Ga0247811, IMG submission 189018) | Plant litter microbial communities from Arlington Agricultural Research Station in Wisconsin, United States - UWRJ-L134-311R-1 | ecosystem: Environmental > Terrestrial > Plant litter >...
GGAACTGCGAAAGGGATAAAACAGCATCCTTTTGCGGCAGAATAGAGAGATACTGTGTGCGCTAAATCCCCGAGACAAAACATACAGCGCAAAGACCGGGCAATGAGAAATGCCCAGATTATTATTCTGACTATTTTTTCTGATACGCTTTATTTGAGTTTATTAATTTTTAGAATTTATTGGTATTAACATCATGAATAAATTGAATTACACCACTCATAAAAACTTTTTGATCGTCCCACATCGCTAAATGACTTCCATTGGGACAATATAAATAGCGTCCTTTTTGAACCAGTTTACTTTGCTCTTCCATAGCTTTTGGATCCATAGTATCGTATTTTGCGCCAATCATTAGGGTTGGAATCGTAAGTTCATGCAGTCGGTTTTTGATATCCCATTTTGCTAAACGGCCGCTAATTCCAAATTCACTTGGTCCCTGCATCAAAGCATAAATTTCTCCATTAATATGTTTGCTGGCACGATTTAATCCGTCTGGCCACTCTTTTAACCGACATAAATGTTCATTATAGAAATTAGGAACCAGCAACTCCATATATCTTGGATTGTTGAAGTCTTTTTTAGCTTCTAAGGCTCTTATCTCTGTCAATATTTCGGGCTTCATTTGCTTTGCTAAAACTTCATCGGCATATTTCCCATATTCAGGAGCGCTGGCTACCATATTGGAAACCAGTAACCCCTTAAGATGCTGCTGATGTTTTAAAGCATATTCCATTGCTAGAATGCCACCCCAGGAATTTCCCAAAATATAAAAATTATCTTTATCTGCACCAATTGCCTTACGTACCTGATCCACTTCATCGACAAATCTGTCAATCGTCCATAAACTGCTGTCTTTTGGCTGGTCACTATAATAAGACCCTAACTGATCGTATTCGTAGAATTCAAAACCTTCACGTTGAAAAAAAGTTTCAAAACATTCCATGTATTCATGTGTCATCGCCGGACCGCCATGCAATAGTAATACTTTAATTTTAGGATTATTTCCAAAACGTTTTGTCCATACTTTAAATTCTCCCACTGGTGTCTTTATGGGTATCATTTTTACTCCTGCCGCTTCAATATTATTTTGGTCATAGGTGTAATAATCTTTAAGCGAAACGGATTTCGTTTCGTTTTTGCAGGAAACTGTCACTAAAATGACAATGAGAGCGATAAAGTAACGCATATATTTAGTAGTTAATCATTTAGACTAAAATACAAATTATAATTTGATTTAGGATTACTGATGCAATTAAGTTATTTTAAGTACGATATTAGTTGAAATACTAGTTTATTTAAAAAGACAAAATCACTATTTATAGTGATGCATAGAATATAGAAGAGGTATAGTTTTGCGCATTAGAATTAGTGTAAAACATAATGTAGCAGTATGGTAAATAGTATCAGAAAAATAAATGGCTTTCAAATTATCTTAGTCATACTCCTTTTTTTTAGATTATCTATTTCATACGGGTAAAATGGCTGCCCATAGGTACCTAAATCTATTTTAGATGGCTCAAACGGTTTCGCAGTTTCTGGAAAAACCGCTAAAGATGATTTGGGCTACACTACCACTCAATCTGCTGGAGATATTAATGGATATGGAATTCCGGATCTTATGATTGGAGCTCTTGGAGCCGATTTTGGTGGTACATCTAACGTTGGTGAAATTTACTTGATTTTTGGGGGATCAGGCTTTTCATTTGATAATTTTGATGTATCCACCTTAAACGGACGGAACCAATGGTTTTGTCATTAGTGCAGTTACCGCCGAAGCCATGATTTACGATGAAAATTTATCTGAATTAGGATTAGAAAACGATCCCGAATTTCAAGAAGATGTACATCGTTTTACACCCACTTTTGGAGTTGTTTTTTTGTACAATCGCGATAAAGTATATTTCGGATTATCATCGCCAAGTTTACTCAGCAGCACTTTTAATTCAAATAATAGTACGAATTTAAAGAATGTCCATTACAGTTATTTCGGTTGTCGTTTTGAAGAAGTAATGATAAACCCTAGTTTTTATTAAAATATGTTGAAGGGCGCTCCTATTCAGGCCAATTTCAATCTTTTGATCAATTATAAAAATAAATTAGAATTTGGCGGTGGCTGCCGCAAATCAAATACATTAAATTTTCTGGCCGGATTTCATTTGTCAGAGCATTTCAGAATTATCTGTACCTACAATAAGTCATTTTATAATGTTGTAATTCCCGATAGTTTCGGTTTAATTACAGAACCGGAAAAGGTTTTGAATAAATCAATCGACCAAGCCATTTTCAACAGCATATTTTACCAATCCCGCCGTATTTTTGGCATTCAGTTTTGACAATAAATTACGACGATGCGTGTTTACCGTATTCAGGCTGATGAATGTTTTTTCGGCAATTTCAGCCGTATTATACTCATGCGCGATCAAAACCAAAATTTCTTTTTCGCGTGAGCTTAATTCCGTTAAATTCGAAATCTGCTTTTCGATTTTTGACTTATTCAAAAGATGTTTTTCTTCCAACTCTTCAGAGAAATAATTTTCACCTTTTGCAATCGTATAAATCGCTTGTAACAATTCTGATTTTTCTGCATTTTTCAGCAGGTAACCATGAACTCCAATCCTGATCAATCTCGAAACAAGCATCACATTACTATGTGTGCTCACTATTAGTATTTTTACGTTTGAATGTTCTTTTTTTAGAATTTTACTCAATGCAATACCGTCCATTTCCGGCATGCTGATGTCCAAAATAATAAAATCAACAGTTCCTTTTTTAATTACCTCCAGCGCTTCAATTCCGTTTACCGCTTTGCCAACGATCTCTATATTAGTTTCATTTTCTAACAGCGAAATAATTCCCTGTAGAAACATCGTATGATCATCGGCAATAAGAAGTTTTATTTTACTCATGTACTTTGATTGCTTTTTAATTGATCAAGTCTCTTCTTTAAATTGATCCCTTTTTTATTCTTCGATTTTATTACAGCAGTTTGTATAGGGATGTTAATGTTCGCGATAGTGCCTCTTTTGAGTTTTGAATCAATCACAAAAGAACCTTTTAATTTACTAATTCGAGCCTCTAAATTAATAAAACCAATGCCTTTTGTATAATTTTCAGTAGTAAAACCGATGCCGTTATCTTCAAACAAAACATTCAAATTAGTACCGATTAAATTCAATTGAATTTCTATTTGTGAGGCTTTTGCGTGTTTAATGGCATTGGTTAAAAGTTCCTGAATCATCTTGAAAGTTTCAATTTGTACATTCTCATCCATCTCATTTATTTCCTTTTTGGGATAAGCCAGGAAATAAATTTCTAATCCGCTTGCTGCGCTGATATTGTCCAGATAAGATTCTAAAACTTCGGTAAATTTATTGTGGCTGAATTTCTTCGGAATCAAATTATGCGATAAATTCCGAACCTGCTGATACGTTTCATCTAACTGAACACTGATTGCCTTTATCGTAGAAAAGTTAAAATTGGTAAGATGGTGCAGCTGTAATTTAATCGCTGCAAGATTACCGCCAATACCGTCATGAAGTTCCTGCGAAATACGTTCCCGTTCCTTATCCTGTCCGTTGATAGAAGCTTTTATTAACTCTAATTCCTGGTCCTTTAAAATGGCATTTATTTTCTGAGAACTAATTTCAGCCTGTTTTGAATTCAATAAACGCTGTACTTTAAAACGTTTATAATATTGAAATAAAAGCGCGACAATGGGGATCAAAAGCACCAAAAAAGCAAGAATAGTAAACAATCTGATTTTCTTCTGCTGATTAATTTCAAGTGCTTTCAGCTGCTGGTCTTTTTTAAGAAGAGAGATTTCATTTCGTTTTTTATCAGACGAATTCTGAAAAAACAAAATCGTATTTTCATTATCCTTTTTAGAGATTTCTTCTTCAAGACGCATGTTTTTTATCGCTTCCGTCTGGTTCTCTACCATTAGCTTTTTGGCAGCATTTTCAAATTGCAAAGCTTCAATTTCTTTTTCTTTCTGAGAAGTTTTGTATTTGATTTCAAGCTCATTAATCTCTTTTATTTTCTGAAGTGTATTGACCGAATCCTTAATCTGAGTTGATTTGCCCAAATAAGCGTAAGCACTTTTATAATCTTCCTGCTGCGCTGCGATTTTTTTTAACTCATCATAAATGTAAATTTGATTTTCAAGAAGTCCAAAAGAAACTGCTTTTTGAAGCGCTTCAGAAAATATAATTTTAGCCTCGCTGTATTTTTTTAAATCAATATATAAATCACCAATATTGGTTCGGGCCGCTATAGCAAGTTGGTTCAGTTCGTTTTTATCAGCAATAAAAACAGCTTCTTTATAGCTTTTCAGGGCTTCCTGAGATTGGTGCTGCAATTGATAATTTGCTCCAAGCCCCAATAAAATAACCGTTCGGCCTTGATTATTATTCGTTTTTTCAGAAAGGATTTTTCCTTTTTTATAAAAAGAATTAGCATTGTCATAGTCCTTCATTTCAGAATAGATATCTCCAATGTTGATATAACTTCCCAAAATAATTTCGTTATCTTCCTTATATTCAAGACATTGTTTGAATAATTTTAGGGCATTATTATAATCTCCCAATTCGCTGTATACCAATGCTAAACCGTGCGTATGGGTGTAAAAAAGATTTTTTTCGTTGTATTTCTGAGAAGCTTCAATGCCTTTAATATGCCATTTTTTACTTTCGCTAAAAAGCCCTCTTTTTTTATAATTAGTCGCCAGTAAGTTATATCCCAGAGAAAAAAGCCTGTTTTTTAGAGAATCATTTACAACCGTATTAAACTTTAATGCCTGATTCGTGTAATAAATCGAAGAGTCAATAATGGTTCTTTTATTGAAATAATAGGCTAAAAGAAGATTGGCACAAGCTGTAGAACGATTGTTTTTTGTTGATTTGAGAATCGAATGTGCTTTTGAATAGGCTTTTTTTTCATCGCCTTTATTGTATAAGGAATAAAGTGCGGTAATCGTTTTTTCTGCTCTAATTTCAGAAGGATTTCCGGAGACAAAAGTCTTCTTTTTATTTTCAATCTGAGCCTGCAGACCTATAGACAAAAAGAAAAATATCAAAAAATGAAGTCTTCTGAAACTGATTTCCATAAATTTAGTTTTATACGCAAATAATAAAAATGAGTAAAGTTAAAGTCTTGTAAATTTGGGATTTATAAGATTTAAGAAAAAAAACTTAAGCGATAAAAGTAATACAAAAGGATTTAAAATTATGTTTTTAAATTAATTTTTTTGAAAGAAGTTGTGATAAAATTATTTCTGTAAAAGGTATAAAAATGAATGTTAATTTTGCGAAAGAATATCTTGTTAGAAAATAGGTTATATTTACATCTCATAATTATTTATTTTATGGAAGAGAATAAACATGTAACGATTTATGACATTGCTGAAAGGCTTAATCTGGCCACGTCAACAATTTCAAGAGCTTTAAAAGATCATCATACAATAAGTGATAAAACGATAAAGAAAGTTAAAAAAACTGCTGAAGAAATGGGCTTTGTTCCCAATACTTTAGCAGCGGGTTTACGCGGTAATAAGACCAAAACGATTGGTGTTTTGATTCCAACTGTAACCCAGCCTTTTCTTTCTTCTTTGATCAGCGGTATCGAAATTACAGCTCAAAAATCAGACTATACCGTCATTATTATGCAGTCGCATGACTCTTACGAAGAAGAGGTTAATATGGCCAAATCGTTGTACAGCAACCGTGTAAGCGGCGTAATATGCTCGCTGGCGATGGAAACCAGAGATACTTCGCATTTTCAGCAATTTTCAAACAATAATATTCCGCTTGTTTTTGTAGACAGGGTTCCTAAAGATTATAACACTTTTAGAGTTGTAATCGACAATTATTCAGCGGGTTATAAAGCCACAAAACATCTTATAGAGCAAGGCTGTATCCGGATTGCGCATCTTACCGCAGGTTCAGAATTAGGAAACCTTTACAGCGAAAGGAAAAGAGGTTATATTGAAGCTTTAAAAGATCATAATCTGCCGGTTGATGAAGAATTAATTGTCAACCTAAAATCAGTTACTTATGAAGAAGGCGTAAAGGCAAGCAATCAATTGTTTGACTTAAAGCCAATTCCGGACGGATTATTTGCTCCCGGAGATATTATAGCCGTAAGTGCGGTACAGACAGCAAAAAAAAGAGGTATAAAAGTACCCGAAGAAATGGCTGTTATTGGTTTTAACAATGACCCGATTTCGCAGATCATAGATCCTAATTTGTCGACCATAACGCATCCGGCAGAAAAAATGGGTAAAGCAGCAGCTGAAATTATCATCAAAAATCTAAAATCAAGTAAAAACGATGACGTTAAGGAGATAACCTTCTTAAATACAGAAGTCCTTATTAGGGAATCATCTGATAAAAATAAAACTTTAGCTTAAAAGAGATTCGATCAATTCTAATTTCAATGATATCAGACGCACCAGGGTGCGTCTTTTTTTTGTTTGATTCACATTCTAATCCCTATTTCAGGAACAAATGCTGCATAAAATTTATTTTTTCAAAAAAAGAGACCTAAAATTTTTTTCTTAAACAACAATCTTATATTTTTACGCAACCGATTGCAATCGTTGTTTTATTTGTAATAATGTATTTTTTAGATTAAAATTTTATCAAATATTTTTATTGTGAGCAAAAATACTGATTCAGTCAAAATTAAAATTGTAAAGAATAAACTAAATAGTAAATGGCTTCAGTAAGATTTGTTTTCCTGTTTCTTTGTATTTCCTTTTCGGCTTTAGGTCAAAAGGATTATAAATTATGGCTTCAATACGATGAGATTACCAATTCGAAGATTAGTTCAGAATACAATGCTGCTCTTAAAGGAATTGTTTCTTTGGGAAATTCTGAAACTTCAAAAATTGCTGCGAATGAATTAGAGTCAGGGCTGCAGAATATGTTAGGGAATACGCTGCTTATTAAATCGAAACTGGAAGGAGACCACAATATAATTATCGGTTCTAAAGCATCGTTAAATTCGGAAATTCAAAATGCAATAGCAGCTGATTTTGATAAAATAAACGACGAAGGTTTTATTATTAAATCTATTTCTATAAAAAATAAAAAGCAAATTGTCATTTCTGGTAAAAATGATATTGGTGTTTTATACGGCGTTTACAGCTTTTTAAGATGGATTCAGATGCATAAATCAATCCAAAATCTGAACATTGCTGATGCACCAAAAACTAACATCCGAATCTTAAATCATTGGGATAATCTTGACCGAACTGTCGAACGCGGTTATGCAGGATTCTCTTTGTGGAACTGGCAGAAATTACCGGAATTTATCGACCAGCGTTATATTGATTACGCCAGGGCAAATGCCTCAATCGGAATTAACGGAACGGTTTTGACAAATGTAAATGCAAATGCCTTAATTCTTACGCCGCAATATTTAGAGAAAGTAGAGGCTTTGGCCAATGTTTTTAGGCCTTACGGAATAAAAGTATATTTAACCGCTCGTTTTTCGGCACCAATCGAAATTGGAGGTTTAAAAACTGCAGATCCAAAAGATGCCACAGTAGCAGATTGGTGGAAAGAAAAAGCAAAAGAAATCTACAAAAGAATTCCTGATTTTGGCGGATTTTTGGTAAAAGCCAACTCTGAAGGACAACCCGGACCTCAAAATTACGGCAGAGATCACGTTGACGGCGCTAATATGCTTGCAGATGCCGTTGCTCCGTTTGGCGGTGTAATTATGTGGCGTGCTTTTGTGTATTCAGAACACGATGCAAATGACAGGGCAAAACAGGCTTACGCCGAATTTCAGCCATATGACGGAAAATTTAAAGACAATGTAATCGTTCAGGTAAAAAATGGCGCAATCGATTTTCAGCCCAGAGAACCTTTTCATCCGTTATTTGGCGCAATGCCAAAAACGCCTATTATGATGGAGTTTCAAATTACACAGGAATATTTAGGTTTTAGCACACATTTGGTTTATCTCCCAAAATTATTTCAGGAAGTTTTAGAATCTGATACGTATCAAAAAGGCAAAGGTTCGACTGTAGCCAAAGTCGTAGACGGAACTGTATATCCTCATAAGTTAACGGGAATTGCCGGAGTTTCCAATATCGGAAATGACTTAAACTGGACGGGACATCCTTTTGCGCAGGCCAATTGGTATGGTTTCGGGAGACTGGCCTGGAATCCCTATTTAGATGCTGAAGTCATCGCTGATGAATGGTTAAAATGTACTTTTTCGAACGACGAAAACTTCATTAAACCTGTCAAAGAAATGATGATACAATCGCGCGAAGCCGTTGTTAATTATATGACACCTTTAGGATTGCATCATATTATGGATACCGGACATCATTACGGTCCGGGTCCGTGGGTTTCTAATTTATCAAGGCCGGAATGGAATCCGGTGTATTATCATAAAGCAGATAAAAACGGCATTGGATTCGACAGATCGAAAACAGGAACAAATGCAGTTTCGCAATATGCTCCTGAAATTCAGCAACTTTTTGATAATCTGGAAACCTGTCCCGAAAAAGATTTATTATGGTTTCATCATGTTTCCTGGGATTATAAACTAAAAAATGGCCAAACGCTCTGGAACGGAATGGCTTTAAAATATCAGGAAGGCGTAAATCAGGTAAAAGAAATGCAAAATACCTGGAACAAAACAGAAAAATATGTTGACGCCGAGCGTTTTAAAGAAGTAAAAATGTTATTAGAAATTCAATATAAAGAAGCAAAATGGTGGCGGGATGCCTGTTTGCTTTATTTTCAGCAATTTTCAGGAAAAGAATTACCTAAAGAAGTAGAGAAACCTGTACAGACTTTAGAGTATTTTAAATCATTAAAATTTACATTTGCACCTGGAAATTAACATAAAAAAAAGAATATGAGCACAAAAGCAGCAATTGTAACAGGAGGAAATTCAGGTTTAGGTTTTGCAACCGCAAAAAAATTATGTGATAACGGAATCAAAACGTACATCATCGGAAGATCAAAAGAAAAAACCGAAGAAGCCTGCAAGGAAATTGGCGAAAATGCCATTCCGGTTTTATTTGATTTGAATGATATTGCTGGAATTCCGGCCATGATCGAGAATATAGTAAAAGAGAATGGAATCGATATTTTAGTAAATAACGCCGGAATTAATCTGAAAAAAGAATTTTTGGAGGTAACCGATGAAGATTTTTTATCTGTAATACACACCAACCTTTTGAGTGTTTTTGCCGTGAGTAAAGCAGTTGTAAAAAACATGAAAGAAAATGGAAGCGGCAGTATCGTCAATATCAGCTCGATGGCATCGCAATACGGAATTCCGAAAGTGATCGCATATTCTGCCAGTAAAGGCGCGATTGAGTCTATGACCCGTGCAATGGCGGTAGAATTGGCTCCGTTTGGGATTCGCGTAAACTGCATTGCGCCGGGATTTATCAAAACCAAAATGTCTTCTACAGCTTTGGACAATGATCCGGAAAGAAAAAATAAAGTATTGGGCAGAACGCCAATGGGCTTTTTAGGAGAACCATCGGATATAGCAGATGCCGTTTATTATTTCGCTCTAAGCGAATCAAAATATACTACCGGAACGGTTTTGCCTGTTGACGGCGGTAACAGCATTGGTTTTTAATTATAAAGAATAAAGATCATGATAAAAATGCAACAAACCATGCGCTGGTTTGGCCCTCAGGACAGCGTTACTTTACTCGATATTAGACAGGCCGGAGCATCAGGAATTGTTACTGCACTGCACCAAATTCCTGTTGGAGCGGTCTGGACAATTGAAGCAATAAAAGAGAGACAGGAATTTATAAAAAATGCCGGATTAGAATGGACTGTTGTAGAAAGTCTGCCCGTTCACGAAGAGATAAAAAAAGCTTCAGGAAATTACCTGCAATACATTGAGAATTATAAAATCAGTATCAAAAACCTTTCAGATTGCGGTATAAAAATCATTACCTATAATTTTATGCCCATTTTAGACTGGGTTCGCACCAATCATAATTTTGTTAATAAAGACGGAAGTAAAGCCCTGTTATACAATCAGGATGCGTTTACTTATTTTGATGTTTACCTTTTACAGCGTCCAAATTCAGAAAACGATTATTCAAAAACAGAGAAAGAAAACGCTTTACAATTTGGCAGTACACTTTCAGAGGAAGAGAAAGCACTGCTTTTTAAAAATGTATTATTAGGACTTCCGGGAAGTAAAATCAATTTTACGGCAGAACAGATTCTTTCCTTATTAGACAATTACGCCAATATTGACAACAATAAATTGAGAGAAAACCTGATTTATTTTTTATCAGAAGTTGCTCCAATCGCCGAAGCAAATGGTTCGAAATTAGCTATTCATCCAGACGATCCGCCATTCTCGGTTTTAGGATTACCAAGAATTGTTTCTACTCAGGAAGATATCAAAGCCATTTTTGAAGCCGTTCCTTTAAATGCCAGCGGATTGTGTTATTGCACAGGATCTTTGGGAGCTGATCCGAAAAACAATCTGGAGCAGATTATAGATGATTTTGGAGATCGAATTCACTTTTTGCATCTTAGAAATACCTTCCGCGAAAGCGAAATTATTTTCAGGGAATCAGAACATTTGAAAGGCGATACCAAAATGGAAGTAATTATTGAAAAAATTCTTTTGTTAATGAACAAACGAAAAGTGAGTCTGCCAATGCGTCCCGATCACGGTTTTTTACACGCTGTTGATGAAGAAAAAGAAACATATCCCGGTTATTCGTTAGTGGGAAGACTAAAAGGTTTAGCAGAATTAAGAGGTCTGGAAATGGGAATTGCTTATAAACTGCATCAGGGTTAAAATAAACGCAGATTTAGACCTGACAATTTTTTAAATCTGTCAGGTTTCCGTTGAAGTTAGTTTGCGCATTTTTGATGTTGTTTCCTCTAAAAAATATTGTCAAACCTTAGCATAAAGTTACCGCAGGCTGCTATAAAAATTAATATCACAAATAATTACGATGCGCTTATTAAAATCTCATATTTTGTCATTTCTATTGTTGCTTTTTCTCTTCGGAATCAGCATAAAATCGTATGCCATAAATCCCGAGAAATATGTAGTGAATATGGCTGCCGCCGAAAATTTCCCTTTGGTTTCAAAAGGAAAAACGGCTTCAATTTTAGTAAGTAAAAAAGATTTTCCGGGAGTTCTGAGAGTGGCAGGACATTTAGAAAATGACCTTTTTAAAGTGTCAGATCTCCATCCGAGAAGAATCAGTGAAATATTTGAAACTTCAGATTTTGTACTAATTATAGGAACACTGGGTAAAAGCGAAATTATAGATCAGCTTGCCCGGGAAGGAAAAATTGATGCCAGTGTATTGAAAGGCAAATGGGAAAAATTTACCACTCAAATAGTGGATAATCCTTTTAAAGGAATAAAAAAAGCGCTTGTAATTGCAGGTTCTGATAAAAGAGGAACAATTTACGGAATGTATGATTTGTCAGGCCAAATTGGAGTTTCTCCGTGGTATTTTTGGGCAGATGTTCCGGTAAAAAAACAATCGGAATTGCATGTTATTCCCGGAATTCATACTAAGGAAGAACCAAAAGTAAAATACCGCGGGATTTTTATAAATGATGAAGCTCCTGCATTATCCGGCTGGGCATTTGAGAATTACGGCGGTTTTAACGCAAAATTCTACGACAAGGTTTTTGAGTTGATTTTGAGAATGAAAGGCAATTATTTATGGCCTTCGATGTGGGGAAGAATGTTTTATGTGGATGATCCTCAAAATGCTGTTTTAGCCGACGAATACGGAATTGTCATGGGAACTTCGCACCATGAACCTCTAACAAGAGCACATGCAGAATGGGGTAAATCAAATGGAAAATGGGATTTTAGCAGCAATTCTGAAAACCTGATTTCGTTTTGGAAAGACGGAATGAAAAGAATGGGAAGCACCGAAACTATTGTAACCGTGGGAATGCGCGGCGACGGCGATGAACCAATGACACAAGGAACGGCAATTGGTTTACTGGAAAATATCGTAAAAACGCAAAGAGATATTATAAAGGAAGTTACCAAAAAACCAATTGAAGAGACGCCTCAAATGTGGGCACTTTACAAGGAAGTTCAGGATTATTATGATAAAGGAATGCGGGTTCCTGATGATATTACGCTTTTATTATGTGATGATAATTGGGGAAATATCAGGAAGTTGCCGGAACTCGATGCAAAACCAAGAAAAGGAGGTTACGGCATTTATTATCATTATGATTATGTTGGCGGACCAAGAAATTACAAATGGATCAATACGAACCAAATCGAGCGCACCTGGGAGCAAATGGATCTGGCGTATCAATCCGGAGTAGATAAAATTTGGATTGTCAATGTGGGCGACATCAAACCAATGGAGTTTCCAATTGAATTTTTCCTGGATATGGCCTGGAACCCGGAAGCTTTTAATGCGGGAAATTTAGACCAATATTATGTACAGTGGGCAAAGGAAAATTTTGACGGACAAAATGCTGATGAGATTGCACAGCTTTTAAAATTGTATACCAAATACAATGCAAGAAGAAAGCCGGAATTAGTAAACGAGAAAACCTACAGCATTACAAATTATAACGAAGCAGAAAATGTACTGGCAGATTATAAAAAACTAGTTGATAATGCCAATGCAGTCAACGAGCAGCTAAAACCGGAATACAAAGATGCTTTTTATCAATTGGTTTTATTTCCTGTTTTGGCAAGTGCCAACTTAAACGAGCTTTATGTGGCGGCGGCAAAAAATCAGCTGTATGCAAGTCAGGGCAGAGCTTCGGCAAATTTATATGCCAGACAGGTCGCGGCTTTATTTGAAAAAGACAGTTTACTCACCAAGTATTATCATACCAAATTGGCCGGCGGCAAATGGAATCACATGATGGCGCAGACGCATATTGGATATACCTACTGGCAGGAACCTAAAAACAATGTAATACCGCAGACAAAATTAGTCAGACTGCCAAATCAATCTGATGCAGGAATTGCCATCGAAGGTTCTGAAAATTGGTGGCCAAATACTAAAACCGCAATTGTTTTGCCGACTTTTAATGCATTCGATAACAAATCTTTTTATGTTGATCTATTCAATCGCGGTACAAAACCTTTTGACTTTAAAATAAGCGCTAAAAATGATTGGATTACATTTTCGAAATCAAAAGGAAAAATCGATCAGGAAGAAAGAATTTTAATTACTATCGATTGGAAAAAAGCGCCAAAAGGAGATGCTGCAAGCCAGTTTGTTATTACAGCAGGCAAGA
>Ga0247811_1000422_pt1 | contig 13172 bp, 14 predicted proteins | sample UWRJL134311R1_FD_189018 | JGI IMG/M metagenome (GOLD analysis project Ga0247811, IMG submission 189018) | Plant litter microbial communities from Arlington Agricultural Research Station in Wisconsin, United States - UWRJ-L134-311R-1 | ecosystem: Environmental > Terrestrial > Plant litter >...
GTTACTCATGCCAGAGATCCCATCCGCAACGTGAAAGACTGTGTGTATTCCCCCAACTCTACGGTCTGGAGCTCATTCCGCATGTGCGGCATTGTTGGCATCGTTTCCTCCCAGCCGGCTAACCAACTGGTCTACGACGCACTGTTGCTTCTGCAGCACCGCGGCCAAGACTCGACGGGTATCTCAACGGCCGACGGCAGTACCTTCTACAGCACCAAGGCAAAGGGCCAGGTGCGCGAGGCCTACCGCACCCGCGATATGCGCGGACTTCTCGGCAACATGGGCATCGGCCACGTGCGCTACGCCACCAAGGGCAACGCGGCCAACGAGCAGGAAGCCCAGCCGTTCTACGTGAACGCGCCGTACGGCATCACGCTCATCCACAACGGAAACCTCACTAACACCCGCGAGCTCACCCGCGAGCTGTTCGACGTCGACCGCCGTCACCTCAACACCACGAGCGACACCGAGCTTCTGGTCAACGTGCTCGCCCACGAGCTGCAGGCCGAGGTCTCCGGCCGCGACCTCGACGCCGACCAGGTATTCAACGCGGTCTCCCGCGTGCACGAGCGCGTCGAGGGCTCGTACGCGGCCATCGCCATGATCGCCGGACACGGACTGCTCGCCTTCCGCGACCCGTTCGGCATCCGCCCGCTGATCCTGGGCAAGCGCGCGGCCGGCCTCGTCGGCGAAGAGTGGATCGTGGCATCCGAATCTCTCGTTCTCGAAAGCGGCGGCTACGAGGTCGTGCGCGACGTCGCCCCCGGCGAAGCGGTGTTCATCACGCGCGGCGGCGAGATGGTGTCGAAGCAGTGCGCGGCGAACCCGCGGCTCATCCCGTGCTCGTTCGAGTACGTCTACCTCGCGCGTCCCGACTCGATCATGAACGGCATCTCGGTCTACGACGCACGCCTGCGCCTCGGCGACCGTCTCGCCGACACGATCGCGCAGTACACGCCGATGGGCGACATCGACGTCGTTATGCCCATCCCCGACTCGTCGCGCCCCGCCGCGATGCAGGTCGCGCAGAAGCTCGGCATCGAGTACCGCGAGGGCTTCTACAAGAACCGCTACGTCGGACGCACCTTCATCATGCCCGGCCAGGAAGAGCGTAAGAAGAGCGTGAAGCAGAAGCTGAACGCCATGGGCTCGGAGTTCCGCGGCAAGAACATCCTCATCGTCGACGACTCGATCGTGCGCGGCACCACCAGCAAAGAGATCGTGCAGATGGCGCGCGACGCCGGCGCCAACAAGGTCACGTTCACCTCTGCCGCGCCGCCCGTGCGGTTCCCGCACGTGTACGGCATCAACATGCCGTCGCGCCAGGAGCTCATCGCCCACGGCCGCCGCATCCCCGAGATCGCCACCGAGCTCGGCGCCGACTACCTGATCTACCAGGAGGTCGCCGACATGCAGGCCGCGATCCTCGAGGGCTCCGACGTCACCGCGCTCGAGATGAGCTGCTTCACGGGCGACTACGTCACCGGAACCGTCAGCCCCGAATACCTGGCCTGGGTCGAGGCGAACCAGCTCAGCTAGGGTTCGCGTGGCCGGGTCGCGGTTGCGACCGGACAAGTCCCGCCTCGCGAGAGCGGGTCGCGGATGCGCCTCGCGCCCGCGGCTCGAGCCGTGCGGGGCGGGGCGCATCCGGCCTGCCTAGCCGCGCCCACTTCTCACGCCAACTTCTGGACGCAAACCGGGGCATCGCGGCTGACTTGGCCCACTTTGCGACCAGAACCGCAGCCGGGCGAGCGCCCTGCCCACTGGTTTGCGGGAGAACGAGTTATACCGACCGAGAAACATCGTTCTCGCGCAAATTAGACGGCGGGCGTGCCCGGCTTCGGGGTTTCGGCGTCGGGATCCGCTGCGGGGGCGGCGGGCGCTTCGACAGGCTCAGCGACCGGGGCGGGCTCGGCGACCGGGGCGGGCTCGGCGACCGGGGCGGGCTGGGCGGCGGGCTGCGCTGGCGCGGCCTGGGTCTGCGCCTGCGCGGCGGCCGCGGAATCGGCCGCGGCGTCTTCGGCGGCCCAGCGCTCTTCTTGCAGGCGTTCTTCTTCGGCGAGGTCGGGGTCGGTGAGCTCGGTCACGACGGTCGCGGGGCGTGCACGACGCAGCAGCACGCGGTCGAAGAGCAGGGCGAGCAGCGCTCCGACAAGCACACCCCCGGTCACGCCGTACAACGCGAAGTAGCCGAACAGCGCGGCGAACCCGACCTTGGGGTCCACGGGGAAGAGCGCGGTCAGTACGAAGGTCACGATGGCGCCGATGCCGCCGCCGACGATCATAAAAGCGGGGTACTTGGGCGCGCGGCGGATGCGGACTTCGGTTTCGTTCGCGGCATCCGTCTCGTCGGGGGTAGAGCTCATGTCCCTATTGTCGCAGCCATAACTGGCAGGTAGTCGCTGAGGTCGGCGCGCTGGCCCGAAGCGTGCACCTTGCCCGCCGCGAGAGCGTCGGCCCAGGCGAGCGACCCGGTCGCTAGAGCGAGCCACGTCGCAGCATCCGTCTCGACCACATTCGGGGGCGTGCCCCGCGTGTGCCGCGGACCCTCGATGCACTGCACAGCACCGAACGGCGGAACCCGCACCTCGACCGTGTTGCCCTCGGCCTGCTCGGAGAGCACCTGCAACAGGTAACGCACGGCGGTCGCCAATGTGTCACGTGAAACATCCACGCCCGCGACGGCGGTGCGCACCGCGGTGGAGCCGATGCCGGAATCGATGCGTGCCCTGGCCATGCCTCAACGGTACCCGGGCCGGGCGACACCCCTGAACTGGGATCTCGTCGGCATGCGGCCGGATCACTACGCTAGCTCTAGTCGTATCCGCTGATCGAAGGCCCTCCCGTGTCGCATGCACCCCGTCTCCCGCGCGTTCTGGTCGCGACGGTTCTCTCCGGCGTGCTCGTCGCCTCGGTCGCCCTGGTGCTGCCCGTCGAGCGCGCTGCAGCCGCCCCGAGCGCCAGCACCGCTGTCACCCCGCCGCGTACCTTCACGCTGGCGCCGGTGCCCACCATCGCCGGCACGGCACGCGTCGGCAGCACCGCGACCGCGCGTCCCGGAACGTGGACCGCCGCACCCGCGCTCGCCTATCAGTGGACCCGCAACGGCGTCGCCATCGCCGGCGCCACCGCCGCGACGTACAAGTTCGCCGCCGCCGACGCGGGCCTGCCGGTGCGCGTACGCGTCACCGCCACCAAAGCCGGCTACTCCACACTGGCCAAGACGAGCGCGGCGATCGTTCCCCTGAACGTGTTCACCAAGACGGGCGCTCCCACGGTCACCGGCACGATGACCGCGGCTGCCGTACTCACGGCGACCGTTCCCACCTGGACTCCCGCGGCATCCGACTTCACCTACCAGTGGAAGCGCAACGGCGTGGCCATCGTCGGCGCTACCGCGAAGACCTACCGGGTGCTCCCCACCGACGTCGACCGGTCGATCACGGTCAGCGTGGTCGGAACCCGCAGCGCCTACGCCAGCGGCACGAGCACCTCGACCGGCCGCGTGGCCGCGGGCATCGCCTACCCGAACTGCGCCGCGCTCAACCTCGTCTACCCGCACGGCGTCGCCCGCATCGGAATCACCGCCGACAAGGTCAGCGGTGTCGCCAAACCGCTCGGCGCGAAGACGTTCTTCTCGACCACGCTCTACAACCTGAACCCCGCGCGCGACGGCGACAAAGACGGCGTCGCCTGCGAAAAGCACTGAGTCGTCGCCGCAACGCCCAGCGGGTACGCTGATCGGGTGCGAATCCTAGTTCTCGGCTCCGGTGCGCGTGAGCACGCCATCATCACGTCCCTGTTGAGCGAGAACGCGGGGCACGAAATCACCGCCGCTCCCGGCAACGCGGGCATCGCCGCCGACGTCGAGGTGGTCGCCCTCGACCCGACCAACGGCTCGATCGTGCGCGACTACGCCAAAGACAACGGCATCGAGCTCGTCGTCATCGGCCCCGAGGCCCCGCTGGTCTCCGGCGTCGCCGACAAGCTCCGCGCCGCCGGCATCCCCGTCTTCGGACCGAACAAGGCTGCCGCGGCCCTCGAGGGAAGCAAGACGTTCGCCAAACGCATCATGGATGCTGCGCAGGTGCCCACGGGCCGCGCCGCCCGGGTCACCTCGTCGGAGCAGGCCGTCGCCGCCATCGACGAGTACGGCGCCCCCTACGTCATCAAGGCCGACGGTCTCGCCGCCGGCAAGGGCGTGCTGGTCACGCCCGACCGCACCGCCGCGATCGCCCATGCCGAGTACTGGCTGCAGCACGGCGACGTGCTCGTCGAAGAGTTTCTCGCCGGCCAGGAGGTTTCGCTGTTCCTGCTCAGCGATGGCGAGAGCGTCGTTCCGCTCGAGCCCGCACAGGACTACAAGCGCGCCTACGACCACGACGAAGGCCCGAACACCGGCGGGATGGGCGCCTACTCGCCGCTGCCCTGGCTGACCGAAGAGTTCGTCGACGACGTGATCAGCTCGGTCGCGCTGCCCACCATCCGCCAGCTCGCCGCCGAGAACACCCCGTTCGTCGGACTGCTTTACTGCGGCCTCATCCTCACCAAGCAGGGCACTCGGGTCATCGAGTTCAACGCGCGCTTCGGCGACCCCGAGACGCAGGTCGTGCTGCCGCGGCTGGTAACCCCCTTGAGCGGTTTGCTCTTCGCCGCCGCGACCGGAACGCTCGGACGCCTCCCGTATCCGAAGTTCTCCGGCGACGTCGCCGTCACCGTCGTGCTCGCCAGCGAGGGCTACCCCGACTCACCCGTCACCGGCCGCGAGATCACCGGTCTCGACGCAGCATCCGCTATCGAAGGCGTGCACATCACTCACGCCGCGACCGCGAAACTCGACGGCAAGTTCATCGCCACCGGCGGACGTGTGCTGAGCGTCGTCGCGACCGGCGCCAACTTCGCCATCGCCCGCGGCCGCGCCTACCAGGCGCTCGGCCACATCCACCTCGAGGGCAGCCACTACCGCACCGACATCGCGGCGCGCGTCGCGCAGTAGGCGTTCGACCCTTCGACAAGCTCAGGGACCGGGATATTCCCCCGCCCTTCGACAAGCTCAGGGACCGGGATAATAGAGGCATGACGGATGCCGCAGCTCTCCCCGGTTGGACCCTTCTCTATTCCGGCAAGGTGCGCGATCTCTACACCTCGCCCGATCACGCCGGCGAAGTGCTGATGGTGGCGAGCGACCGCGTGAGCGCCTTCGACCACGTGCTCGAGCCGGGCATCCCGGGCAAGGGCGAACTGCTCACGACGCTGAGCCGCTGGTGGTTCGCCCAGCTGGACGTGCCGAACCACCTGAGCCCGACGCCGGTCCCTGAGCTCGTCGAAGTGCCCGCGGACATCGCCGCCCGCGCCATGCTCGCCAAGACCCTTGAGATGTATCCGGTCGAGTGCGTCGTGCGCGGCTACCTCAGCGGCAGCGGCTGGCTCGAGTACCAGCAGAGCCAGAGCGTCTGTGGCGTCGCGCTGCCCGCCGGCCTCAGCGACGGCGACCGCCTGCCCGAGCCCATCTACACCCCGGCGTGGAAGGCCCCGATGGGCGAGCACGACGAGAACATCACCTTCGAGCGCACGGTCGAGCTCGTGGGTGCCGAGGTCGCATCCGCCCTGCGCGACGCGAGCCTCGATATCTTCACGCGAGCAAGTGCGATCGCCGAGGCCCGTGGCATCATCCTCGCCGACACCAAATTCGAGTTCGGCGCCGACCCGGTGACCGGCGAGCTGACCCTCGCCGACGAGGTGCTCACGAGCGACTCGAGCCGTTTTTGGGACGCGGCCCTCTACAACCCTTCGACGGGCTCAGGCACCGGAAACCGCATGGCCAGCTTCGACAAGCAGATCGTGCGCAACTGGCTCAAGGCGAACTGGGATCAGACCGGCACGCCGCCGGAACTTCCCCAGGACATCGTCGACCAGACCGCCGCGCGCTACCGCGAGCTCATCGAGAGGCTCACGGGCAAATGATCGTCACGGCGGTCGACTGGCACGACGCGGACGCCGTCGCACTGCGCGACGCCCAACGCGTCGAGATCGCGGAGCGCTACGGTACCGACGACTCCGAACCCGGCCCCGCGCCGACCGCCGACGACATCACCGCCTTCTTCGTCGCCTACGCCGACGACGGAACACCGGTCGGATGCGGCGGACTACGGCGCATCGACGATTCCCACGGTGAGATCAAGCGGATGTTCGTGGCCCGCTCCGCCCGCGGCTCGGGCGTCTCGACGGCTATCTTGAACGAGCTCGAGCGCTTCGGCCTCCAGAGCGGGTGGTCGCGTCTCGTGCTCGAGACGGGTGCCGCGCAGCCCGACGCCATCCGGTTCTACACGCGCGAGGGCTTCACGCCGATCGACCGCTACGGGTACTACGTCGACTCCGAGGAGTCGCTCTGCTACGAGAAGACGCTCATCGCATCCGACCCCGCCGACGACACGGTCTGTGAGAGTTGCGAGTAGCTACTCGTTGTTGACGCGCTGTAGCTCGTCGTACACGTCGCCGACAGCGCAGCGCGCCTGGCCGGTGAGCTGGCTCGATACGTCGCCGACGCGCACCTCGACGTAAGAGGTCTTGTCGTCGGGGTCGACGGCGAGCACGTCGGTGAGTATGCCCATTCCGCTGACCCCGGCGTCGAACCCCTTGTCGCCGAGAAAGTCGACGAGCTCGTCGAGCTGCGCCTCGGTCATCGCGGGCGCCTCGAGTGTGCGCGTTCCGGTGAAGGTCACACCGTCGTCGCCACCGGGCAGGGTGCAGCCGCGCGGGCTCAAGGAATCTTCGTTGACCCAGTCGCCGCCAATCTGCGCCTGCACGTCGTCGAGCAGCGCGAAGAGTTCCTTCTGGCTGTCCTCGGGCGAGAGCGTGTTGACCGGACCGGTCGCGCACCCGGCGAGGGCGAGCAACACTCCGACGGGCACGGCGAAAGCGATTGCGCGCCTCACAGGCCTACCGCGGCCGAAGCTTCACCCGAAACGCGCTGCAGCTCGTCCCAGACCTCCCCGGGCACACACGCCGACTGGCCGACGATGGCGGCGGTGTTCGCGAATACACGGAGTTCCACGGTGAACGCCGGATTCGCCGGGTGCACGCCGAGAACCGAGACGTACCCGGGTGCGTCTCGGCGGCCTGCCTGGAAGCCCCGCTCGCCGAGCAGATGCAGCACGGCCGCGACAGCGCCCTCGGCGAGCGCCACCGGGGTGCGGCGGGCTGCGGTGTAGGCGACACCGATCGCCGACGGCGGCAGCTGGCACCCCACCGGCGAGGGCGAGTCGTCGTTCTCCCACGCACCGCCCGCGGCGTGCTGCACATCGTCGACGAGGGCGATCAGCTCGAGCTGCGCCTGCCGGGGCGTGCGGTTCTCGTTAGTAGTAGTGCTCATACTCGATCTCGTTTTCTACCAGGAGTTCGTGGCCGCCGAGGGCGGCTGCCGACAGGTTGTAGAGCGACGACGTACCGGGGTCGAGGTATCCGGTGTGACCCAGAGTACCGAGCGAGGGGTCGAGCCGTTGAATGTCGCCGTTCTCGTCGTAGTACGAGACGTAGCTGCCCTCGATCTTCGTGATTCCGGGGTTCATCGCCGCCGGGTCGTACCGCGGGTCCTGCGCTTCGTCGAGCTTCGTGATGTCGGTGTTGAGCCAGTCGACGACCGCGTAGACGTCGCTGACACCCTGACCGAAGGGCGCAAGAGCGTCGAGGTCGCCCATCACGTAGTAGTACTGGTCGTCGGGGATAGAAACGGTGGTTCCGTCCACCTGTCCGGCCGAGCCGAAAACTCCGAAGGAGTCGACGCCGTGCGGTTCCTGCAGCGCGAGCATGGCCGTCGTGGAACCGTACGAGTGGGCAAGCACGCCGAGGTGCGCGTCGTTGCCGTTGGCGTTCTGCACGGCGCCGAAACCATCGAGCGCTGCTGCGAGGCGGTCGGCCCCCTCGTAGGCGAGGTCGTTCGCGCCTACCGTCAGGAAGTCGGGGGTCTGATATCCGAGCCACACCACAACCGCGACCGAGTCGTCGCGGTGCGCGTTGTCGAGAATCGACGTCTGCATGTCGTAGACACGCTGACCCTTGCCGGTCCAGTCGACCATGCTCTTGCCGGTGTAGGTGTCCATGCCGGGCACGAGGTAGGTGGTGTTGTCGGCCGTATCGACGTTGCCGAGGGAGACGGCGGCGAGCGGCGGTCGCCCCGATTCAAGCCCGCCCGGATACTCGAGCGACAGCAGATAGCGCGGCGGCTTGTCGTCGTGGCGTTGCCCGAGACCGCTCGCGATGTCCTTCAGTGCCGTGATCTGCGTCTCGGTCGCGGCGGCCTCGGCGGATCCGGGCTCCAATCCGTCGAGGCGGGCCTGAAGGGCTGCGAGGTCGCGGTCGAGCACCGTCGTGTTCGCGAGGTCGCGCGAGCTGTAGAACGCGCCCTCGAGATTGCCCACGACTTCGGGATACTTCAGCGCGAGCAGCACGGCCGTGGCCGGTCCGATCGCCAGCCAGAGCGCCGCCACGTCTTCGGCATTGTCGGGGCCGGCGGCTTTCAGCCGTTCGAGGATGCTCGGGTCGTCGAGCAGAAGAGCGGTTCGCTGGGCGGCCGTCAGAGTGAGCAGGTAGGCCGCGAGTTCGTCGCCGGGCACTGCGTCGACCGCGTCGCGCTGGGTCTTGGTGAGGTCGCTCGGCGGGTTCGTCGCGGTGAGCGCAGAAACGCAGTCGGCGTCGGCCTTCGCGCGCTCGGAGACGAGTTCGCCGAGCCGTAGTCCGGCTTGGTGCAGGTCCTGCTGCGTCTGCTTGATGTCGGCGTCGAGCGTGCGCGCGAACGAGAGGTCCGTCTCGTCCCACGGCTCGATCGACGGCAGGAACAGCTGCGTGTCCGGCGCTTCGGCGGGCGTCGGAATCGGCACGGGCGAGTTGTAGCGCTGCGTGTTGAGGGCGCCGAGGTCGCTTTCGAGCCCGTCGATCTTGAGGATGAGCGGGTCGGTCGCGTCCTGGATACTCTCGACGGATGCCGCGTAGGCGGTCAGTGCGTCTTGATGGGTCGTGTACGACTGTTCGAGCTGCTGCAGCTCGGGCACAAGACCCGCGATCGTGGCGAGGTGCGAGTCGGCCGCCGAGCCGCTCCAGTTCGACGGCAGGTCGGCGACCGACGTGCCGATGAGCGCGAGCGCGGCCTGCACGTCGGAGAGCGCGGTGCCCCGCAGGGTGGCGATGCGCCGGATGCCGGCGACGTTGCCGACGCCCGGGTTGTCGACGGTCCAGACCATCAGAACGCACCTCCCCCGCCGCTGCGGCCGGATGACCCGTCGGCGGCACCGGTCGACAGGGCAGCGTCGGCCTCGGCCATCGTCGTCGACGCGTCGGCGACCGAGGCGGCCAGGGTGTTGATGTTCTCGGCGAGAACCGATGAGAGCGAGGTCTGGAACTTCAGGATCTCGTCGCCCGCGGTCTCGACGGCGGCCGATCCGGTCACCGAGTGGTCGACGTTCGCCGAGACGTCGTCGAGCCGGACCCGGCCGGCGATCTGGCCGAGCGTGCCGGCGAGATCGTCGAGGTATTCGTATGAAACGCTGAGATCGGCCACTGCTCCACCTTCCGGGTCTAGTCATGACGATATCGGCGCCCGGCCTAGACGCCCATGGGCAGGCGTACCCATGGGCGTAAAAAACTTTCGAGATCGACCAATCCGGTGTGCGAGCGGCTCCGAATCATCCGTGATGATGGCTCGCTGCCCAGAACAGCGGGTCATCGTCATTCACTTAGAGGGGCACGCCTTCGGGGGCGGCTGATAAGTGGGGGGATCAGAACGGGAGTCGGACTGGACGCCGACTCCCGTTTTGTGTGCTCGCAGCGGAATAGTTGTAGCAGCAACTAAGTTGTATGCTGGTGACGAAAGGCGGCCCCATGACCAGCAACCAGAACCTGCTCGCGGCAGACACCTCGATGGGTGCCGTGACCCTGCGGGTCGCCGACCTCGACGCGATGACCAAGTACTACCGCGATGCGATCGCGTTGACCGTGCTGAGCGCCGACGGCGACATCGCCGTTCTCGGTCGGGGAACCACCGCCGTGATGATCCTCGTGCACGCGCCCGAGCTCAAGAACGCGAGCCCGAGGGACGCCGGACTCTTCCACACCGCCATTCTCTTCGAGACCGAAGAGGCGCTGGCGGCATCCGTCTATTCGGTCGCCCAGAAGTACCCGAACACTTTCACCGGCAGCTCCGACCACCTCGTGAGCAAGGCCTTCTACTTCAACGACCCCGAGAACAACGGCGTCGAGCTCTACTGGGATCGCGACCGCAGCGACTGGAGCTGGTCGCACGGCAGCATCGAGATGTCGACGCTCTACCTCGACCCCAACGCCTTCCTGCAAGAGAACCTCACCGAGCAGGCGGTGCTGCAGCCGGTCATCGGCGGCGCGCAGGTCGGCCACGTGCACCTGCAGGTCGGCGACGTCGAGACGGCGCGCGAGTTCTACGTGAACCGGCTCGGCTTCGAGGCGACCACGATGTACGGCGACAGCGCCCTGTTCGTGAGCGCGGGCGGCTACCACCACCACATGGCCATGAACACCTGGAACTCGAAGGGCGCCGGCCCACGCCAGCTGGCCCTCGGGCTCGCCCAGGTCGACATCCGCGTGCCCGGCGCCGACGACATCGGCGCGCTCACCGAGCGCCTCGGCCACTTCGGCGTGCAGACGCGCGACGACGGGCAGACCGTGAGCTTCAGCGACCCGTGGGGCAGCCAGATCAAGGTCAGCGCCGCGTCCTGAGTTTGCCCCGCACACCGCGACACCGCAGGATGGGCACATGCTCGAACTGCTCGGAGTCGCCCTGGTCATCGTCGGCACCTATCTCGGGTTCCGCTCGGCACGGCAGGTGACGGGCGCGAACCACGACGCGAAGATCCCGTGGTCGGGCCGCATCGACAACCAGCCGCGTTCGGCGGGCACGCTGCGCACCGCGTCGAGCGTTCTCGTGCTGGGCGGCGGGCTCTGCCTGTTCTCGGCCCTCGGCCCGGGCGTGATCGCGCTGGTCTTCATCGCGACCGCGTCGCCCCTGCTGGTGTTCGTACTGCACAACCGACGACTGGCCGCAGCCGGGCGGGACTAGCCTGTTCCCCATGACCAGACCCATCGCCCTCGTCACCGGCGTCGGACGCCCCGTCGGCATCGGCGCCGCCATCGCGCGCACCCTCGCCGACGACGGCTGGGACCTCGCCCTCAACTACTGGACCCCCGCCGACGAGGCCGTTTTCGGCAGCGCGGCCTCCGACGGGCTCGACGAGGTCATGGCCGACCTCGCGGCGCGTGGAGCGCGGGTGGTCGCGATACCCGCCGACCTCGAGAGAACGGATGCTGCAGCATCCGTCGTCTCGCAGGCGCGCGAGCTGCTCGGTCCTGTCGACGCCCTCGTGCTCAGCCATGCCTGGAGCGTCGACTTCGGGCTGCTCGAGACTCCGATCGAACAGTTCGACAAACACTTCGCGATCAACACGCGGGCCAGTTGGCTGCTGATCACCGAGTTCGCGCGCCAGGCACATTCGGGCGGCGCGATCGTGGCGCTGACCAGCGACCACACCGTGGGCAACCTGCCCTACGGAGCGAGCAAGGGAGCGCTCGACCGCATCGTGATCGCGGCCGCGAAAGAGCTCGCGCCGCAGGGCATCTCGGCCAACGTCGTGAACCCGGGCCCGGTCGACACCGGCTGGATGGACGACGCGACCCGCAGCTGGCTCGGCGGGCTGCAGCCCGGCGGGTCGCTCGGCACACCCGAAGACCCGGCGAATCTAGTGGCGTTCCTGGTCTCGGCAAAGGGCCGCTGGGTCACCGGGCAGCTTCTGAAGAGCGACGGCGGGTTCTCGATCGCGATCTGAGACCGGTCGCGGCTACTCGATGCGCTCGTCGATCTCGGTGATCACGTCCCAGGCGCCGTCTTCGCTGTTGGAGAGCACGACCACGTCGAGGTTCTCGGCCGGGTAGTGGCGCAGAATTCCGCTCGCCCCCGCGTTGATGCCGTCCTGGAAGTACGAGCGCACCGAACCGTCTTCCTCGAGGTCGAACTCGAGGCCGAACCCGTAGGCGGTCTCCTCGTCGAGCTCGACCTGCGGCAGCAGAAACTCTTCGGTGTACTCCTTGTTCAGCAGCACCCCGCCACGCACGGCCGCGAAAAACTTCACGAGGTCGGCGGCGGTCGCGTGCGCTCCGCCGTCGGGCGAGCCGATCGGCGGGTAGGCGCGCTCGTTGCTCACCCATTCACCGTTCTCGGTGCGATCCCAGCCCTCGGCCACGTCGACGGTCTTCTCTCGACGGTCGAAGAACCCCGAGTCGGTCATGCCCGCCTTGGCGAAAACCTCCTCCTCGATGTACTCGCGGTAGGGCATCCCCGTGACCCGCTCGAGCGCGAGCCCGGCCAGGATGTAGCCCACGTTGATGAACGCGACCTCGTCACCCGGGTCGGCCAGCGGCTCTTTGTCGACGAACAACGGCAGGAAGTCGGCGGCCTCGGTGAAGGTTTCCACGGGCAGCGCGGCCCAGAACTCGGCGTAGTCCTCGCCGTTCTCCTCGTCGACGTCGTCGGCGAGACCGCTCGTGTGGGTGAGCAGGTTGAGCAGGTTGACCTCGATCGGGATGCGCGTGCCCGCGAGATCGACGTAGTGGTGGATGGATGTCTCGAGGTCGAGGTTTCCGGCCGCGACCTGCTGCAGCACGGCGACCGACGTGAACAGCTTGGTGATCGACGCGGTGTCGAAACGCGTCTGCGGCGTGATCGGTTCGTTCGTGGTGCGGCTCGCGAGGCCGCTGGCCGACTCGAAGACCACATTCTTGCCCCGCCTGACGAGCACAACGCCCGAGAACTGTTGCTGCTCGAGAAATTCGGTGAGGCCTGCGGTATCCATGCCTGCGAGTTTACCGACGCGCCTACCATTGGCTCGTGACCCTCCCCCTGCGCCTCAGCCGGCTGGCGATGCTTCCGGTCGCGCCGCTGCTCGTCGTGCAGGGTCGTCGGCTGCGCCGCGACACCCCGAGACTCGCGGATGCTGCGGGGCCCTGGTCTGGAACCCTCGAGGGCCCGCGACCGCTGCGCCTGCTCGTTCTCGGCGATTCCACCGCGGCGGGTGTCGGCGCCGACTCGCAGCAGCAGGCGCTGCCCGGAAACCTGGCCCGGTCGCTCTCCGCCCACTTCGACCGCGGTGTCGACT
>Ga0247811_1000423_pt1 | contig 13170 bp, 13 predicted proteins | sample UWRJL134311R1_FD_189018 | JGI IMG/M metagenome (GOLD analysis project Ga0247811, IMG submission 189018) | Plant litter microbial communities from Arlington Agricultural Research Station in Wisconsin, United States - UWRJ-L134-311R-1 | ecosystem: Environmental > Terrestrial > Plant litter >...
AGTCTCTTTGTTATCAATTACCCGCTTTAATTCAGGACGGAACAGCTATTGTTGTTTCTCCTTTAATTGCTTTGATGAAAAATCAGGTCGATGCCATACGAAGCCTTTCTTCGGAAAACGGAATTGCGCATGTGCTGAATTCTTCTCTTACAAAAACAGAAATTGCTCAAGTCAAAAAAGATATTACATCTGGTTTAACGAAGCTATTGTATGTAGCCCCGGAATCCTTGACAAAAGAAGAATATGTTGCCTTTTTGCAAAGTGTGCCAATTTCTTTTGTTGCTATTGATGAAGCGCATTGTATCTCAGAATGGGGGCACGATTTTAGGCCGGAATACCGAAACCTGAAAAACATAATCAAACAATTAGGGCAGGTGCCTATTATTGGACTTACTGCAACCGCAACCCCAAAAGTTCAGGAAGATATTCTTAAAAACCTGGACATGTCTGATGCCAATACTTTTAAAGCATCATTTAACAGACCCAATTTATACTACGAAGTTCGGACAAAAACGAAAAATATAGAATCGGATATTATTCGATTTATCAAACAACACAAAGGCAAATCCGGAATTATTTATTGCCTGAGCCGTAAAAAGGTAGAATCTATTGCCGAAGTTTTACAAGTAAACGGAATCAGCGCTGTGCCTTATCATGCAGGACTTGATGCTAAAACCCGCGCCAAACATCAGGACATGTTCCTGATGGAAGATGTAGATGTTGTAGTGGCAACAATTGCCTTCGGAATGGGAATTGACAAACCAGATGTTCGTTTTGTAATTCATCATGATATTCCAAAATCACTCGAAAGTTATTATCAGGAAACCGGTCGTGCCGGTCGTGATGGCGGAGAAGGGCATTGTTTGGCTTATTACTCGTATAAAGATGTAGAAAAGCTGGAAAAATTCATGTCTGGAAAACCAGTTGCTGAACAAGAAATTGGATTTGCCCTGTTGCAGGAAGTGGTGGCTTACGCCGAAACCTCAATGTCACGAAGAAAGTTTTTACTACATTATTTTGGTGAAGAATTTGACAGCGAAACCGGTGAAGGTGCAGATATGGACGACAACGTTCGTAATCCTAAAAATAAAATCGAAGCCAAAGATCAGGTCGTTAAATTGCTTGAAATTGTTCGCGATACCAAACATATTTACAAATCAAAAGAAATTGTGTTTACTTTAATTGGCCGTATAAATGCCGTAATTAAAGCACATAAAACAGATATACAATCGTTTTTTGGTTCAGGTTCAGATCATGACGAAAAATATTGGATGGCGTTACTGAGACAAGTTCTTGTGGCGGGCTATTTATCAAAAGATATTGAAACATACGGTGTTGTAAAAATCACGAAAGAGGGTTTGGACTTTATAAAAAACCCAGTTCATTTTTTAATGTCTGAAGATCATGAATACAATGAGTCTGAAGATGAAGCAATTGTAACGGCATCAAAATCATCGGGAACTGCAGATGAAGTTTTAATGGGAATGCTGCGCGAACTGCGTAAAAAAGTGGCTAAAAAATTAGGTGTTCCTCCGTTTGTAGTTTTTCAGGATCCTTCTCTTGAAGATATGGCTTTAAAATATCCAATAACCTTAACTGAATTGTATAATATTCACGGTGTGGGCGAAGGAAAAGCTAAAAAATACGGAAATGATTTTGTTGCGCTAATAAGCCGTTATGTTGAAGATAATGATATTATTCGCCCAGATGATTTAGTGGTAAAATCTACCGGAGTCAATTCTGTTAATAAACTTTATATTATTCAAAACATTGACAGAAAACTTCCTTTAAGCGACATCGCTTCTGCAAAAGGACTTTCGATGGATGCGTTGATTAAGGAAATGGAACAGATTGTATATGCCGGAACCAAATTAAATATCAAGTATTGGGTTGATGACATGCTTGACGACGATCAGCAGGAAGAAATTCACGATTATTTTATGGAATCAGAATCAGATAAAATCGAAGACGCACTAAAAGAATTCGACGGCGATTATGATATTGATGAATTACGTTTGATGCGTATTAAATTTATTAGTGAAGTAGCGAACTAAATTTTTTTTATGAGATTTTCGAAAATCTATTTCTTTTTAGCTTTTTTAATTACAGCCAAATCATTTGCAACCGCTCAAACGCCTGACTATTTGATAATAGGGAAGGATACATTGTCAATTCAGTCAAATCCTTTACAGGAATATTTTGAAGGGCATCCAATGCCTGAAAATTTAAGTACTACTGTTTCGAGTGGAAACTGGAGAGGTTATATTGCGTATTTCCAGTTTTTGGATGGAAAATTGGTTGTAGAGAATATTTATAAAGAAGATTACAAGGAGAATAGTAAAGGAAATCATGATTATTTTTTAACCTCAATTTACAAGGAAGTTTTTGGTGAGAATAAAAATTTTGATTGTAGTTTTTATTCCGGTCTCTTAATTTGTCCTTCCGGAAAAATGCTGCAGTATGTTCATATGGGATATAGTTCTGTATTTGAAAATTATACTTTGATAGAATTAAAAGATGGCGTTAATGTAAAATCTAAAAAGCTTACTGCTCAGGAATTTATGGATTTTAAAAAGAAATATTTCAAATACTATAAAAAGACTGACGAATACAAACAAAAAGCAAAAGAGTTTAAAGAAATGACAGCCGAAAGTGATAAGGCTTTAAATGAATTGATGTCTGAAAAATCAAATAGTAATACTAAGGAAAATAAATATTTAAAACAGAAAGAAGCTGATTACAAAGCTGACAAACAAGTTGAATCTTTTATGTTTATTTTTTTAAACGATTATATGAAAACAATTGAAATTCCCTTGAATTAATCCTATGAAAAAAACATCATTATTATTTACATCACTTGGTCTTTTGGTATTGACAATGTTAATTTTTGGTTTTTCTACAGAAAAGAAAGAACAAGATTCTAAATTAGTTGGAGTCTGGAAAGGTTTTGAAGTTGAAAAACAGATTGAAGGCGTAGAAAAACACTGGATTCAGCAAAGATTTGAAAATGGAACATATGTAATTATGTTTACAACGAAAGAGGATTGTCAAATAGAAACCTTTACTGAAAAAGGGAAATGGTGGACAGAAAAGGGAAAGTTTTATGAGCTTTCTTCTACTGCAAAAGATCCTGAAGTATATAGTTATGAAATGAAGAATGATGAAGTAGTAGAATTTAAAAGCATAAAACTTTCAGGAGAAAAAAAGGATACCTACACATTCAGCGATTATAAAATTAGTTTTTAATTTTATTAAAATAAAAAAATCCAATCTCGAATTATCGGTATAAATTCCAAATTCCAAACAGCATAGTCAATTGGAGTTTGGAATTTTTTTTATGAAATTTTATCCTTCATACAGTTCTCCTCGATGTGGTTTTAAAGCATCTCTTACCGAAATCATATTTTCATCGGTAACAACCATAAAAGCAATAGCGTGCATTTCGTTTATGATTTTGTATCCCGTAATATTTAAAGGTAATTTTTCGATTGCAATATATTCTTTTAAATGAATTTCATGATGTTCGGCTGTTTTTTCAGAAGCCGGACCGCGAAAATCCCAAATCAATTTTATTTTTCTAGACATTTTTTTTAAGGTGCAAAGGTTCAGAGAAGCAAAGGTACAAAGTCTATTTTTAATAAAAGGTTCTGAGGCTCTGAGATACTAAGGTTCTGAGTTTTTTCTGTAGAGACGAAGTGCGGTGCGTCTAATGTTCAACACAAAGCTTTGTGAACATTGTATTTTTGTAAAATCATACCTTTAAAAAATCGTAGTGTACTTTGCGCTTAATTATATAAAGTCAGTTCAAAATGTTATTTTTGCATCTTCTTTTCATAAATAGAAAAGCTAATTGAAAAATAAAACACAATGCCAAGAGAACTTTTACTTCAGGTAACGCCGGAAATTGCAGCAAACGAGTCGCTGCTTAAAGACTATTTGTCTAAACAAATCAAAGTTGCTCCACAAGAAATTCAACATATTACTATTTTAAAACGTTCGATTGATGCGCGCCAAAAAGCAATCAAAATCAATCTGAAAGTTATTATATATTTAAAAGGAGAACCGTTTCAGGAAACTAAAATCGAACTTCCTGTTTATAAAGACGTTTCTAATTCTCAAGAAGTAATTGTCGTGGGCGCAGGTCCAGCAGGACTTTTTGCTGCGTTGCAATTGATAGAATTAGGCTTAAGGCCGATTGTATTAGAACGCGGAAAAGACGTTCGCGGACGCCGACGCGATTTAAAAGCAATCAATGTCGAGCATATTGTAAACGAAGATTCTAATTATTGTTTTGGCGAAGGAGGAGCGGGAACGTATTCTGACGGAAAATTATATACGCGTTCTAAAAAGCGGGGCGATGTAACTCGTATTTTAGAGCTTTTAGTTGCTTTTGGAGCTTCTGATGATATTTTGATTGAAGCGCATCCTCATATTGGAACGAATAAACTGCCAAAAATCATCGAAGATATTCGAAACAAAATCATAGAGTTTGGAGGTCAGGTTTTATTTGATACGCGAGTAACCGATATCCTTGTGAAGAATAATGAAGTAGAAGGAATCGTAACTCAAAACGGAGATAAAATAATTGCGAATAAATTAATCCTCGCAACCGGACATTCGGCTCGCGATATTTTTGAATTATTAGATAGAAAGAAAATCTTCATCGAAGCAAAACCTTTTGCGTTAGGCGTGCGTGCTGAGCATTCTCAGGAATTAATCGATAGCATTCAATACAGCTGTGATTATCGCGGCGAACTTTTACCACCAGCTCCCTATTCTATTGTAAAACAAGTAAATGGGCGCGGGATGTATTCATTCTGTATGTGTCCTGGCGGTGTAATTGCACCTTGCGCGACAAGTCCGGGCGAAGTGGTTACTAATGGCTGGTCACCATCAAAAAGAGATCAGGCAACGGCAAATTCAGGAATTGTAATCGAATTGAAATTGGAAGATTTTAAACCTTTTGCAAAATTTGGTGCTTTGGCCGGAATGGAATTCCAAAAAAGTATCGAACAAAAAGCCTGGCACCTGGCTGGCGAGACGCAAAGGGTTCCGGCCCAGCGAATGATCGATTTTACACAAAATAAAGTTTCAGCAGCCATTCCTAAAACTTCCTATGTTCCGGGAACAACTTCGGTAGAAATGGGACAGGTTTTCCCCGGATTTTTATCTCAGATTTTACGCGAGGGATTTAAGGAATTTGGAAAATCAATGCGAGGTTATTTGACCAATGAAGCGATTTTGCATGCTCCGGAAAGCAGAACTTCATCTCCGGTTAGAATTCCGAGAGATCCAATAACTTACGAACATGTACAAATAAAAGGTTTGTATCCATGTGGCGAGGGAGCGGGCTATGCAGGCGGAATTATTTCTGCTGCAATTGATGGTGAAAAATGCGCTTTAATGATTGCCGAAACTTTGAAATAATCCGTAAATCTGGTTTTTTTATTTATTGAATTTTCTTATATTTAATTCTTTAGGGTATGAATCCTAAAAATTAAACCTGTAAGAACTCTAATGGCAAACTTCTTTTCTAATTTATTTGGCAGCAATAAAGATCCAAAATCAATTATTTCGTTTGATATAATCGATTCCATTTATGCTTATCTATATCATGATTTTAATAGTATTGAGCTTAAAGTAAAAGGTATTCATGACACTGTTTCAGTGAATTTGTATACTTTTCCAACTTCATTTGATCATGATGAAGGAAGGGAGGAAATCGAAAAAGCAGGTTTTAAAAACGCCTATGAAGTTTTAAACGAAGTGTTTAAAAAGATTGAGATTGGCGTTCTTTCTGAAGAAATAATGCAGCAGGAATTAGAGTATGATTTTATTCACTTTCAGTTTTATTCTCAACCGAGTGCAGAAATGAAAAAATATTTCAACCATACATTAAATAACTTCATCATCTTTTTTTGCTGTACGAATAGTTCCGAAACAAATGATTTTAAAATTTTATATTCGGGCAGCCATTTTATAGATTATACAAAAGGTTTGTTAGATACCAAATTTCTGGATGTCAATAATCCTGAAAATGAAACGCAGGAAATTGGGATCAAAGATTTTAAAATTGTGCTGCAGGCAGTCTGCCAGCATCTTGATATTGAAATTCCGGACAATATTGAGCTTCCTTCTTCTGAAAATCTAATTGAATTAGAAGAAGTTACAGTAAATACTTTTGAAGAATTTATAACACTGGTTTCAAGAGGAAATGTGGCAGAAAAGCTGCTTAAAAAAGAATCTAAAAAGCTTTTTAAAGATTTTAAAAAAGACACAAAAGACTATCATGCTAAAGTTGAAGGTCATTTTAATTTCTTTGAAGGTATTGATGCCTGGAACAGCGATTGGAAATTTGATCCTGAAGATGCAGAATATTTTATCTCAGAAATGATTGGCGAAGATTTGAACTTCGAATATCCGGAAGAAACGTATAGTCATGATTTGTTTCCGTACATTCAATCGGCATTAGAAAAATTAGATTTGGAGCTAATGACTTATGATACGCAAGGTGATAATTACTTGTTTTTTGTGGCAAATAAAAATGACGTAAGCAGGATTCTGGAGTTATCTGAATTGACGAAGATTGAGGTTCATCAATTGTAGTTAATTTAACTGCAATCTTTTCAAACACTATTTTTATCATTCCAAGGAAAGAGGGACCTCTGAAAGCAGTTCTACAAGATGAGTGATTGTAATTGTAGAGTTTCTAGTGGTTTTTCTTTCCCTCGAAAGACAAAATTACCTTGAGAAGTGAGGCTGAAACCTAAAATCTATTTCGCGTGAGGGATAGGAGGAAGCTGCCGAAGCAGCCCGGATAGCCCGACAGCAATATAAAAAGGGGCGAATAAGCGGTGCAGCTGTCAGCCCCTTTTTATATTGGTGGCACGCCCAGATTATGTAACGAATCAATATAATTTCACTGTACTTTTTCGGCTTTCCAGATAATCGTATGCTTTCATTTTTTTTGATTATTTGAAACAAATTATATCTTAGGAAATTTCATATCGTTGAAAGTGCTCTTTTGTTTGGCTAAAGCTTCGACATCCTGCCATTTTCTTGGAGATTCTACAGAAATATTTTCATATGAATCGTTTGTAATTAAAATATCATCTTCGATACGAACGCCGATATTCCACCATTTTTTATCGCATTTGCTGTTTGCCGGAATGTAAATTCCCGGTTCAACGGTAAAAATCATATTTTCTTTTAGTTTGCTCAAATAGTTTCCCTTGTCGTGTACATCTAAACCGAGAAAATGAGAACAGCCGTGCGGATAGTAAATTCTAACATCTTTAGGATCAGTAATAATACCCAGCTTAATTAATCCGGCAGCAATAACTTCTTTAGATTTTTTGTTTAAATCCTGAAACGGGGTTCCTGGTTTACAGATTTTAAAAACTTCTTCCTGAGCTTCGTAAACCAATTGATAGATTGCTTTTTGCTCTTCGGTGAATTTTCCGTTTGCGGGAACTGTTCTGGTAACATCTGCAGCATAACCGTGATATTCAGAGCCAACATCCATCAATAACAATTGATTGTCAATTTTTGTGGCATTGTTTTCTCCGTAGTGCAAAATACAGCCGTTTGCTCCGGCACCTACAATTGGCGGATAACCTTCGCCTTCGGATCCATAATGTTTGTGAACGTAAGCATGAATTCCGTCTGCTTCGTTTTCGCTCATATCTGGTCCAACAGCTTTCATTACTTCGTTGTGTGCAATGCACGAAAGTTTAACGGTTTTGCGCATTAATACTAATTCTTCCGGTGTTTTTATTTCGCGAAGTGAGTTGGTAATATTGGTAAATAATTCGGTAGAGGATTCTTTTTCGGTTGAAATTCCGGCTTTGCTTTTAAAGGTGGCCAGCAGGCCAAAAAGATCAAATCCGCTTTTGTCATTGCCAATATCGGTTGGAATTTTATCGTAAATAATTGTATCGAATTTCTTGAAATCGATGGCAAAAGCATTAAAATCTTTTCCGTTGTAAGCGTTTGTAAAACCTAATTTAGATTTTGCACCTTCAACTCCCAAACGTCTTCCTGTCCAGGTTTCTCTCTGCGCATTTCTTTCTCTCACAAATAAAACTTCGTTGTAGGTTTCGCCGGTTCCCTGCATTTCTTTAAAAATAATTAGAACAGCATCAGGTTCTTTGTATCCGGTTAAGTAATACATATCAGGATTTTGATGGTAATTGTAATTGACATCTTTAGAAAAAACTCTTTCCGGATAAGAAAAAATTACTGCCGCGGCATTGGCTGGCATTAACGCTCTAAAAGCTTCGCGTCGGCCTTTGTGAAATTCTTTTGATAGATAATCTGCTGGTAAATTTTCCTGAGAATGAATTTGCAAGGCAGTAAATAAAAAGGCAAACAATAAAAGAAATTGCTTCATTTTTTTGATTTTTTGTTTGATGATTAGTGGTTTTTTAATCGATGCAAATTACAAAAAATATGAATTGATAATTGTAGAAAAAGGCTGCCGTGAACTGGCACGATTATCTTTTAAGTTTGCAATGAAAAAATTAGTAAAAACCAGTACAATTCGAGGCAAAAAAAACCGCCCATAAATATGGACGGCAAGCAATGAATTAACAATTATTAACCATTATTTCTTTTTGAGTTTGGCTTTAAAAATTTTCTCAAATTTTTCCATCTTCGGCTGAATTACCATTTTGCAATACGGCTGGTTTTTGTTGTTTGCATAATAATTCTGATGATAATCTTCGGCTTTATAAAAAGCTTTAAAAGGTTCTACTTTAGTCACAATCGGACTGTTGTAAACTTTTGCTTTGTTCAGTTCGGCAATAATGCTTTGCGCTGCTTTTTTCTGTTCTTCATTTTTATAAAAAATAACAGATCGGTATTGCGTTCCTACATCGGCACCTTGTCGGTTTAAAGTCGTTGGATCGTGAACGGTAAAGAAGACTTTGAAAATTTCGTTAATATCAGTCACATTTTTATCAAAGGTAATCTGAACCACTTCGGCATGACCGGTTTCACCTGTAGAGACTTCTTCATAAGTTGGATTCGCGTCTTTTCCTCCCGAAAAACCGGAAACAACAGATTTAACGCCGTCTAAATTTTCATAAACCGCTTCGACGCACCAGTAACAGCCGCCGCCAATCGTAATGGTTTCAAGATTTGAAGCTTTTTTGTTTTGAGAAAATCCGCTTAGGCTGCAAATGCAAAGGCAGATTAAAAGTATATTTTTCATAGTAAATTATTTGTTATCAGGAATAAAATCAAGTGCAATCGAATTCATACAATATCGTTTTCCGGTAGGAGCAGGGCCGTCATCAAATAAATGACCTAAATGACCGCCGCAGCGTCCGCAAAGCGCTTCGATTCTTTCCATTCCGAGTGAATTATCTGTTTTATAAACGACACTATTTTTATTTTCCTGTTCAAAAAAACTAGGCCATCCACAGCTGCTCGAAAATTTGGCGCCGGATCTAAAAAGTGTATTCCCGCAGGAAGCGCAGTAATATGTTCCTTTTTCATCGGTGTTCCAGTATTTTCCTGTAAAAGGTCTTTCTGTATCTGCTTCGCGCATTACAGCGTAGACATCATCCGGAAGGACTTTTTTCCATTCGGCGTCGCTCACTTTAAGTTTTGTGGTATCTGTATTAGAGTAGTAAGGATTTCCGGGTTTACTGATTTTGTTTTCCATAATAACTGTTTTTGTCTGCGTATTTTTTTTGTTTTGTCCGCAAGCCTGCAAAATAAAAAGGGGGATTAAAAAGCAAAGGCTGAAAATTTGAGTTTTTGTCTTCATGTTCTGGAGCTTTATTTCTGTGTATCAAAGGTACAACTAGATTTCGCGTTGAAATGTTGCCATATCTACAATTCAGATATTTTTAAGTATGTTTTAACTTTTTATATGTACGTAAAATAAGTGCATACAGATTTTATATCTTATTTATAAAGGATTTTAGCACCTTATTGAGTTGTAGTTTGTTGTGAATCAAAAAATTACAAAATTTATTGGGTAGTTAAACTTTTCACAATCTTTTCCAGGATTTTCAAGGCATTTCTTTTTTCGTATTTTTGTTACATCAACACGCCTTATGATAGAAGAAAACGTAATATTAGTTAACCAAAACGATGAACAAATTGGCTTAATGCCAAAATTAGAAGCACATGAAAAAGCGCTTTTGCATCGCGCCTTTTCTGTTTTTATTTTAAACAGTAAAAACGAAATCATGCTGCAGCAGCGTGCTCATCAAAAATACCATTCGCCTTTACTCTGGACGAATACTTGCTGCAGTCACCAACGGGAAGGAGAAAATAATATTGAGGCCGGAAGCCGAAGACTGTTTGAAGAAATGGGATTTAAAGCCGAGTTGAAAGAGCTGTTTCATTTTATCTACAAAGCTCCTTTTGATAATGGTTTGACAGAGCATGAACTCGATCATGTGATGATTGGCTATTATGATGATAATCCATACATCAACTTAGAGGAAGTTGAAGATTGGAAGTGGATGAAAATTGAAGATATTAAAACAGATATTCAGCAGCAGCCCGAAATTTACACCGTATGGTTTAAGATTATTTTTGATGAATTTTATCATTATCTCGAAGATCATACAATTTAAACCAAACTAACCTAACCCAAATGAAAGTAACCATATCAAGAAAAGCGCATTTTAATGCTGCACATCGATTGCACAGAAAAGATTGGACGTTTGAAAAAAACAATGCTGTTTTTGGAAAATGTAATAATCCCAATTTTCATGGTCATAATTATGGTTTAACAGTAAGTGTTACAGGAAAAATTGACCCGGAAACTGGTTTTGTCTTAGATGTGAAAGTATTAGCGGATATTATACTTGAAGAAGTTGAAATTCCGTTTGATCACAAGAACCTGAATCTGGATGTTCCGGAATTTCAGGATTTGAATCCAACTGCCGAAAATATTGCCGTTGTGATATGGAATAAAATTAGAAAAAGAATTCAGCCCGATTTTGATTTAGAAATCGTTTTGAATGAAACGGACCGCAATTTTGTAACTTATAAAGGAGAATAATAAATGTCATTAAAAATAGGAGATATAGTTCCCAATTTTACTGCAAAAGATAATCACGGTGAAGTTTTTGAAAGCCAAAGTGTTTTAGGAAGAAAGCCATTAGTGATTTATTTTTATCCAAAAGATAATACTCCGGGCTGCACGACGGAAGCTTGCAGCTTTAGAGATCAGTACGAAGATTTCAAGGATTTAGGTGCCGAGGTAATCGGGATCAGCAGTGACAGTGTAAAATCGCATCATAAATTTGCAGACAAACACCAGCTGCCTTTTATTCTTTTAGCAGATCAGGATAAAAAACTGCGTCATCTTTTTGGTGTGCGCGATAATTTGTTTGGCCTGCTGCCAGGAAGAGTAACATATATTATTGATAGAAATGGAGTCGTTATTTTGATTTTTGACAGCATGAACGCCGCCAAACATATTCCGAAAGCACTCGAAACAATCAAAGAATTAGTATTATAAAAATACTTAAGTAGAATTAAAAAAGCATAAAATTAATAAAGATATTAGCCCAAAAAACATGAACCAAAAAGTATACCCGTTGCAATTTGAGCCCATTTTGAAAGATAGAATCTGGGGAGGAGAAAAACTAAAAACAATGCTGAACAAGCCTATTACTTCTAAAATTACCGGTGAAAGCTGGGAATTATCTACTGTAGAAGGTGATGTCAGCGTAGTTTCCAATGGAGATTTAAAAGGAAAATCATTAATGGAATTAATTGATGAAACTCCAAATGAAATTCTGGGAACAGAAGTTTACAAACGTTTTGGGAAACAATTTCCGCTTCTTTTTAAATACCTTGATGCCCGCGAAGATCTTTCGATACAGGTGCATCCAAACGATAAACTGGCAAAAGAACGTCACAATTCATTTGGTAAAACCGAAATGTGGTTTGTTACTCAGGCCGATGCCGATGCCAGAATAATTGTTGGTTTTAAAGAAAATTCAAGTAAAGAAGAATATCTAAAACATTTACACGATAATACACTAGTTTCTATTTTAGATGATGTAAAAGCAAAAGCCGGAGATGTTTTCTTTTTAGAAACAGGAACAGTTCATGCTATTGGCGCTGGATTAGTGGTAGCCGAAATTCAGCAGACATCTGATATTACCTACCGTTTGTATGATTTTGATCGTGTTGATGCGCAGGGGAATAAAAGAGAATTACACGTAGATTTAGCACTTGATGCGATAAACTATAATAAGGTAGAAACGCAGAAAAAATACGAGACGAAAACAAATACTTCTAATGTTGTAGTAGACTGTCCGTATTTTACAACTAATTTCATTCCGTTAGAAGATAAAATTGAAGCGGCTAAATCTGGCGAAACTTTTACAGTGTACATGTGTATCGAAGGAAGTTTTGAAATTGAATACGATGGTTTTAAACAGACGTATATAAAAGGAGATACCGTTTTAGTTCCTGCTGCGATAAAAGCATTTACTTTGAATGGAAAAGCTTCTATTTTAGAAATTTACATTTCATAGCACGTAATCTAAAGATTATGTGTACTTTTGCAGACGCAAATTAAAATTAAAATAAAAATGGCAAACGTTAAAAATTTAAAGAAAGACATCAACTTCGTATTAGGAGATATTATAGAGGCAATTTACTTATTCGAAATGTCTACAACAGGAAATCCTACTCCAGAAACGAATGCTTTGATTGATCAGGCTATTGCTGCTTTTGATACTTTGATCACTAAAGTGAATGCTAAGAATGTTGAAAACAAAAAAGCGCACTTCAAACAAATCAATGTTGAGTTGGAAGAAACTGCTAATCAATTGATTGCTAAAATCAACGAATTGTAAGCGAAAAAAAGTATAAAAAAGTGCAAATTTATTTTGGAAAATTGAAATTCCGCTTTATATTTGCACCCGTAATGAGTCGCCAGCGTAGCTCAGTTGGCTAGAGCAGCTGATTTGTAATCAGCAGGTCGTGGGTTCGAGTCCCTCCGCCGGCTCAACATAAAAACCATTCACTTTTGTGAGTGGTTTTTTTATTAATATAAAGATGTAAGTTTATTTTGGAAATAGAAAAAACAGACTTATATTTGCACCCGTAATGAGTCGCCAGCGTAGCTCAGTTGGCTAGAGCAGCTGATTTGTAATCAGCAGGTCGTGGGTTCGAGTCCCTCCGCCG
>Ga0247811_1000424_pt1 | contig 13163 bp, 12 predicted proteins | sample UWRJL134311R1_FD_189018 | JGI IMG/M metagenome (GOLD analysis project Ga0247811, IMG submission 189018) | Plant litter microbial communities from Arlington Agricultural Research Station in Wisconsin, United States - UWRJ-L134-311R-1 | ecosystem: Environmental > Terrestrial > Plant litter >...
GGTCCATGTCCCAGATCGCGCGGCCCATCCCGTTCGCCAGCCGGAAGTGTTTCAAAGCGCGCTTCTCGAACAGTTCCTTCTCCCGGTCGGCGATGCCCGCTTCGTCGAGATCGTCACGCAGCTCCCGGGCCCGGCGCAGCAGCCGGTCGACGTCCACCGAGCCGGCCAGGGCGCACAACTCAGCGGCCGCGGCGGCCAAGAGAGAGGCCGGCACATTGTCGGTGGGCTGCCCGAGCCCGGTGCGGATCGCATCCGCCGCCCCGACCGACAGCGCCCCGGCAGCAACAGCAGCAGCGACCGCGGCCAGCCACGGCTCGGCAGCCTCGAACAACTCGCCGGACGCAGGATCGACAGAACCAGAAGCCGCCGCCTCCCGCATTAGCGTCCCGACCCGCACAGCCGTCGTCGCCTCCCGCCCGCTCGACCCGGTCGTCACCTTCAGCAACTCCGAGGCGTTGCGGAACCCCTCCCGCTGCGCCAACCCCGCATGCCCAAGCTCGCGACCAGATCTGGCCGCGATCTCCCCGGCGATCAGCGCGAGGTGCGCCTCGGCGAGTTGCTTCTCGCGCGCGGCGAGTTTCGACAGCGCGACGAGCTCCGTGTCATCCGTCGCCTGAAAATCCCTGACCACGCAGGACACAGCGCCGAGCGCCGAAACGGCGGTGGCGAACTGGGAGGCGAGTGCGGTTGTCATGCATCAATGCAACCACCTTCGAACATACATTCGATATAAGTGGGACAATCTGTGGAAAGAACGCTGGCCGCTGTAGAGAGGTGGAGGACTAGTCGCCCCCTCCGCCGCCGTCGCCTCCCCCGCCATCGCCGCCACCGCTGCTGTCGCTGCCACCGTCTCCCGCGCCGTCACCGGTGTCGGCCTGGCCCGCGGGAGTGTCGGGGTCGTCCGGGTCGCCGCCGAGGTTGCCATCGCTCGCGACGTCGGAGAAGTTCGACGAGAACGCGAGCATCAGCGCCAGATCGGTCGACGTCAGGTCGCCGACGTATCCCCCGTCGCCCGCACCGCCGCCGGTGATGTCGCGGGCTTCGAGCACCTTCGCCCACTCGCGCTCGAGATTGAACAACACCGCCCAGCCGAGCAGGCGTTCGTTCAGCCGCACGATGTCGTCACGGATGAACGCGCCGTCGGGCGACTGCAGCGCGCGTAACCGGTCGGCCTCGGCGAGGGTGATGTAGAAGCGCAGCCCCACGATGTGGTCGCGCACGTCGACCCCGGCGACCGTCAGCGGGTCGATGCGGCGCCGACCCAACTGCCAGGTCGCGATCGACAGAGCCGCACCGACGAGCGGGTACAGCAGATTCGGCCAGCCGACGGGCACAAGCGCGATCGTCAGACCGATGCTGAGCAGGATGAGGGCCGACCGTCGCGCGAGGGTGATGGTGCGAAAACCGGATGACACGAGCACCCTGCCCGCGCGAAATTGAGCCCAGCGCAGCCGCTGCAGCAGTCTGGTGTCGCCGCGACTCGGAACGACCACCATTCCGGCGACCGGCTGGTCGCCGAAGAACGCGCGCACGGTCGCGCGTTCGACATCGTCGAGACCGGTGGCGTTCTCGAACCGTACGGCGTGCGGGCCGCTCGGCGTCAACGGCGGCAGGATGCTCAGGTGTCTGCGCACGGCGAGGTCGACGAGCTGGGCGCTGATGCTGCGCCGACGGTCGTCGACGAGTGCGGCTCCGACGAGCACGGCCACGCCGGGCGGCGGCGCGTATTGCGCGATGATCGCGCGTCGAGACCGGGGAGTCGGCGTGATGCGCAGGAAGAGCACGAGGCTCCAGACCAGCACGAGAACGCTGATGACGATGAGGACGGTCGCTGCGGTGTTCATTGCTGCCGAGCCTAGGGGGTGACGGCGATCCTCAGCTCGTTCTGCACCATAAGCGCGAGTCCGCGCAGCAGCGCCGCGTCTGCGTCGGAAAAAGTGCGCGGTTCCGGATCGAAGACGCTCAGGGTACCGACCCGCACGCCGTTGGGCGCCTCGATCGGATACCCGGCGTAGAAGCGCAGAAACGGCTCGGTGACCACCATGGCGTTGTCGGCGAATCGTGGATCGTGCGCCGCGTCTTCGATGGCGAAGTGCTCGCGGCGCTGGATGGTGATGTCGCAGAGCGTGCTGAAGCGGGGCATCTGCTCTTTTTCGACCCCGATGCGCGACTTGAACCAGTGCCGGTCGGTGTCGATGAACGTGATGGCGGCCGAGGTGGTGCCGAGCAGGTCGCGCGCCGTGCGCGTGATGCGGTCGAAGCGTTCTTCCGGCTCGGTGGCGAGAATGTGCAGGGCGTCGAGCGAGGCCTGCCGGGCGCCCTCGTCGAGCGGCTCGGCGGGGGTCAGTTCGCCGTCGGGGCCTCCGGTGCAGAGCAATGGCGCGATGGGCTCGGCCAGCAACGATGCCCAGTTGGAGTAGGTGCTCGAGCTGCGGAAGCGGTCGGTGTCGGCGCCGCCCTCGGCGTCGAACGGCAGGAACGTGACTCGCTCCATGCTCTCGCTGAGCTGGCGGCTGGCCTCGTTGAGCACGCGTGCGTGGCGACCGGCGAGAACCCGGATCGCAGCGGGATACTTCTGCAGCGCGGTGAGCGGGGGAATCGCGACGATGAAGATCTGCTGGTTCGAGCGGCCGTGCTCGAGGATGAACTCGATGACGCCGGCGAGGTCGTCGGTCCAGGTCTTGGCGGGGACGAAGGTCAGCGCCTCCATAAGCCCGAGCGACACCACGATCGCGTCGTACCGGGCCACGGGCTGCGTGGACAGCACGGCCGGTGTCGATGCCGCCGTCATCTCGCGGTCGACGGCGACGTCGATATCCATCGCGCGGCTGGTGAGCGTGGAGAGGTGGCGTCCGAGATGGCCGGCGAGTGCGAGTTCGTGAGAGAGCACGCCGAAACCGATGGATGCTCCGCCGCCGACCAGCAGGATGCGTGCGGGGTTCGTGCCGGGGGTGTGCACCGCGCCGGAACCGGCCGGGCGTGGGATGAGCGCTCGCGACAGGGCGGTCGAACTGAGCCAGACCTTTACCCCGGGCCGGGCCACCACGTGCATGGCGCCGCTGAACACTCGGACTCCTCGCCGGGCCGTGAGGACCGATCACCGGACGCGCCAGCCGCATCCGAGATCAGTGTAGAGCGCGGGCGCCGCGCGGGAGCGCTTTTGCGACACCGCGTTTTCACGGTGTGCGCGGGCTAGTCGTCTTCGGCGCAGTCGGCCAAGAGCCAGGCCGCGACCTCGCCGGAGATCAGGCTCGCCCATTCGCGGTAGGTCTCGGTACTGCGATAGCGGCCGACGTCGTTCGACGGGCCGGGCGTGAAGGGCAGAAAGGTCACCCGGTCGAATCGCGTACAGGTCTCGGCGAGGGCCCTGTTGAGTGCTCGGGTGTGGCGGTCGGTGATCCACTCGACGAACGACGGGATCGGGCTGATCGAGTTCATCGGCGGGATCGCCACCATAAACACGCGCAGCCGGGGCATCGTGGTGCGCACCGCGCGCAGGAGTGCGTCGAGGTCGCGTCGCCAGCGCTCGACCGACGTCAGCGACAGTGCCTCGTTCACCCCGAGGGTCAGCACGACTCCGTCGTAGGGGTCGAGGTCGACGCCACTCAAGAACTTGACCGCCGATCCCGCGGTCATCGAGCCGTCGGCGAGTACCGACACGTGGGTGGCGCGTTCCGTCAGCACGCTGACCTGACGCCCGAGATGGCCGGCGAGCGACAGGTCGTGAGAGAGCACGCCGTAGCCCACGGTCGCGCCGTTGCCCGCCAGCAGCACACGGTCGTCATTGTGGGCGGGCGGTTCGCGCAGGTCGGGGGTCTCGGGCTTGGGGAGCAACGGGTCGGACATCTCCGCCGTGTGCAGCCAGAGTCTGACGACAGGCCTGCTCAACGCGTTCACGAACCCCGCGCCGACACCCGTATCGATCCCCCCGTGTGACAAAAGAAACCCTTTCGACTCTTCGGGCCAGTCTAGGGAGAAACGAAAGCCGCCGGTCCGCATCGGGGGAAGCGGGCCGGCGGCGGTTCCGTGACGATCCTGCACAGGGATCGTCGGGTGTTCCAGATGTTGTCCGCACCTGATGACTAGACAATGCCGTCACCGGTTATGAGCGGGCTATGAGCGCGCTGCCGACTCGCCCAACGCCTCTTCGATCGTGCGCGGGGGTTTGCCGGTGACGCGGAGAACATCGGCGGTCACCCGCGCGACTTCGCCGTCGGCGACGGCGACGTAGGTGCTCACCCAGGCGTCGAGTTGCCACTGCGCCGCGCCGTAGTGGGCGCGCGACGCGTAGGCCTCGTCGACGGACTCCGCCTCGTAGCTCAATCGACGCCCGGTCGCCGCTCCCGCACGCTCGGCGATCTGCGCCATCGTGAGCGCCTCGGGGCCGGTGAGCTCGTAGGTCGCGTTCGCATGGTCGGCAGGTGAGCGCAGAACGGCCGCCGCGACGTCGGCGACGTCGGCACGCGCGACCGCGGCGACGAGACCGTCGCCCGCCGGGCCCCGGATCACTCCCGCGTCGTCGGCGAAGTACGGCAGCAGGTCGGAGTAGAAGTTGTCGCGCAGCAGCGTGTGCGTCATACCCGACTCGCGGATCGCCGCCTCGGCATCGGCGTGGTCGCGGCCCAGGGTGAACACGGCGTCGGGGTCGGCCCCGAAGAACGACGTGTAGACGATGTGCTGCACCCCCGCGTCGGCCGCGGCCCGGATGAACGTGCGGTGCTGCTCGCGGCGGTCCTCGGCCTCGGCGGCGGAGACCATAAAGAGCAGGTCGACGCCGGTGAGGGCGGTGACGGAGGCTGCAGCATCCGAATATTCACAGACGGCGACGGATGATCCGTCGATACTCGGGGCTCGCGACGCATCCCGCACGACGAGTCGCGGTGCGAGCGAAGCGAGCTGTGCGGCCACCCGGCCGCCGACGTGTCCGGTCGAACCGGTGATGGCGATGACTGACATGCACGCCACGGTACCCGAGCGCGGGTGCGGCTAGCCTGAAGCAATGTCGTCGCAACCTCCCATCGCCCGCAAGATCCCCACCGAACGCGTTCACCACGGCGACGTGTTCGTCGACAACTACGAGTGGATGCGGGAGAAGGAGAGCCCCGAGCTCGTCGCCCACCTCGAGGCCGAGAACGCCTACGCCGACGCGCAGACCGACGACCAGGAGGTGCTGCGCGAGCAGCTCTTCGAGGAGATCAAGAACCGCACGCAGGAGACCGACCTCAGCGTCCCGGTGCGCGAGGGTGACTGGTGGTATTACACCCGCACCGTCGAGGGCAAGCAGTACGGCATCCACTGCCGAGCGCCGATCGCCGGCCCCGACGACTGGACCCCGCCCGCCGTCGACGCGATCACCGGCGAGCAGGTGCTGCTCGACGACAACGTCGAGGCCGACGGGCTCGAGTTCTACTCGCTCGGCAGTTTCGACCTCACCGGAGACGCCTCGACTCTGCTCTTCGCCGTCGACACCGAGGGCGACGAGCGGTACACACTGCGCCTGCGTGACCTCGCCACCGGCGAGAACCTCACCGACGTCGTCGAGGGCACCGCGGGCGGCGCCTGCTTCGACGCGACCGGAAAGTACGTCTTCTACACGACCGTCGACGACGCGTGGCGACCCGACACCGTCTGGCGGCACGAGGTCGGCACACCCGCCAGCGCCGATGTCTCGGTGTTCCACGAACCCGACGAGCGCTACTGGGTGGGCGTCGGGCTCACCCGCAGCCGCCGCTACCTCGAGATCGAACTCGGCTCGAAGATCACGAGCGAGGCCCACCTGCTCGACGCCGCGACCCCCACCGGCGAGTTCGCCGTCGTCTGGCCGCGGCGCGAGGGTGTCGAGTATTCGATCGAGCACGCCGTGATCGACGGCGACGACCGCCTGTTGATCGTGCACAACGACGGCGCCGTCGACTTCCAGGTGACGGATGTCGCAGCCACCGACCCGCTCGGACCCGGCCGCACCCTGGTACCCCACCGCCCCGGCACGAGAATCGAGGCCATCGACGCGTTCGCGACGCACCTCGTTCTCGAGTACCGGCGCGAGGCATTGCCGCGGGTCGCCGTGCTGCGACTCGACGGCGGCGACACCGAGTTCGCCGAGATCCCCTTCTCGGAAGAGCTGTTCACCGTCGGCGCCGGCGGAAACCCCGACTGGAACCAACCCGTCGTACGCCTGCACTACGCCAGCTTTGTGACGCCCTCGACGGTGAACGACTACGACGTCGCCACGGGCGAACTGCGCCTGCTCAAGCAGCAGGCCGTGCTCGGCGGCTACGACCCCGGCCTGTTCGTGCAACGTCGCGACTGGGCGACGGCCGACGACGGCACACGCGTGCCGATCTCGCTCGTCTACCGTGGCGACCTCGTGACCCCCGGCGAGCCCGCGCCGCTCGAGCTGTACGGCTACGGATCCTACGAACACAGCATCGACCCCGGCTTCACGATCTCGCGCCTGAGCCTGCTGGATCGCGGCGTCGTCTTCGCGGTCGCGCACGTGCGCGGCGGCGGCGAGCTCGGCCGCGACTGGTACGAGAACGGCAAGACCCTCACCAAGCGCAACACCTTCACCGACTTCGTCGCGGTGGCACGCCACCTCGTCGACACCGGGGTTACGACGGCCGACCGGATGGTCGCCGAGGGCGGCAGTGCCGGAGGGCTGTTGATGGGAGCCGTCGCCAACCTCGCCCCCGAGTCGTTCGCCGGCATTCTCGCGGTGGTTCCGTTCGTCGACCCGCTCACCAGCATCCTCGATCCGTCACTGCCTTTGACCGTGATCGAGTGGGACGAGTGGGGCGACCCGCTGCACGACGCCGAGGTCTACCGGCTGATGAAGTCGTACTCCCCCTATGAGAACGTTCGCGAGGTCGAGTACCCGCGCATACTCGCGGTGACGAGCATCAACGACACCCGCGTGTTGTACGTCGAGCCGGCCAAGTGGGTCGCGCGGTTGCGTGAGGTCGGGGCATCCGTGATCCTGAAAACAGAGATGAGCGCCGGACACGGCGGTGTCAGCGGGCGGTACGAATCGTGGCGCAAGCGCGCGTTCGAACTGGCCTGGGTGCTCGACGTGCTCGGGCTGCACAACACGCGCCCGTAGGTGCGCGGCGGGCTACTCGTCGTTTGCGCGGAAGCGGTTCTCGGGGTCGATGGTGCGCAGCACCTTGCCCATGATGCGGTCGAGGTCGGCGACGTCGGCGGCGGTGAGGGGCTCGATCACGTTCTCGCGCACGGTGTCGACGTGGCCGGGCGCCGTGGCGACGACCTTCTGCCAGCCGGCCTCGGTGAGCGTGGCATTGGTCGCGCGACGGTCTTCGGGGCACGGGGCACGATCGACGTAGCCGCGCTTCTCGAGCCGGGAGACGACGTGGGACAGCCGGGGCAGTGTGGAGTTCGTGGCGGCCGCGAGCGACGTCATGCGCAGCATCCGGTCGGGCGCTTCAGAAAGCATCGCCATGGTGAAGTATTCGAAGTGCGTGACGTCGGCGTCGCGCTGCAGCTGTGAATCGAGCACGCCGGGAAGCACTTCGACGACAGCGACGAACTTCTTCCACGCGCGCAGCTGGTCGGCGGTGAGCCATCGGGTGTCGGTCATTCCGTGAGTTTACCGCATTGGTTGACACTACAAGTAAATGTGGTAATGGCGGTCCGACGAAGGGCGGCAGGGGTGCGGGCGAGTAAGCGTTTCCCGCCCCGGAAAATAGCGGAAGACTTTCGTTTACGACGGCTTGTAACGCTACTGTTCCTCAACCGGCCCCCGCGCGTTACAGTGGAGGCCGGGGGAACAATATCGGCGCGGTGCCGGTGGAGTCACTCCACCGACGAAGGCCGGAGGCAACAACGTGCGACTCCCTCAGCAGATACTTCTGGAGATCTGCCCGCAGTGCGAGACCGAGAACCCCCTCGAGATTGTGTATGGCTTCGCCAGCGCAGAGATGTTCGATTCGGCGCTCGCCGGCCACATCGCCCTCGGCGGCTGCACGTTCACCGACGACAGCCCCGCCTATCGCTGCCGCAACGGGCAGTGCGAGGCCGAATGGGGCCGCTGGGGCGACTACCCCGACTGAGCTCCGCGCCCGCCCCTCAGCCGTCGATCTTGCCGAGCAGCTCTTTGGCCGCTCGGGCGATGCTCGTGTGATCGTTCTGCGCCGCCCGTGACTCGAGCGCGATCACCGCGCACCGATGCACCTTCGTGAAGTCGCCGAAGGGAAAGCTGTAGCGCCCCTTGGTCTCCTCCGACTCCGACTTGTCGACTCCGAGATGCCACTTCGCGAACTCTGAGTAGCCGTGTTTCTCGATGAAGGCGTTCTCGTCGCCGGCGCTGGGCGCGTGCTCGCTCCAGTCGTCGCGCTCGTCATGCGTTGTTTTGCCGGCGCGGATGAGCTTCTCGGCGTTGGCCAGGGCGTCTTTGTTCAGGGTGATGGTCATGCCGACCACTGTCGCATCGGTGCCTCGTCGGCGCGCGGGCTTGACCCGCGCCCGCTCGGCCTGCGCCCGTTCGACCCGCGCGGGCTCGGCTACAGCCGGTCGTGCTCGGCGTCTCCGCGCGGGATGAGCGGAACCGCGATGACGGGAAACAGCGCCGTCACGGCGAATGCAACCGGGTAGCCGACCAGACCGATCAGCGCGCCCATCACCGGGCCCACCGCTGACGCGACGAGAAACTGCCCCGTGTTCTGGGCGCCGAGCGCCCGCCCCGCCCACGACGGGCCGGCCATCTCGGCGACCGAGGTGAACGCGAGGCCGTTGTCGACCACGGTCGCGGTTGTGGCGATCACGAAGACGACCGCGGCGGCATCCCATCCCGCGGCGTCGAAGGCCGCGAGCACGAGCAGGCAGAGCCCCGCCCCGACAGCCACCCAGCGCAGCGGGCGCACCCGGCTGCCGACCCGGTCGCTGAGCACACCGACCAGGATGCGGGCGAGCGCGCCGATGAACTGCGACACGCCGACCAGCAGCCCCGCGGCCAGGGCGCTCAGGTGAACCTCGGTCACGAGCCAGACCAACCCGAAGATCGACAGGGTGAACTGCGGCACGACGAGCAGCGCGGAGACCCCGTGGATGCGCCAGAGGAAACCGCTCGTCCGGTAGGGGTTCTGTGCTGCGGCGCTGGCGGCATCCGTCGTCTTCGGCGCCCGCGGCGGATTCGCGATACCGATGGCGCAGGCGACCGCCAGCACCGCGGTCATGATCAGCGGCAGCAAGAGCGCTGCGCCCACCCCCGAGGCGGAGGCGATGAGCGGGATCGTGACGGCCGCGATAGTGACGCCGAGCGGCTGGCAGGTCTGTCGGATGCCCATCGCGAGCCCGCGCCGGTCTTTCGGAAACCAGCCGACGACGACCCGGCCGCTCGCGGCGTTGGTACTCGCCGAGGCCATGCCGCCGAGCAGGAAGAAGATGCCGAGGGCGATGTAGCCCTGCGCCGCGATGGCGCCGAGGGTCGCCAGCGCCGTGAGCAGCAGTCCGCCGGCGATCACCCAGCGTTCGCCGATGCGGTCGGCCAGTGCTCCCCACGCGATGAGGGTGAGCACCATACCGATGGTCGGGGTGGATGCGAGAAGGCCCGCTTCGGCGAGCGACAGCCCACGCTCGGTGTGCAGCAGCGGGATGAGGAACGCCGGGGCGCTCACGAAGACGGTGCCGGCGGTCTGGGCGGCGACTCCGAGGCTCAACACCATCCACGCGCGGCGCGCATTCGGCATCGGGGTCTTCACGGGACTTACGGTATACCACTTTGGTATACCATCGGGACATGTCCGATACGTCGCAGACCAGCCAGCTCTACGACCGGGTGCGCGCGGCCATCCTCGCCCTCGACCTCTCCCCCGGCGAACGCCTCACCGAACGGGGTCTCGAGGCCGCATTCGCCGCCTCCCGCACCCCCGTTCGAGCCGCGCTCTCCCGGCTGGAGACCGAAGGTCTGGCTCAGCGCGACGGCCGCGGCTGGATCGTCGCGCCGATCGACCTCGGTGAGATCCGGGCCCTCGCCGAGCTGCGCGAGGCCGTCGAGTGCGCCGGCGTGCGCCTCGCGGTCGAGCGCGCGAGCGACGAGAACATCGGCGCGCTGGCCCGTGCGATCGACGCCTCCCGCCCGGCCGCCGACGAAGAGGAGGGTCTGCGGGCGGGCAGCGACTTCCACGTGCTGCTCGCGGGGCTGTCGGGCAACACGGTCATGGTCGATGCCGTCCGTGGCGCCATGACACGGCTGGCGCGCACCCGTTGGCTCGAGGTACGCACGCCCGAAGCGCGCGAGACCGCATGGGTGGAGCACCGCGCCGTCGTCGCCGCGATCGCGACGCGCGATGCCGACGAGGCGAGCCGCCTGCTCGCGGCGCACATCCGGGGAACCAACGACCGCCTGCTGCGATTTCTCGCGACCGAGCGCCGCAACCTGCGCGGTATCGCTATCGTCCCCTCCTAGCCCCCGGCCGTTCATCTGGTGCCGGTAGGCATACCCCATGGACGAAATCGCGGATGCCGCGCTGCAGCTCGCCTCGTCGCCGTGGGTGTACGTCGTGGTATTCGTCGTGACCGTGCTGGACGCCTTCTTCATCATCGTGCCGAGCGAGACGGTCGTCGTGGCGCTCGGCGCCCTGGCCCTGTCGACCGGCTCGCCGCAGCTGGGCATCCTGATCCCGGTCGCCGCGTCCGCCGCGACGGTCGGCGACAGCCTGACCTTCTGGGTTGGGCGTTCGGTCGGACTGCGCCGGTTCGGGAGGATGCGGCGACCGCGCGTCGAGCGCGTCGTGGCCTGGGCCGCACGTTCTCTCGATGAGAGGGCTGCCGCCGTGCTGCTGACCGCCCGCTTCGTGCCGTTCGGGCGGGTGGCGGTCAACCTCACCGCGGGCGCGACCGGCTTCCGATATCGCCGCTTTCTGGCGCTGACGTCGGTCGCCGGATTCTGCTGGGCGGGCTACAACGCGGTCGTCGGTGCGTTGTTCGGCGCGTGGTTCGACGGCAACCCGGTGCTCGCCGTCGTCGTGTCGGTGGTGGTCGCTCTGATTCTCGGCGTGCTCGTCGACCGTGCGACAGCACGAATCGCGGCTGCGAAACTGCCCGCCGATCGCCGCGAATAGTGCAAGGCCTCGCGTTCCGGGCGCGCAACAGGTAGACCTTAACCCTTGTAGCCCAACCCGGAGGTCTGAGTTAGAGAATGAGCACCACGCTGGAGTGTGTAAGCGATTGGATGACCCGACAGCGGTGGTACGCGGGAAAGGGGCATGTGCCGCGACTGCGCATCCTCTCTGCCGACCCGGTGCCGAGTGACGACCCCGAATCGCGCGTGAGCATCCTGCTGGTTATGGACGACGAAGGCCACGTACCCACGCTCTACCAGGTGCCGATCGTCGAACGCTCGACGCTCCAGCCCGCGGAGCGGCCGTTCCTGATCGGCCAGAACGACGACGGCGACTACATCTTCGACGGCCCGCACGACCCCGCGTACCCGCGCGCCCTGCTGTTCCTGCTGGCCCCTGACCTCGCGCGGGAGGTCACCGTCACCGGCAGCAAGGTGCTCTCGGGCGAGCAGTCCAACACCTCGATCATCTACGAGATCGACGGCACGCCCTCGATCATCTGCAAGGTGTTCCGCACCCTGCACAACGGCGACAACCCCGACGTCACCCTGCAGGCAGCACTCAGCGCCGCGGGCTCGACAGCCGTACCCCGGTTCGTCGGACAGGTGCGCGGCGAGTGGGACGACGTCGGACAGCCCAGCGGCCGTGCCGCCGGACATCTCGCGTTCGCGCAGGAGTTTCTCGCCGGAGCCGACGACGGCTGGAAGGTCGCGCTGCAGTACGCCGCGAACGGCAGCGACTTCACCGACCTCGCCCGCGCCCTCGGCGCACAGACGGCGCGGGTGCATTCCGGCCTGGCGTCGGTGATGCCGAGCAACGAGACCAGCGCCGACGACATCGCGGCCTTCGGGGTCTCCTGGGCGCGCCGTCTCACCCTGGCGACGCGCGAGGTTCCGGCGTTGCTCGAGAGCCGCGCCGAGATCGAGGCGGTCTACGAGACCGCACGCACCGGCGTGTGGCCCCGGCTGCAGCGCATCCACGGCGACTTCCATCTCGGCCAGGCGTTGCTCGTGCCCGATCGCGGATGGGTCCTCGTCGACTTCGAGGGCGAACCGCTGCGTCCGATGAACGAGCGCGACCGCCCCGACGTCGCCCTGCGCGATGTCGCCGGCGCATTGCGCTCGTTCGACTACGCCGCCGGGGCGACCCCCGGTATCTCGGCAGACTGGGCACCGGCCTGCCGCGACGCGTTCGTCGCCGGGTACCTCGCCGAGTCGGGCGTCGACATCGAGGTGTTCCGGCCGCTGCTCGACGCCTTCGAACTCGACAAGGCGGTCTACGAGGCCATCTACGAAGCGCGTAACCGCCCCGACTGGCTCGCCATCCCGCTGCGCGGCATCGCGCAGCTGCTCGACTCGCGTCGGGTAGAGGGCGCGCCCGCTGCCAGACTGGAAGCATGACCCGCTACACCCTCGTTCTGCAGCACGTACCGTTCGAACGCCCGGCGTTGCTCGGCGACATCCTCACCGATCACGAGCTGAGCTGGCGGCTCGACAACGTCGTGGCGGCGCACGACCGAGCAGCGCTCCCCCGCCTCGACGAGCTCTCGGGAATCGCCATTCTCGGGGGCCCGATGGGTGCGCTCGACGTGGTCGAGCATCCGGGACTCGGTCTTGAGGCCGACTTCATCCGCGAGGCGTTCGCGGCGGGGGTGCCGCTTCTCGGCATCTGCCTCGGACACCAGCTCGTGGCCACCGCACTCGGGGCGGCGTTGCATCCGGAAGCGGCCGACGAAGTCGGATTGGGCACGGTCGATATCGTGGCCGACGACGACGTGTTCGGCGCGAAGGGCGGCGAATCGACGGTGCTGCACTGGCATCACGACGTCGTCGACGCGCCCGACGGGGCCACGGTGCTCGCGAGCACCGCCCAGACACCCAACCAGGCATTCCGCATCGGCGACGCCGTGTTCGCCACCCAGTTCCACGCCGAGGTCGACAGCACGATGCTCACCGCCTGGCTCGCCGAACCCGCGATGGCGAAAGATCTCGATGCCGCCACCCTCGCGAGTCTGCCGGTCGAGTTCGCGGCCGCCGAGGCCCGGATGCGCCCGCTCGCCGATGTGGCCTTCGGCGCCTTCGCGCGGGC
>Ga0247811_1000429_pt1 | contig 13073 bp, 10 predicted proteins | sample UWRJL134311R1_FD_189018 | JGI IMG/M metagenome (GOLD analysis project Ga0247811, IMG submission 189018) | Plant litter microbial communities from Arlington Agricultural Research Station in Wisconsin, United States - UWRJ-L134-311R-1 | ecosystem: Environmental > Terrestrial > Plant litter >...
CGCTGTTCTGTCGCTGTCCTCATGGCCTGTATTCAACACGCCGCGCGGCTCGATCAACAGCAGTTTGACTTCGTGTTCAGCGCTCGGTTTGTGCTCTATACCTTTGGCGACTACATACATCTCGCCCGCTGCGATCATGACGAAACCATCGCGAAAATCGATGCGCAATTCGCCTTCCAGAACAATGAAGGTTTCATCGGTATCGACGTGGGAGTGCCAGATAAAATCGCCCTGAATCTTCACGATTTTGAATTGATAGTCGTTCATCTCGGCAACGACTTTCGGGGTCCATTGCTCATTGAAGAGCGCGTACTTCGCGGCGAAATTGATCGCGGAATAGGAGGGGGTGGATGTGCTGGTTTCCATGACGGTGCTCGCTGTTCATTGAAGATGCGACAACCTTAATCATGGGCGAGAAGCGCGTATTGCATGATCGTGCAACTTTGAGCGAGTGCTCAGGCGCGGCCGAGCATTTTCAACCAGCGTGCGGGGGAAATACCGAATGTCTGGCTGTATTGGCGTGTCATGTGGCTTTGATCAAAAAAACCACAGGCCAGCGCAGCATCACTCAAAGGATGTCCGACGAGCAGCAAGCGGCGCACGGCGTCCAGGCGTCGCTGGGTGATATAGCGATAAGGGCTGGTGCCGTAGAGTGCGCGAAAATCTCGGGACAGACTCCATCGGTCACGACCGCTGGCAGCGACCAGGTCGTCTAGGGTAATGACCTGATTCAAGGAATCATGAATATAGAGTCGGGCCCTTTCAGCTGCGCCGTAGTCCAGCGCCCGTCGCCCTCTGCGATTGCCTGCGGCGAAATCCAGTGCCAGTGCCAAATCGTAGATCGCGTCTTCTTCTTCCAATGGATCAATGGCGTCCTCCATGCTTCTGAGCAAAGCGCTGGTGGCCGCGAACAGGCGCGGATCGTTGGACAGCCCGCCGGCGATGAACGGTAACGACTTACCGCCCAACACCTGCTGAATCAACGAAGGCTCGATGTAGAACATCCGGTAATGAAAGCCCGCCTCTGTGCCGGCTTCGCCGTCGTGCAGCTCGTCGGGATGCAGAACCATGGTTCCCCCCGGCAGGCTGTGGCGTTTGCCGTTGCGATACTGAAAGCTTTGTACGCCCGACAACGTGCGGCCGATCGCGTAAGTATCGTGGCGATGAGGGGTGTAACCATGGCCACCGAAATACGCTTCAATGCGTTCCATCTTCGGCGACTGCGGCGCTCGCAGCAGCCAATCGCGGGTGGTGCGATCGTTGGCCATTTGATTCGAAACCCTGATTGCGGATGGGCACACCATAGCCAAAAAGCTGAGCCAATGGCAGTGCGCGAGCGTGGGTGGGCGCTTTCGTGAAAAAAAGGTGGCAGCTGTACGCGGGGGAGTGACCGATCCACCAGATAAAATCGGCACGCCCGGAAATGCGTCACGTACAGCCACCCTAAAGCAGACAGGTAGATGCCTGAAATGGAGAAGTACAAGCTCGGGTGCCATCCGTCGACGTCACCCGGTCACTGTTGTAATGACGGGCCGCAGATTAGAGAGCCAACCCTCGGTAAACAAGCGCTTGAGCAGCGTTTGAAGAAATTCAGAAATTTCCTACATTGCAGGGGGAGGGGGACGACGCTGATAGGTAACGTATGATGGCGCTCATCGAAAAATCACCCAGGAAATCTACATGCTGTTGAGCAAACGCGATCAGGCGCGTATCGAACGCCGCCTGGCGGCCACCCTGACCGAGGCGTGCGAAACCGCCAAGGCAGAGATGGTCGGCTTTTCCTGGCTGACCCACGAAGTGGATTACGCGGCATTTCCCGCCAGCCTGCGGGTAGTGTGGGTCTTTGACACGCAGATCAACAAAGACAAGGCACTCGCTGGCGATCTGCGTGAGCGCATGGTCGAGTTGACTGCGGTTGCTTTGGAGGCAGCCGATGTCGTGCTCGATAACGTCACCGCTCACGTGCAGTTCGACAGTGAAGAACAGTGCCAGCGCGCCAACGGCGGCAACTGGCAGCAACGTCTGGCGCGAGGTTGACCCGTGGCCAAGGACATCGAAAACCCATGTATTTCCATCTGCCAGCTCAGTGGTGACCTGTGTGTCAGCTGCGGTCGTAATAAAGAAGACATCAGGAAGTGGCGACGCATGAACCGGCCGGAAAAAATGGCCGCCGTGCAGCGAGCCAGCCAACGTCTGAAAAGCCTTAACAAAAAGAAAAGCTGAGTCGAGTAGAGCCGCCGTGTGAAAGCTGCTTCGCTCTGCAATACTTCGCCAAACTGTCCTGTAGCCCGACGCTGGCGAGTCGCGGTTGCCACCTGCCACCTGGAGCGTTCATGCAAACAAAAAGCCTGCTGTTCTCGTTGCTCATCAGCCTGTTCGCCGTTTGTCAGGCCAATGCGGCGGATAAAACCTGCGCCGAAGCGATCGGCCAGAAGCGTGCGGAGTTATTGGTCAAACAGTGCACCAGCGTCTCTCCGGCGACCCGGCCGCCTTGCAACGTTGCCAACAGCTGCGAGTTGATCAATAGCGAAGTAGAACGCGGCTGCGGCCTGCTGGGCGACGACCCGAACGCACCGGACTTTTGCCATTTCACTCTGACCAAGCCAGAAACCATCCAGGGCCCGCTTATTTCTGGCAACGGCATCGATGACTACACCGTCACCGTCCTGCTCAACGACGGACGCCGTTTCAGTGCCTATTGCGATGGAAAATGCGGCTCGTGGTTTATCGCCGAAGACGAAGGGGAGGCCACCTTGCTGCCAGGGATGATCGGCAAAACCGTGAAAGTCACCATCGCCAGCGAACTCAACAACGACCGCATCGCCGGGCCGGCAGCTGACGAAAAGCTCATCTTTGTGAAGAAAATCGAGGTGGTGAAGTAAAAGCTGTGTCAGGGATGCCCGCTACCCTGTAGGAGCTGCCGAAGGCTGCGAACGGCGGTATGTCGGGTAGACCGCCGTTCGCAGCCTTCGGCAGCTCCTACAGGTCGTGCGGTTGGCTACTTCTGCGGTGGAAAACCTTCCAGCCGCGCCTGCACCGCGTCATCAAAAATCATATACAGCGCCTCAACATCACTGGGCCGCAAGCGCTTGGCCGTCTCCAGCCCCAGAATAAACGCAATCTGCAGTTCACCCTCGGCCACCACATCCTCGCGAGTACTGGCCGCATCTAGAGAACGCAGCAACTTATCAATGGGCCCACGAATAGGCTTGGGCAGCCTCAGCAGGTCCAACCGTTCTTGTGGCATCAAGCTCTCCATAATTCTCGACCGGTGCAGGGGCGGGCGGTCAGCCGCTCATAGTGGGCTAAAACAGGGCAGAAGGGCGTAAAAAATTAAGCAGATATTTGGCGTATGGCTAGTAAGGGTACCCCACGGTCGATGCACGCCTACAACTCCAACTGACTGGCCTTGATCCCGAATGCGGCTGCAATCTTTTCGCGGTTGGCTTGGCGACAGTTTCCTGTTGAGCGTAGGCAGGCTGGCGAGGCGCGGATAGGAGAGGCTCCCTCGACAATCCGGCCCACAACCTCATGAGGAATGAGATCGTTGAGGATTTGAGCGTCAGTCGCTTCATTCATCACTTTTTTAGCCTCTCGAATGCTGACAACTCTTAGTAACTGAATATCGGCTCCGATCAGCAAACGCCGCAGCGTCCGACTGCCAGAGCCGCCTCTCAATCACCCGATGCACATCGCAGGCTTCCAGCATTAACAAATGGGCAGTGCTGGCGATGGTCGTCAGGTCGTGTTCGTCCGCGTGGGAGGGCTTCATGTTGACCATGGCGTCGAGGAAGCGAGTAGCGAGGCTGACCCGCAGTTCGGCGCAGGCGTGCAGGTCTTTCAGAGGGGCTTGGGTGTCCAGGAGGAAGACCGGGTTTTCCTGGCCGGGTTGGGTGAGTGGGATGTAGCGGGGAGGCAGGTTGCTGTCGGTCATTTTTTGGAAACGCCTATGTCTATGGAAACTCAAGACCGTCGTCAAGCGATCAGGGTGGCGGCTGTACGTGGATTGACGAACCGGTGACATAGGAACCCGGCAGGCTCGAAAGCCTTCCACGCACAGCCACCATAACGATGACATCTGCTGCACCTATGTAAAACGGATCGTCAAATCCGGTCGCTGATTTGGCAACGACGGCGCGCAGATTAGAGATTCAGCAGATGGCGAGTGCGGTATTTATATCTATCCCTTCACCCGATTAAACCCCGCATGTATTGCCGAGTATTAAAGCCAGACAACCGACCTGTAGGAGTGAGCTTGCTCGCGATAGCGTTAGGTCAGACCATGATTCCTCGACAGGCATACCGCTATCGCGAGCAAGCTCACTCCTACAGGTGCCCGTGTTTGCTGCGCGAAGGCGCTGCGTCCTGACCGCTGGCACCCTCCCACAAAAAGCGGCGACGTCGATAATCAAGCGCTGAGCGTGCTGGCAACATCGCTGCTGGCTAGATAAGATCGGCAACCGCTACAGCGCTTTTTGTTCCGCTCTTGCCCTGTGATGCAACCAGCTGCGTTGTCCCTCAAAGGCCATATTCTTGTTTCGCTCTCAAGCAGCGATCTGCTTGCAAAGTGAGCGTGTGAAAAGAAGTCGTTCATGTCGCGAAAAGAATTATTGCAACTGATATTCGCTCAGGTATTTCTGCTTACCGCCATGAGCGGTCTGCGTCTGGCGGCTCCGCTGTTTACTCTTTCGCTTGGATACAGCGCCGGTGCGGTGGGTGCGCTTGTCGCGCTGTTCGCGCTGAGCCAGATGTTCATGGCCATTCCGGTTGGCAAGTACTCGGACCGGCAAGGCTTCAAGCGGCCCATGACCTACGCGATATTCGCAGCGGTACTGGCATTGGCTGCCCTGACACTGTTCCCGAATATCGCATCACTGTGTGTGGCAGCCATGGTGGTCGGTGCCGCCGCGGGGGTGACGCAGATCGTGCTGCAACGCCACATCGGCCGCGCCGCAAACTCAATCGTGCAAAGACGGCAGTTCTTCAGCTGGCTAGCGATATCCCCTTCCATCTCAAGCTTCATTGGTCCGTACTCGGCAGGTCTGATCATTGATCACGCCACCCAGGCGTCGAGCGATCTGTCGTCCTTTCGCATCTGTTTCGCCGTGCTGGGCTGTCTGCCTCTGGTGACCTGGTTACTACTCTTTTTTGTCCGCGAGCTGCCTATCGAGCCTCGTGACTCCAGCGCTCTACCGACCCAGGCGTGGGGGCTGCTGAAGTCGCCCAACTTCCGCTACATCCTGTTCGTCAATTGGCTGCTGTCCTGCATCTGGGATATCCACTCGTTTCTCGTCCCTGTGCTGGGCTTCGAACGAGGGATTGAAGCGTCAACCATTGGCGTCGTCCTGGGCGCGTTTGCCCTCGCTACCGGACTGATTCGGCTGGTGCTGCCCTTGATTGCCAGCCGCTTCAGCGAAAAGCAAATCATCACCACGTCCCTCGTCATCACCGTCAGCGTGTTCATCGCCTACCCATTCGCTACGTTGCCGTCCCAGATGGTGGCCTGCTCCGTCGTACTCGGCGCGGCGCTGGGCGGCGTGCAACCGATGATCATCAGCCTGCTCATGCAAGTAACGCCCGCCGCCCGCCACGGCGAAGCGCTGGGCATCCGCATGACCGCCATCAACGCATCGGGCTTTCTGATACCGATGGTGGCGGGATCGTTTGGCGCGCTGATCGGGGTGAGTGCGGTGTTCTGGTTTATTGCCGTGATCGTTGCGGCGGGTGCGCCGGTGGTGCGCAAGATTCAGGTGCATGAGGAGGTGAAGAAGGGGGATGGGTAGTTGTGGCGACCGGTCAGGACTCACCAGCCGCTTCAGAAACTTCCAGCAGTCTATTAACGCTTCACCACACACACAAACAACGCATTCCCGGTCACGCTCTCCCAAGGCGTGATCCGCTCATAGTCATGCTCAAAAACCTGCACTTCAAAGTACGGCTGTAACAGCGTTTGCAACTCGATGAAGCTGAGCGCCACCATTGCATGCTCATCCTGCCAAGCCTCTGTCACTCCAGCCGTGGTCTTTTCGATACTCAGGCGTAGCGCCTGCTGCTCGCCCTCACCGCTGTAATGCCAGCCGGAGCCGAAGGTGAAATGGCTGCCTTCAAACTCGACGCTATGGCGTACGAGCAAGCGATTGTCGATATGCAGCTTGTCCACCGCGTTGAAGCAGAACACGCCATCCTCAGCGAGTGCGCCGTGCACGCTGGCGAGGCAAGCGCTCAGCTGGGCAAGCCCGGGGTTGTAATGGGTCGAGTACAGGAAGCAGGTGATCAGGTCTTGCGGTTCCTCCACCTGGAAGCCGGCCATGTCCTGGAGGCTGAACCGTGCTTCGGGGCAACGCAATTGGGCGAGGTCCAGCATCGGTTGATTGATGTCCAGGCCGGCGCTGTCGTAGCCGAAGTCGAGGAAATGGCGCACATGCGGCCCGGTGCCACAGGCAAGATCAAGATGGCGACGCCCGCTATTGCCGAACAGTTGGTGCAGGCGGCGTGCGCTGTCGCTCTGGGCCAGGTAGTCGATGTCGGCGCACATCAGGTCGTAGTAGATGGACAGGTCGGTGTACAGCGCGTTGGAGGACATAAGTGGCCAGAGGATTCGGCGGGAATTTCGCGGCGGCATGGTAACCCAGTCTTGGGTGTATACGGATTCAGTAATCTACTGCTGGGTTACTGCGTTCATATGTAATTCCCCAAAGAGGGTCAGACCTAGGGCTTGAAATCTTTATTGTCGCGAATCAGTAGCAGCATCAGCCTTGGGGTGGGAGGCGGGTTGAAGCAGAGCCGTCTGTTTGTGTGCATAACGTGTCGCTATTTTCTGTTTTCAGCGACATGTCTGGCTCTTATGTCGCTGGCGGCGACACATACGCACGACGTGTTCTTGGGATGGTTTTTTGGCGACGTGTCAGCGCGGCGCTTGGCGAGTGTGGATAACTAAAGCAGCAGCTCCTGATGAGCACGCTCGGATGATAAACTCTCGGCATTTGCCCCTACTCCAAGGAATTGTTGCGTGAATACGGAAAATCATTCCCAGACGGCCGCGTTTCTATGGTCCATTGCCGATCTGCTGCGCGGTGATTTTAAGCAGTCTCAGTACGGGCGCATCATCCTGCCGTTTACCCTTTTGCGCCGTATGGAGTGTGTGCTGGCTCCGACTAAGGACGAGGTGATCAAACAAACCTTCGCTCAAGAAGGCCGCCCGGATACCGTGCGCGAAATGATCCTGCTGCGCACTGCTGGTCAGCAGTTTTTCAATGCCTCGCCGCTGACTCTCGGCACTCTGTCCGACACGCAGACGGCCTCCGACTTGATGAGCTACGTGCAGGCATTCAGCAAAGATGCCCGCGAGATCTTTGAGCACTTCCACTTCGAGGATTTCGTGCAGCAGTTGGAAAGCGCCAATCTGCTGTATCAGGTGGCGCAGCGTTTCGCCGCTACCGACCTGAGCCCCGAGTTCATCAGCAACTTCGGCATGGGCATCATCTTCGAAGAGCTGATCCGCAAGTTTGCAGAGAGCTCCAATGAAACCGCCGGTGAGCACTTCACCCCCCGCGATATCGTGCACCTGACGACGTCCCTGGTGATTACCGGGCAGGATGGCAAGCTCGCACCTAACAGCATCGTCACCATCTACGACCCAACCGCGGGCACCGGTGGTTTTCTGTCTGAGGGTGATGAGTACATCCAGTCCATCAGCGAAAAGGTCAGCGTTTCCCTGCACGGCCAAGAGCTGAACCCCGAGTCCTACGCCATCTGCAAGGCGGATATGCTGATCAAAGGCCAAGACGTGGCCAGCATCAAGCTCGGCAACACCCTGTCCAACGACCAACTGGCCGGCAAGCACTTCGACTTCATGCTCAGCAACCCGCCGTTCGGCGTGGAGTGGAAGAAGGTGCAAAAGCAGATCACCGACGAGCACACGGTTAAGGGCTTCGACGGCCGCTTTGGCCCCGGCCTGCCACGTGTGTCCGACGGCTCATTGCTGTTCCTTCTGCACCTGGTTAGCAAGATGCGTGACCCGCGCGACGGTGGCTCTCGCATCGGCATCATTCTCAACGGCTCGCCGCTGTTCACTGGCGGCGCAGGTTCGGGTGAATCGGAGATTCGCCGCTACCTGCTGCAGAACGACTTGGTCGAAGCCATCGTCTCGCTGCCAACGGACATGTTCTATAACACCGGCATCGCCACCTATGTGTGGATACTCAGCAACCACAAAGCCGCCGTGCGCCAAGGCAAGGTGCAGTTGATCGACGGCAGCCAGCACTACGCCAAGATGCGCAAATCGCTGGGCAGCAAGCGCCAGTACATTACCGAGGATCAAATCAGCGAGCTGGTGCGCCTGTATGGCAGCTTCGAGCAAACCGCGCAGAGCAAAATCTTCCCCATCGATGCCTTCGGTTACCGTCGAATTACCGTCGAGCGCCCGCTGCGGCTGAACTTCCAAACCAGTGCCGAGCGCATCGCTAAAGTGCTGGAAGAAAAAGCCCTGCAGAAACTCGACAGCGCTGCTCAGCGGCAACTGACGGCCGCTCTGCACACCATGGATGCGAGTGCGCAGCACCGCAACCGCGAGCAATTCACCAAACTGCTGAAAAAAGCCCTGACCGCGCACAGTGTCAACCTCAGTGCACCGGAGCTGAAAGCCCTGATGAATGCCCTGAGCGAGCGTGACCCCGAGGCGGATATCTGCATGATCAAAGGTCAACCCGAAGCGGACAGCGGCTTGCGTGATAATGAGAACGTGCCGCTGGGCGAATCGGTGTACGACTACTTCCAGCGCGAAGTCATCCCTCATGTGCCGGATGCCTGGATCGACGAAAGCAAGACCGATGCTCAAGATGGCGAGGTCGGCATTGTTGGGTTCGAGATTCCCTTTAATCGCCATTTCTATGTGTTCCAGGCACCGCGTCCACTGGCCGAGATCGACCGCGATTTGAAAACTTGTACCGACCGTATCAAGCAGATGATTGAGGGGCTGTCGGCATGACGTTTCCAGCGTATCCGGACTACAAGGATTCCGGGGTCGAGTGGCTAGGGGTTGTACCTGAACATTGGTGCAGCGCTCCCATTAAGTACATGGCGCTTGAGCGAAACTCATTGTTCTTGGATGGTGACTGGATTGAGAGCAAGGATATTTCATCTGATGGGATTCGTTACATAACAACAGGGAACGTTGGCGAGGGCGCTTACAGAGAGCAAGGTGCGGGATTCATTTCAGAAGAAACGTTTCACTCACTTGGTTGTACAGATGTTTATGAGGGCGATGTTCTGATTTCGCGGCTGAATAACCCGATTGGAAGAGCGTGCATAACTCCAGACCTCGGCGGGAGAGTAGTCACTTCTGTAGATAATGTGATTTTTAGACCGGACGCTAAATACCATAAAAAATTCATCGTTTATTTGTTCAGCAGTGAAGAATATTTCAAGCACACGGGCAATCTTGCACGTGGTGCCACAATGCAAAGAATTAGCCGTGGACTGCTAGGTAACATTCGAGTTGTTACTCCTTCGCTCGAAGAACAAACTCAAATCGCCCGCTTCCTCGACCACGAAACCGCCCGTATCGACGCGTTGATCGAAGTGCAGCAGCGCCTGATCGAGCTGCTCAAGGAGAAGCGTCAGGCCGTGATCTCCCACGCCGTCACCAAAGGCCTCGATCCGACGGTGCCGATGAAAGACTCCGGTGTGGAGTGGCTAGGCCTGGTGCCGTCGCATTGGGATGTTAAACAACTCAAGCATGTGGTAGATCCTAATACGTCAATTACCTACGGAATCGTTCAAGCTGGCCCAGAGTTTGAAGGTGGCGTACCTTATATTCGGACCAGCGATATGAGTGGAGAAGAACTTCCCGTCTCAGGTTATCCACTGACTTCTCCTGAAATTGATGAATCTTATGCAAGATCGCGTGTGCGGCCAGGAGACATTGTCATGTCCATACGCGCATCTGTTGGGAAGTGTTTGCTGGTCCCTGATGAGTTGACGGTTGCCAATCTTACCCAGGGCACTGCGAAGATCTCAGCTGGCCAAGGGATCACCCGGAACTTTCTTCTCGCGTTCCTCAATGCTAGTGCTACTCAAAATTATTTCGAACTAATGGCTAAAGGTGCAACATTCAAAGAAATCACCCTTGACGCCTTACGGCGAACGCCAGTGCTTCTACCGCCAGCAAATGAGCAAATAAAAGTTGACCAATTCGTGGCTAGGAACGCTGACTTACTTGATGAAACTTGTAAGCAAGCAATCCAAAGTGTCTCATTACTCCAAGAACGCCGCTCAGCCCTAATCTCCGCCGCCGTCACCGGCAAAATCGACGTGCGCGGCTGGCAGCCACCGACCGGTGCGCCATCCCCCGAATTAGCAAAAGAGGCCGTGTAATGGCGAGCAGCAAGGAAGCGCAATTCCAGCAGGACATCACCGATGCCTTGGTAACCCAAGGCTGGCTGGTCGGCACCGCCAGCGGCTACGACCGTCGTACGGCGTTATATACCGAAGATGTGCTGGGCTACTTCAAAGACGCCTGGCCGGAGCGGTGGCAAAAGTTCGCCAAGGCCAATCCGAATAATCCTGATGATGTGTTGGTGCAAAAGCTGGTGCGCGAGCTGGAGCAGAGCGGCACGCTCGATGTGCTGCGCCATGGCTTCAAGCTGCCGGCAGTTAAGGTGGAACTGTGCAGCTTTCAGCCCGACCACAGCATGAACCCGGACACCCTCAAGCGTTACAACTGCAACCGCCTGCGGGTGGTGCCGGAGGTGTCCTACTCGCCACATGCGCGTGATGCTGGCAAGGGCGGGCAGAGTTACGACCCACGACTGGATCTGGTGCTGTTCGTCAACGGCATTCCCACCGCAACGCTGGAGCTGAAAAGCGAGTTCAAGCAGTCGGTGGAAAACGCCAAGCGCCAATACCGCGATGACCGGCCGGTGAAAGACCCGCTGACGCGCAAGCCAGAACCTCTGCTTACCTTCAAGCGCGGCGCACTGGTGCATTTTGCTGTCGGTCAGAACGAGGTGGCCATGACCACCAAGCTGGCCGGGAAGGGCACCTTTTTCTTGCCATTTAACCTCGGCAGTGACGAAGGCGGTGCTGGCAACCCAATGCCTGCGGACGATAGCCACTATGCAACCGGCTACCTGTGGGAGCGGCTGTTGCAGCCAGACGCCTGGCTAAAACTGCTGGGGCGCTTCCTGCACTTGGAGAAAACAACCAGCGAAGGCTTTGACGGCACGCTGGTCACCAAGGAAACAATGATTTTCCCGCGTTACCACCAGTGGGAAGTGGTCAACAAACTCATCGAAACTACCCATGCTGAAGGGCCGGGGAAACGCTATCTGATTCAGCACAGCGCGGGTTCCGGCAAGTCCAACTCAATCGCTTGGACTGCCCATCAGCTCGCCTCGATGTATAACGCGGACGGGCAGCGGCTGTTTAACTCAGTGATCGTTATCACTGACCGCACCGTGCTCGACAGCCAATTGCAGAACACGATTTATCAGTTCGAGCACGCGCAGGGCGTGGTCAAGCCGATCAGCCGTGATGTCGGCAATCAGAGCAAATCCGAACAGCTGGCCGAGGCGCTGGCTGAGCAGACGCGCATCATCATCGTCACCATTCAGACCTTTCCGGCACTGTTTGACGCTCTGGACAAGTACCCCAAACTGGCCAGCGGGCGTTATGCGGTGATCGCCGACGAGGCGCACTCCTCGCAAACCGGCTCATCCGCCAGCAAGCTGAAACAGATTCTAGGCAGCGATGCGCTGGATGCCGAGGAAGTAAGCGCCGAAGAGCTGCTCGATGCCGCTGTGCAAGCCCGGCAACCGAATGAGCGCATCAGTTACTACGCGTTTACCGCTACACCCAAGCCCAAGACTCTAGAGCTGTTCGGTCGTCCGGCCGACCCAATGCTGCCACCTAGCTCCAGCAACAAGCCCGAACCGTTTCATCTGTACTCCATGCGTCAGGCAATTGAGGAGGGTTTCATCCTCGATGTTCTGCGCAACTACACCACTTATAGCACTGCCTGGAAAATCGCCCACCCGGATGGCGAAGACGACGAGGTGGACAGCAAGAAGGCGCGTATCAAGCTAGCGCGCTGGGTGCGTTTACACCCTTACAACATCAGCCAGAAGGTCGAGGTTATCGTCGAGCACTTCCGCGCCAATATCCGCGGGCTATTGAATGGCCAAGCCAAGGCAATGGTAGTAACCAGCAGCCGTCAAGAAGCGGTGCGTTATCAGCTGGCAGTGAGGGCTTATGTGCAGCAGATGGGTTACGGCGATGTACATCCGCTGGTGGCCTTCTCCGGCAGCGTGCTGGCGGATGAGGTGATCCCCGAAGAGGTGACGGAAAACAGTAACCTGCTCAACGCCGGCCTGAATGGGCGCGACCTGGCGGACGCTTTCGATACTCAAGACTTCAACGTGATGATCGCGGCTAACAAATATCAGACCGGTTTCGATCAGCCCAAGCTGTGTGCCATGTACGTGGACAAGAAACTGCAGGGCGTGGACTGCGTGCAGACCCTGTCACGGCTGAACCGCACTTTCGGTGATAGCAAGCAAACCTTCATCCTCGACTTTTTCAACGAGCCCCAGGACATTCTCGACGCCTTTTTGCCGTACTACACCAAGGCCGAGCTGACTGATGTAACCGACCCGCAGATCATCTATGACCTGCAGAAAAAACTGGATGCCGAGGGGATCTATCACTGGCAGGAGGTCGAGGCGTTCGCCATGGCGTTCTTCGATCCCAAAGCGGCAGCCAGCAAGCTCAGTTACTACTGCACCCCGGCCAAGGAGCGCTTTGCCAAGCGTTATGCGTTTTCGCTGGAGTCACGCCAGCAGGCGCTGGACTTCAAACGCACCGCTGAAGCCAATGGCGACAGTGCTGGCCTGAAAAAAGCTGAGCATGCGCTGAAAGAGGCTGGAGAGCAGGCTGACCAGCTCGACCTGTTCCGCAAGAACTTGCAAAGCTTCGTGCGCCTGTACGAGTTTCTCTCACAGATCGTCCCCTATGAGGATCGCGAGCTGGAGCAGCTTTGCGTGTACGCCAAGCACCTTCACCCGCTTCTACGAGTA
>Ga0247811_1000431_pt1 | contig 12998 bp, 10 predicted proteins | sample UWRJL134311R1_FD_189018 | JGI IMG/M metagenome (GOLD analysis project Ga0247811, IMG submission 189018) | Plant litter microbial communities from Arlington Agricultural Research Station in Wisconsin, United States - UWRJ-L134-311R-1 | ecosystem: Environmental > Terrestrial > Plant litter >...
GCGTCATTCTCGGTGGACACGGCATCACCGCGTGGGGCGACACGAGCGACGAGGCCGAGGCCAACTCGCTCTGGATCATCAAGACGGCCGAGACCTACATCGCCGAGAACGGCAAGTCGCACCCGTTCGGCGACGACCTGCCCGGTTACGGCGCGCTGCCCTCGGCCGAGCGCCTCGCCAAGGCCGCGGCCCTCGCCGCGCACCTGCGTTCGATCGCCTCGACCGACAAGCCGCAGGTCGGTTCGTTCACCGACGCCGAGGTCGTCACCGACTTCCTCGGGCTGTCGGAACACCCACGGCTCGCCGCGCTTGGCACTAGCTGCCCCGACCACTTCCTGCGCACCAAGGTGCGGCCGCTCGTTCTCGACCTGCCCGCGTCGGCGAGCGTCGAAGAGTCGATCGCGCGGCTCGACGAGCTGCACGAGCAGTACCGCGCCGACTATCAGGCGTACTACGACGCGTACGCTTCGACAGGCCCTTCGACAGGCTCAGGAGAGTCCTCAGCGACCGAGGCCGCGAGCCCGGCCATCCGCGGCGCCGACCCCGCCATCATCCTCATCCCGGGCGTCGGCATGTTCAGCTACGGCGCGAACAAGCAGACCGCCCGCGTGGCCGGCGAGTTCTACATCAACGCGATCAACGTGATGCGGGGCGCCGAGGCGATCTCGACCTATGCGCCGATCTCCGACGAGGAGAAGTTCCGCATCGAGTACTGGTCGCTCGAAGAGGCCAAGCTGCAGCGCCTGCCCAAGCCCAAGCCGCTGGCCGGACGCATCGCGCTCGTCACCGGCGCAGCATCCGGAATCGGCAAGGCCATCGCGACCCGCCTCGTTTCGGAGGGGGCGGTCGTCGTGATCGCCGACCTCGACCTCGAGAAGGCCCAGGCCGCGGCCGCCGAATTGGGCAACACGGATGTCGCCATCGGCGTGCAGGCCAACGTCACCAGCGAGGAAGACGTGCAGGCGTCGGTCGACGCGGCGCTGCTCGCGTTCGGCGGGCTCGACCTCGTTGTGAACAACGCCGGGCTGTCGCTGTCGAAGTCGCTGCTCGAGACCACGGTCGCCGACTGGGACCTGCAGCACAACGTTATGGCGAAGGGGTCGTTCCTCGTCTCGCGGGCCGCGGCTCGCGTCTTGATCGACCAGAAGCTCGGCGGCGACATCATCTACATCTCGAGCAAGAACTCGGTCTTCGCCGGCCCGAACAACATCGCGTACTCCGCGACGAAGGCCGACCAGGCGCACCAGGTGCGGCTGCTGGCCGCCGAGCTCGGCGAGTACGGCGTCAAGGTCAACGGCATCAACCCCGACGGGGTCGTGCGCGGATCCGGCATCTTCGCCGGCGGCTGGGGCGCCAAGCGCGCGGCGGTCTACGGCGTGGACGAGGAGGACCTGGGCAAGTACTACGCCCAGCGCACGCTGCTCAAGCGCGAGGTGCTGCCCGAGAACGTGGCGAACGCGGTGTTCGTGCTCTGCACCGGCGACCTCAGCCACACGACCGGCCTGCACATCCCGGTCGACGCGGGTGTCGCGGCGGCCTTCCTGCGATGAGCTGGTTGAGTAGCGCCGTCTACGGCGCGTATCGAAACCCTCGTTCGCGCACCGTTGGTTTCGATACGGTCGCGGAGCGACCTACTCAACCAGCGGGGGTTCTGCGATGACGACCGCGGTCGCCGCCGTCGACCTGGGTGCGACGAGCGGGCGGGTGATCCTCGGACACGTCTCGGCGAACGAGCTGAGCATCCGCCCGGTCGCGCGCTTTCCCAACACGCCGGTGCGCACGATCGACGGCCTGCACTGGAACATCCTCGAGCTCTACCGCAGCGTGATCACGGGTCTCGGCGCCGCGGCGCGCGAAGAGCCCACGATCGCCAGCGTCGGAATCGACTCCTGGGCGGTCGACTACGCGCTGATCCGCAACGGCCGGATGCTGGGGGTTCCGTACCACTACCGGGACGACCGCAACCACGCGGCAGTCACCGCCGTGCACGGCGTCGTGTCGCCCGCCGAACTGTACGCGGCCAACGGACTGCAGCACCTGCCGTTCAACTCGGTCTACCAGCTCGAAGCCGACCGGGCGGCAGGCATGCTCGAGGTCGCCGACTCGCTGTTGCTCGTGCCCGACCTGCTGGCGTACTGGATGACCGGTCGCCAGGTCGCCGAACGCACCAACGCCTCGACCACCGGACTCGTGAACGTCGCGACGGGCGAGTGGGACGAGGCGCTGCTGGCGCGACTGGACCTGCCCCGCGCGCTGTTCCCCGAGCTGGTCGACGCCGGAACGGCGATCGGTCCGTTCCTGCCCGAGGTCGCGCGCGAGATCGGGATCGGCGCCGCGACGTCGGTGACGGCCGTCGGGTCGCACGACACGGCATCCGCTGTTCTCGCGGTTCCCGCGATCTCCCCCGACTTCGCCTACATCTCGTGCGGAACCTGGGGCCTCGTCGGTGTCGAACTCGAGGCGCCCGAGCTCTCGGAGGCGGGCCGTCTCGCCAACTTCACCAACGAGGGCGGCGTCGACGGAACCGTGCGCTACCTGCACAACGTGATGGGTCTCTGGCTGCTCAGCGAATCGGTTCGGCAGTGGGAGCGCGGCGGAGCGACCATCTCGCTGCCCACGCTGCTCGCCGCGGCCGCGGCCGTGACCCAACCCGTTGCCGTCTTCGACGCCAACGACCCCAGATTCCTGGCTCCCGGTGACATGCCGGCCCGTATAGCGGAGTGGTGCCGCGAAAACGGAGCCGTCGTTCCCGGGAGTCAGGCCGAGTTCGTGCGCAGCATCGTCGAGAGCCTCGCGGCCGCGTTCGTCGACGCGGTGCGCACGGCGGCATCGCTGTCGGGCAAGTCGGTCTCGGTCATCCACATCGTCGGCGGCGGATCGCAGAACGAACTGCTCTGCCAGCTGGTCGCCGACCGCAGCGGGGTGCCCGTTCAGGCCGGCCCCGTCGAGGCGACCGCGATCGGCAATGTGCTGGTGCAGGCGCGCGTGGCGGGACTCGTCGAGGGATCGCGCGAGTCGCTGCGCTCGCTCGTGGCGGCGGCCTTCCCGCCGCGGTTGTACACCCCCGCGGCCCGCTGACCCCGCGGCGGCCTTCGTTTCGCTATGCCACTTTCAGGCGGCACAAGAAAAACGACAATCGCTGGTTGAGTAGCGCGCTCTGGCGCGCGTATCGAAACCTCGTTGCGCGGTCGACTCGCGCGAGGTTTCGATACGGTCGCTGAGCGACCTACTCAACCAGCGAACGCCGCCGCCGGAACGCCCAGGCGAAGGCCGCGAACGCGCCGCCCTCGAGCACGAGCATCACGACGACCGTCGCGACCGGGGTGCCGACCCCGAAGAACCCCGCGATCGGCGATGACAGCGCGGCGAAGATCATGTTCGAGGCGCCGAGCATCGAGGCGGCGGTGCCGGCGCGCATGCCGTGCGGTTCGAGGGCGAACGCCTGCACGGCCGGCCCGATGAGCCCGAACGAGGTCGTGAAGAGGAGCAGCGGAATCAGGAAGCCGAAGAACCCCGCCTGCGGCACGAGCAACACGCTCGCCAGCAGCACGACCGCCGAAGCCACCAGGGAGGTCATGCCGATCAGCACGATGCGGCGGGGATCGAACCGCCGCGACAGCCGCGCGCTCACCTGGGCGCCGACGATCATCAAGGCACCGTGCCCGCCGAACGCGATCGCGTACTGGGTCGGCGTGAGCCCGTAGACGTCTTGGAACAGGAACGCGCTCGACGCCATGTAGGTCATCATGCCGGCGAACATCAGTCCGCCGCCGACCACGATCGACCGGAACACCGGCGACCCGAGCAGCACCCGGTAGTCGTCGCGCACCGTCGCCCCGGCACGCAGCGCCCGTCGCTCGGGCGGGTTCGTCTCCGACCGCAGAAACACCCCGAACGCCAGAACCACGAGCATGCTGCCGTACGCCACGAGCACCCAGAAGATGCCGCGCCAGTCGATGATGCTCAGCAGTTGCGCGCCGATGGCGGGAGACAGCACCACGAAGAATCCGCTGATCACCGAGAGGTTGGCGATAAAGCGCAGCATCGCCGGCCCCGACACCGTGTCGCGCACGAGCGCGATGCCGATCACCGCGCAGCCCGCGGCGCCGAGGCCCTGCGCGAACCGGCTCGCGATCAGCCACTCGATGTTCGGCGCGAGCGCGCACGACACGGTCGCGAGCGTGTAGATCACGAGGGCGGTGGCGAGCGGCCTGGTGCGCCCGACCGCGTCGGAGATCGGGCCGGCCGCGAGCTGCCCCAACGCCATTCCGATAAACGCGCCGGTGAGCGTGAACTGCACGAGCGCGGGCGTGGTGCCCAGCTCGTCTTGCAACTGCGGGAACGCCGGCAGGTACAGGTCCATCGTGAGCGGCCAGATCGCCTGCAACGCTCCGAGCGACACGAAGAAGAGCAGGCGACGCCGGTCGTCGCCGCGCATCCTCGCGGTCTTCGTCACACCTGATCCCGGAGCATCACGTAGCCGAACGGCTCGAGCGTCGCGCCGTCGGGCAGCGTCACGGTGTGGCTTCCGTGGTTGATGAGCGTGACCGCGTCGCCGCGACGAACCGCCTCGACCGATTCGGGGAGTCCGAAAGCGACCGGGTGGATGTCTGCCGCCGCGAAGATCGCCGCCGTGACGACCTCGCACCCCGCGTCATCCGGAACCGTGGCCAGGTAGTACGCACGACCCGCGCCCACGGGGTTGACCGTGAAGGCCGGTCGGCCGTCGAGGCGTCCGCCGGCGAAGCGGCCGAGCGCCGCGGCTCCCTCGAGGTGGATCTCCTCGGCGAGCAGCGTGCCGGTGACGGTCTCGCCCACGAGACCGAAGGGTGCGAACTTCTGCCCGGGGCCGTCGCTCTCGGGTGGGACCAGCGCGCCGAAGTCCTCGAGCCAGATGCCGAGCGTGCGGCCGAGCTGGGTGACGTAGCCCCCGTCGCGGAAGGCGTCGTTCTCGTCGACGATGTCGCTGAAGGCCGTGACCAGCAGGTGGCCGCCGGCCTCGACGTAGGCGATGAGGTTGGCGGCGGCATCCGTCGTCAACAGGTAGAGCTGGGGGGCGATGACGACGCCGTAGCCCGTGAGGTCGCTCGTCGGCTGCACGATGTCGACCTGCACGTGCTGGCGGTGGATCGCCGAGTACCAGCGCTGCACGAGCGCGAGATAGTCGAGCACGACGGGGTGGTCGGGGTTGCCGAGCGCCCACCAGTTCTGCCAGTCGAAGACGATCGCGACGCTGGCATCGCGCGTGCCCGCCGGAAGCTCGGGCAGCGCGGCCAGCTCGGTGCCGAACTCGACGATTTCGCGCCACGTGCGCGTGCGGGTTCCGGCCTGCGGCAGCATCGCCGAGTGGAACTTCTCGCTGCCCGCGCGCGACTGCCGCCACTGGAAGAACATGATGCCGTCGGCGCCACGGGCCACGGCCTGCATGCTGAGCGCCGCCATCTGGCCGGGTGCCTTGGGGGCGTTGGTCGGCCGCCAGTTGAGCGCGTTGCTCGCCTGTTCCATCAGGATCCACGGGGTGTCGGGCTTGAGCGAGCGCATCAGGTCGCGGGAGAACGCGGCCGACCGGAACGACTGAGGGTCGTTCGGGTCGGGATAGCAGTCGTCGGTGATGACGTCCATGTGCGGCGCCCACGCCCAGTAGTCGGCGGGCGGGAAGGCTCCCATGAAGTTGGTGGTCACCGGCTGGGTGGCGCCCGCGGCCCGGATGATCTCCTTCTCCATCAGGTACAGGCTCAGCAGGGTGTCGCTCGTGAAGCGCTTGAAGTCGAGCTCTCCGGCCGGGTTGCGGCTGTACGGCGCCTTGCGCGGCGGCACGATCTGGGCGAACGAGGTGTAGCGCTGCGACCAGAAGTCGGTGCCCCACGCGACGTTCAGCGCTTCGACGGTGCTGTACTTCGCGGCGAGCCAGTCGCGGAAGGCGACGGCCGCGTTGTCGGAGTAGTCGTAGTTGACGTGGCAGCCGTATTCGTTGTTCACGTGCCACATAACGACCGCCGGATGCTGCGCATAGCGCTCGGCGAGAGCGGTGACGAGTTCTGCGGCCAGCCGGCGGTACTCCGGAGACGACGGCGCGAACTGCTGCCGCGAGCCGGGCCAGTACGTCGCACCGTTCTCGTCTTGCGGGAGCATCTGCGGGTAGGCCTCGGTCGCCCACGGTGGCGGCGACGCGGTCGCGGTCGCGAGGTCGACGGCGATGCCGCCCTCGTGCAGCAGGTCGATCACGGTGTCGAGCCATTCGAAGTCGAAGACGCCCTCGGCCGGCTGGATGCGCGACCAGGCGAAGATGCCGAGGCTCACCATGGTCACCCCCGCCTCGCGCATCAGGCGTACGTCGTCGTGCCAGATCTGTTCGGGCCACTGCTCGGGGTTGTAGTCGCCGCCGTAGTGCATGGTCAGATTCCCTTCGGGTTTGCGGTGGAGGCCCGCACGATGAGCTGCGGCTCGTAGACGATCGAGCGCGCGCGGAAGTTCTGGGGGTCGGCGAGCTCTTCGATGAGCAGGGTCGCCGCGGCGCTGCCCATGCGGCGGCTGGGCTGCCGGATCGAAGTGAGCGGGATGGCTGCGGCGGCCGAGAACACGATGTCGTCGTAGCCGATCACCGCGACATCCTGGGGCACCCGGAAGCCGGTCGCCGTCAGCCCCTGGATGACACCGAGCGCGAGCATGTCGTTCGCCGCGAAGATCGCGTCGGGTCGCTGGTCGACGGGGAGAGACGCGATCGCGCGCCCGTACTCCAGCCCGCTCGTCGCGTCGATGAACGCGCCGGTCTCGACGCGCAGCGAGACGCCCGGGTAGTTGGCGATCATGCCGCGGAAGCCCTCGAGCCGGTCGCGCATCTGCGTGACGCTGAGCAGCCCGCCGATGAACCACAGGTTGCGACGGCCGAGCGACAGCAGGTGCTTGGCGGCGAGGGTGCCGCCGGCGACGTCGTCGGTCGACACCGACGAGAACGCCCGCCGGTCGTCGACCCGGTCGATGAGCACGGCGGGGGTGCCGCGGCGGCGCAGTCCGTCGAGCTTGTCGAGCACGTCGCCGGACGGCACGATGAGCACGCCGTCGACCTGCTGCTTCTCGAACAGCTCGAGGAAGCCGGTCTCGCCGTCGGGCCGCGACGCGCTGTTGCCGAGCAGCACCGAGTACCCGGCCTCGCGCGCCGCCTCTTCGACCCCCGTCGCGACGTCGGTGAAGAACGGGTTGCTGATGTTGATGAGCGCCAGGCCGAGCAGTTTGCTGTGCCCGACCCGCAGCTGACGGGCCGCGGCGTTGCGCACGAAGCCGAGCTGCTCGATCGCGCGCTGCACCCGGTCGCGCGAATCGGCCCCGACCCGCGTCGGGTTGTTGAGCACGTTCGACACGGTGCTCATCGAGACGCCGGCGAGAGCCGCGACGTCTTTGATGCTGGCACCTGACACCTGAATTACCCCATTGCAACGATTTACACACTCGAGAACGATGCCCACGATAGCAACTTCTCGGCGATTGTGTATCGTTGCAATCATGCAATCAGCGTTCGATTGGGCCAGCCGCCAGGTAACCGACGGAATTCTGCCGACAGCCGTTCTCGGCATCGCCACTTCGAAGGGCATTTCGGATGTCGCGGCGTACGGTTCCAGCGGGCCGCGGGTCGCCACGACCGACGACGCCTACCCGCTGTTCTCGATCACGAAGCCGATTGTGGGCCTCACCGCCCTGCGCGCCGTGGAGCGCGGCCTTCTGGCGCTCGACGCCCCGCTCGTCGGCGCGCTGCCCGACTTCCACAACCCCGAGGTCACGCTCACGCATCTGCTGAGCCACACCTCCGGCGTCTCCGAACCGACGATGAACGACGGAACCCGCCGCGCGCTGCTCGACACCCAGCAGGACTTCGCCGCCGGCTCCATGTCTCGCTACTCGACCATCGCGTTCCAGGGCGTCGCCGCGCTCGTCGAACAGGCCACCGGCGAATCGCTCGACGCCAACCTCGCGTCACTGGCAGCAGACGCCGGCATGCCGGCACTGACCTTCGACCGGGAGGCGTCCGACCCGCACCCCGTTTTCGACGCTGCCGAGCAGGATCTCGACTACGACGCGTTCGCCGCGCTGCGCAGCCCGGGCGCCGGTCTCATCGCCACGGCCTCCGACCTGCTGAACCTCGGCTCGGCGCTGCTGCGCAACGACGGCAGCGTTGTCCACCCGACGACGAGGGCGGCGATGCTGCGCCCGCTCACGGCCGGCGTGCCCAAGCTGGCACCGTACGTCGTCGAACGCGGCCAGGACTGGGGTCTCGGCTGGAACCTGCGTCACTCCGCCCCCGGCCTGCTCGAGCGCGGCGTGTTCGGACACGGCGGCTGGGCCGGCACGGAGTTCTGGGTCTACCCCGAGCTCGACGTCTGCTTCGTGCTGCTGACGAATGTCGCGAGCCCGGGTCGTCTCGGGCTGAACACCGACCCGCTGTTCAACGCGGTGGCGGCCTCGCGCTGATCGAGCCCGTCGAAATCTAGCGGGCGAGGCGCTTCGCCTCGGTCAACGCCTCGTCGAAGGTCTCTTCGTCGTCGTGGATGAGCCGCTCGGTCGCGACCGCGTGGATGCGGATGTCGATGTCGCGGTGCGACGCCCGCGAGTGCAACATCGGGATCGCGACCTCGCCGAGCGCGACGATCGAGCGGCTGAGGCTGCGCTGCGTCACCAGCCCGCCGCGGCCGAGCTGCGTGCACAGCTCTTCGGCGAGCGCGGCCTCCTGCCCGGCCGGCACGAGCCCCGCGGCCGTGCGCCACGCGGTCGTCGCCACTTCGTCGTCGGGGTCGCGTAAGACCGCCGAGGTGATCGCGTCCCATCCGCGCGGGTCGCCGATCTTCGACAGCGTGTGCAGCGCCTGGCTGCGCGCCTGCGGCAGCTCCGAGCCGACCTCGTAGAGCAGCCGCGCAACCGTGACCGACGCCGGATGCCGCGTGAGCGCCCAGGTCAGCATGTCCCGCACGAAGAAGTCGGGTTCGACACCGCTGCGGTCGACGAGCACGGGCACGAACCGGGCATCCGGGTAGGTCCCCGCCGCGAGAGCGCTCTGCAGCCGTGCCGACGACGACTCATCACGCAGGGCGGCGCGCAGCCGGTCTGCCGGCGCCGGCTGGTCTGTCGGTGTCATGGTGAACATCCTCCCGCAGTCGCGGCGCCGCTGCCGGATTGTGTCAGCACTCACCCGCCATGCCGCATGTCGGTTTTCGGATGGCGGCTGCCCCTGACGTTCCCGAAATGCAGGTCAGTTCGGAACGCGAACGAAGCGCGCGATCTCGTCGAGGGTGCGTAGCGCGCCCGGGGACCCTTCGGTATTCAGGTGCCCGTGCTGCACCCCGGGCTCGAGGTACTCGGTCACGGGCACTGCGGCGGCCCGCAGGCGCGCGGCCGCATCCAGAGCCGACGGCAACAGGTCGTCGTTTCCCGCCCCGATCACGAGCGTCGGCGGCAACCCGGCGAAATCGATCGATCCCTCGGCAGCGCTACCGGGGTAGGCGTACGGGGGCGGGTTGTCGGCGAGCGGTCCGAGATAGAACGTCGCCATCGCGGTCATTTTCGCGGGCGGGAAGCGCGCCGACTCGGGCAGCACCGCCATACGCTTCTCGAGACCGTCCGGCGCGGGCGGGTTGACCCGGTGCAGATAGGGGTAGGCGAGCACAAGACCGGCGAGCGATGTGCCCGCATCGCGCAGGCGCAGAGCCGCGGCCAGCGCCAGGTTGCCGCCGGCGCTCGTTCCGCCGATCACGATCGGCCCCGAGTCGCGCGATACGAACGACGCCACGGCGACCACGTCGTCGAGGCCGGCGGGGTAGGCGGCGAGCCGGTAGTCGACCGAGATCACGGTGACGCCGGCACGCTCGACCAGGTCGCGGGCGACGGCATCGGCCTCGGGCATGTCGAGGTCGCCGGCCATAAAGCCGCCGCCGTGCATCCAGACGAGGGTGGGGCCCGAAGAGCCGTAGGTGCGCACCGGCACCCCGGCGATGCTCGACGCCGTGTAGAAGGGGTGAGTCACGACCGGCGCGCGGCGTCGCGGGCCGAATGCCGCGCCGAGATCGCCGCGACCGCGAAGCAGACGCAGCCGAGCGCGGGGATGACGAGCGGCGGCAGCATCCAGGTGAACAACACGACCAGGGCGGCACCGACGAGCAGGTAGGCCGACCCGACGACATCCTTGCGGAGCGATGCGAACCCGGCCCGAACGGCGCTGCGCCATCCGACAGCCGGCGTCCACGACGCGGACACCCAGAGCATCAGCACCGTCAGCGCGGCGAGCAACACGACCGCGAGCGCACCCACGGCGACTCCGCCGGGCAGCGCGCCGCTCGCGACGAGCAGCAGGTCCATCAGCAGCACGGCCGTGGCCGCGAGCCAGGCGCAACCGATGCCGACGCCGCCGACGAACCCCTCGCGCGCGTCGCCGCCGACGAGTGCGAGCTGCGAACCCTCGGCACGCAGGAAGCGTGTCAGGTGCCGTTTGCCCACGGCGATCGCGAGCGGGATCGTGACGATCGGGATCGACAGCACGACCACGATGATCCCGGTGAGCAGCACCTCGCCGAACAGCGCGAACTTCTGCTTCGCACCGGGCCAGGCGCCGGCCGGCTCGGCGGTCGTCGGCCCGAAGCCCGACGCCGCCTGCGCGCGTTGCCGGCGCGCCGACGAGGCCACGGTCATCCCTTCAGCCCCTGCGTCGCCACACCCTCCACGAGGAAGCGCTGGAAGATGAAGAAGAACAGGGCGATCGGAATGAGCGCGAGCACCGAGATGGCGATCGTCGCCCCGTAGTCGGAGACGCTCGACTGGTCGTTGTACAGCCGCAGCGCGAGCGGCAGCGGGTACTTGTCGGTCGAGTTGAGGTAGAGCAGCGGGCCGAGGAAGTCGTTCCAACTCCAGATGAACGCGAAGATCGAGCTCGTGACGAGGGCCGGCTTGATGAGCGGCAGGGTGATCGAGAAGAAGACCCGCGGATGACCCGCGCCATCGATCCTCGCGGCCTCATCCAACTCCATCGGAAGGTTGCGGATGAACTGCACCATGAGGAACACGAAGAACGCCTCGGTCGCCAAGAACTTCACCACCAGCAGGGGCACGAAGGTGTCGATCAGGCCGAGCCGCTGGAAGATGATGTACTGCGGAATGATCAGCACGTGGAACGGCAGCAGCAGGGTCGCGATCATCAGGCCGAAGAAGATCTTGCTTCCGGCGAAGCGCACCCGGGCGAAGGCGTAGGCCGCCATCGACGACGAGATGACCACGCCGATGACGGAGCCGACCGCCAGGATGAGCGAGTTGATGAAGAACGTGTAGACGGGGATTCCGCCGATGCCCTGCAGCACCTTCACGTAGTTCTGGATCGTCGGGTTCTCGGGCAGCAGCGAGACGTTGCCGTTGATGTCGGCCGACGGCTTGAACGATGCGAGCACCATCCAGAGCAGCGGGTAGAGCACCACGGCCACGATCACGGTGAGCACGACCGCCCAGATGACGGTGACCCAGGTGGAGCGCTTCTTCCACTTAGGAACACGCTGCTTCTGACCGGTGAGCGGCAGCACGGGTGCGAGTTCGGTGTCGAGAGTACTCATTTGAGGTCGCCTCCGTAGTGCACCCAGAACTTCGAGGTGCGGAATAGAACGAACGCGGCGATTCCGACGACCACGAGAAGCAGCCAGGCCATCGCCGAGGCGTAGCCCATCTGCAGGTCGCCGAACGCCCGCTGGTAGAGGTACACGGTGTAGAAGTTGGTCGATCCGGCCGGGCCGCCGGTGCCCGACGAGATGATGAACGCCGACGCGAAGATCTGGAAGGCGCCGATCATCTCGAGCAGCAGGTTGAAGAAGATCACCGGCGAGAGCATCGGCAGTGTGACGCTGCGGAACTTGCGCCACGGGCCCGCCCCGTCGACGTCGGCGGCCTCGTAGAGCTCACCGGGGATCTGCTTGAGGCCGGCGAGGAAGATGACCATGGGGGCACCGAACTGCCAGACCGCGAGCAGGATCATCATCGGCATCACGAGCGCCGGGTTGCCCACCCAGCCGCCGACGTCGATGCCGAGGAAGCTCAGTCCGGTGTCGACGGGGCCGTCGTTGTTGAACATCGCGCGCCAGACGATGGCGACGCTGACGCTCGCGCCGATGAGGGAGGGAGCGTAGAACGCGGAGCGGAAGAAGCCCGACCCGCGGCTGCGGTAATTGAGCAGCATGGCCACGCCGAGGGCGGCCGCGAGCTTGATCGGCGTGCCGACCAGCACGTAGGTGAGCGTGATCTGCACCGACTGCTGGAACTGCGGGTCGCTGAACATGCGGGTGAAGTTGTCGAGGCCGATCCACTCGGGATCGGTGAACAGGTTGTACTTCGTGAACGCGAGGTACAGCGAGATCAGCATCGGCCCCAGCGTGAGAACGAAGAACCCGATGAGCCACGGTGTGAGGAAGAGGTAGCCCGCTATGCCGTCGCGCTTCTTTTCACTGAGCTTGGGGCGGCCCGCGGCCCGGGGAGCCGAGCTCCCCGGACCGACGGGTGCTGACCCAATCGGCGCGGCCTTTTTCGACACCTGCCGTTGTGTTGTGGTCATCGTGATTCTCCGAGCGTCGTTGCTATGAAAGAACGTTAGTTGCCAAAGGGCACTAGTTGTTCAGGGTGATCGCGGCTTCGTCGAAGAACTGCTTGACGGCGTCGTCGACGCTGACCGCTCCGAGGTCGATGCTCTTGCCCAGGTCCCAGAACTTCTGTTCGATGGATGCCGCGCCCTCGGGCGGCAGCGGAGGAGCGTCGCCGAGACGGTCGGTGATCGACTCTTCGTAGGCGAGCACGTTGGCGTCCTGACCGGTGAGGTCGGCCCCGTCGCGCTGCGTCTCAGAGGCGGGGATTCCGCGCGAGGCTCCGAAGATCTTGCCGACCTCGGGGCTGTTCGTGAGGAAGTCGATGAGCTTGGCACCGGCACCCGCGACCTTGGTCTTCGACGACATGGCGAGCAGCATCGACGGCTTCAGGTAGAGGTCTTT
>Ga0247811_1000432_pt1 | contig 12991 bp, 7 predicted proteins | sample UWRJL134311R1_FD_189018 | JGI IMG/M metagenome (GOLD analysis project Ga0247811, IMG submission 189018) | Plant litter microbial communities from Arlington Agricultural Research Station in Wisconsin, United States - UWRJ-L134-311R-1 | ecosystem: Environmental > Terrestrial > Plant litter >...
AACAATATTCAAGCCAAAAAAAACCCCTAAAAAAAAAAAAAAAAAAAAAAAAAGCAAGAAAAATCTTATGACAGGAGCCGGTAAAATTTAAAATAATTAAAAATAAAAATGTAAGATATTTATGCCTGAAGAGCGCAGTTAGCGCCTCGCAGCCATTGAAAATGTTGCCCTTCCTGATTTTAGAATAGTTATTCGCACTACTAGTTTTGTTTGTTCATCTTAGATTATGCCGGTTATAATTGTCAAAGGCAGCCGAAATTTGTCATCTCCAGCCTTTGGCGCTTAGTTCGATTTTAGTAGTTTTATTTTTTTAAGGTTGAAAAAAATAAAATAATCGAATATAATTATAAAAGTACGGCTGAACAGAATGTATTAATGAGATTCCAGAGCTTCTTTTATATATGAAGAAGTCAGAACTGTAAACACATAAGCCTGTATAAAAGATACAGCCAATTCCAGAAGAGATAAAGCACAGAATATAGAAAATGGTACTACTGCTATTATAGAAATAAACAGGTTTTCACTTTTAAAGAATTTTAGTAAGAATGTACTTAATATTTTCAATAAACTGTGTCCCCCTACTAAATTAGCAAATAGTCGGATTCCTAATGAAAATGCTCTGGCTGAATAACTTATCAGTTCAATTAAAGATAATAAAGGAGCTAGAGCTAAAGGACAACCTTCAGGTACAAAATGAGAAAAGAAAGATATTTTTTTAGTGATTAATCCTAGAAGTGTTACACCAATAAAGATAGTCACACTAGTTCCAATAGAAACAATTATAGAAGTTGTAATTGTATAGTTATAAGGAATATTTCCCACAAGATTAGCGATTAAAATAAAGAAGAATAAAGAATACATAAAAGGTAAATATCGTTCATTTTGTGAACCTATTTGATCCCTTACTATTCCTGAAAGTGTAGCGTATAAACTTTCTAAAACTAGAGACCATTTAGAAGGAATTAATTTATTTTCATTGTTTCCTAAATAGTGTAATCCTAAAGTTAAAGATAATACTATTATAGAGTATAGTGCTAAATTAGTTAAGGTTAAAGTAAGATATCCTAAAATAGGAAATTGTAAACTAAGAATATTAGTAACTTCAAATTGCTCTAATGGTGAATTATTAAAAATTTCAGTAGTATAAAAAGAAAACATCTATGGCATTGAAATAGATTAAGAATATTGGGACTTTCTAATATTTTGTATTTACGAGCTTATTAAAATTTTTGTTCACTACTAGAGAGATATTTTTTTTATTTTTTTTATTTTTTTTTATTTTTTTTTTTTAGCGAAGCAAGGCGGGCTATGCAATCCTATAAATTATTTAATTTCGGAATAGAGGTGACTCGAACACCCAAAGGTTGCCCTAACAATTAGCAATTGTCTTATCCTACCAATGAAAACTATTCCTTCTCGCCGGATTAGAAATTTTTTTTTGTTTGTTTACTGCGTAAAAAAATTTTTAAGTATAATTTAGGCGCAACAAATTTTTAAAATTAATGTGAGACTGGCTAGGTGACTACGTCCTATATTGAAAACAATCGGGTTCGAACCGATAACTTTCTCCTTAAAAGGGAGACACTCTACCGACCGAGTTCTGTTTCCTAATTATTTCCTGGGCTGACTGTGCATATGTAGTACTGGCTGGGCTTGTTGTGCGTACGCATACAAACGCCAGCCCCAGTCAGCGGATGATATTACGCTTCCATAAATAATTATTTTTTTTACGATTTAGTCTTCAAATTTCTAATTATAAGTGATCTTTAGTATTAATGTGTTATACGAGTAATCAGATTCGAACTGATGATATCTACTTGGAAGGTAGAGGTTATACCACTTAACTATACTCGTTATATTTTAAGAATATGTTCGCTCGACAGGCGTAGGGCGTAGGATGCCAGCCAGCCCTACGGCTATTGATTATTCATCAATATGGTGAGGCTACGCCACCTGACGCCGGTAGTCTTTCGTTTTGCTGCTACTGCATTTCGTAATGCGTACGCAGAGCAGGGTAATATATGTTCACACCCCTTGATTATTTTCCACAATTAGCCCGGGTCTTAGCCAAATTATTTTATAATATAATATATGCGATTTTTTATATTCCCTTTTAATAGAAAATTTTTTTTTAAAACCTAAAATCGATTCTAGGTAAAATTGGGCTGGCTGACCGACGGCAGGGCTATGCTGGCATAGCAGTAGGCTGGCATAGCCTTACGCCAGTCCTACGCCCTACACGGCGATATTTAAGATTAAAAGTTAATTTGATTAAACAGAAACCTGGAAATTTAATAATAACTTATAATCCCCTATTCCTTAGAAAACTAAACGATGCTTTTCACTTTTTAATTTCCTTGCTAGTGCGTACGCAAGCACAACAGAGGCCTCGACAGTTAAACAAATAAAAAGGAGGGGAGAGGGATAAAACCGTCTATAAAAACAAATCCTTCCCCTACAAATTTATCATTAAATCATATTCTTTATTTTTAACGCCTGTTTACTGGCTAGGCTTGTTGTGCTAGCATACAAACGCCAGCCCGCACTCTATATTTTTATTTTTAAAAATTTAGGGTATAAACAAGAAGAGATTATCCCTCAAAAAAAATTAAAAAAATACGTCTGGTACCTATTTTTACTTAATGCCCTTAATTTAGCTAAAATATTATTTTTAATTTCTGTATTATAGATTTTTATTAAGTAAGGCCTATTTTTGAAAAATTTGTATTTTTGCCCTTATATCAAGACAGGACAAGAGAAATCTAAATATTTTTAAAACAATGTTTTACCGTTAGTTAATAAATTTTTAAAAATAAAAATATTTTTTTGTGTCTATTTCCTAACAGTCCCAATTAAACTAAATAAATTTGTTTTTTTTTGAAAAAAATAAGAACATACTACTTAACCAAGTCAAGTATTCTTCTAAACTCAATGAATCTACAGCAATAGGCATAAATCCGTGATATACTCCACAGATTTCTGAACATTGCAATACGTCTCTACAATTACTGATAATTTACGCGATAAATAAAAAAAATAAGTGCCATTAAGCATTAAATTGCTGTAAATAGCCTCTAGCTCACCCCTTGTTGATATTTTCCCTAAACAAGTTGCATCACTGCTGTACGGCCTTCTCCATATGGAGAGTTAATTATTTGTAAGAAAAATAATAACCTTTATATTCTTTACCGTTTTTTAAACGAGCATTTAATGTTTTTCGATCTAAGCTAATTCCTAAAACCTTAAAGTATTGAACAGTATCCACGATACTTTCAAATTCTTTTTCAAAATTTTCTTTTTTAGCTAGTAAAGGTTTATTTTTCTTATTAGCAATTAGAAATTCTGAGTCTGACTTTTCTTTTAAATTTTTGTATTCATCTATTATTAGTCCCACTTCTTTAAAATTATCAGGTAAAGTGTTGTCTGAATGCGTACATAAAAAATTATGGAACACTTTACCAATTTTTAAGTATCTAGTAAGAGTGCTTCGTTTAATAGTTAAACCCACTTCCCTTAGATATTCTATGCAAGATGTTAAAGAATCGAAATTTAGAGCATGACCTACGATAGAAGGGTCTACAAAAGTATTTCCTTCTTTAATTTCTAATTTAACAGGAATACTTCTACGAGTCCCCAATGTATACAAATTTTGTCTTTCTTTTTGCATATTTTCTGCTAACTCTTGAATACTAATTTCACTGTTAGAAGCAGTAGGTATTGGATAGCTCAATAATAAAAAATTCTTCAGATAAGGAATTTTAGAATCTACGTAAATTTTACAAGTCTCAGGGTGTATTTTTAAAACCCTTTTTAGATCAATTACAGATTTAGCTTGGTAATAGAGAGTGCTACAAGATAGATTATAAATATAAACACCTTTACCTTTAGAAGGTCCTGTATTAACCACCCTTAATGAATTTAAATCAAATTCTTTACTCAATAAAAAATATTGTTCCAATATTAGAGAATCTTGACTATTAAACTTATCTCTGTTTAATTTAAATATTTTTAAATTAAAAGCACCTAACCCTTCTTTTCTAAGAAGGGGTAAAAACTTTCCTGCTACGGGAAAATCTCCTTTAAAATAATAATCCATTCTACGTCTTAGTAAATTAGAGGAACCTACATATTTAAGGCCGGTGCTTTTATGTGTAAAAATATATACACCAGGGTAACCTCTATAATTAGATTTCCCTGTCAATTGTGCTAAAAGCTTTTGATCTTCTACCGTAGTTACAGGAAGCACTATTTCTACTCCTCGAACTTTTAATAATTGTTCTAACTTATCTTCAGTAATTTTTAAATTTTGATTTAATAATATTTTATTAATTACCTCGAAAGTAGTTGGTTCCCCACTATTAATATGTTCTATTGCTAAGGACTCCGGCCTATTTACCGGAACTTTTAAGGCGCTCGAACTAAAAGACCTTTTTAAAAACATAGAAGTCATAAAACTTAGCGAATATGGCAGGTTTTTATCTATCAAAAAAATATTTGAGGAAATAATTTTTCTGATTGTGTTTGTTATGTTCGTTGCTTTGCTATCACACAATGAAAATCTTACAATAGTGTAGTGGTAGTGAAAAAATATAAGGTAAAATAATTAAGGCCTATATATTTTTATACACAAGTTTATTATATTTTTTTTTTATTTGCCTTTCACATGGAATAGGCGCTGCATGTAAATTGTTAGTTTAACAAACTATTGTAAAGACTTACTCCTAAGTACGCTGAACTTCAGCGCGCCTATTTAACAAAGAATATGAAAACCTTAAATAATTATCAATATTCTTCTGCACCCTTTCGGGAGGGATTTGACTATATCTTAAGCATTATTATTATAATAATACCAACCACCGTTTAGTCGATGAACTGCATACCAAATATTTTTTTTTGTTTGTATTTGGTACTTGGCTGCGGATTGCCCATTGAATTATAAATCTTGATTTTACCATACCACGAGTCATTACCTGTGCCATAAATTACATTACTGTATTTATTTGGTTAAGATTTCTTTAGGGTGTTCCCGTCAAATTTGATGATTTTTAACCATAGGTTCACTACAGTTTTGGCCATGTCCGACCAAAGAATGTTCCTTCTCTTTCAGCTAATAAAGAAGTTTGATTTAATCTCAAATCTACCCTTTTGCCCTATATACTTTGAGGGACGAGTTAGGGTACTTACCCCTGGTAGAACAAAGTCTCCATTTAACGGATAATAAATTATACTTTCCTAAGTCTGACCTAATGAGGGTTTTTTGGAAGTTAAAGGTATTTAGCTAGTAAAATACATCACATATCTTTTGTGTGAACCGTCACTTCGTGGTGCAACGGTGAATTAATTTTTAAGCTCCTCACAGGGTAAGCTTAGTTAGATAGAACAATTATCCTGTATCCTTTCGGATAGGGTTTGACTATATCTTAAGTTAATTAGCATATAACTCTGCGCCGTATATACTAAAAACCAACCAACATTTAGTCGATGAACTGCACACCTTAATTTATTTACAGTAATAGGTGCTTGGCTGCGGATTGCCTATTTCCTTTCGTGCATCTATTTCGATTTTACCTTACCTCAGTTCATTACGTGAGCCATAAGACGTGTTACCACTCTTACTTGGTTGAAATAGCTTTAAGGCTTTCCCGCAATTTGATGGTTTAGCGAGGGAGATAGTATTATTCTCTCTCCTCTGCCAGGCATACTAAGTTTTTGGGATTCTCACTCCCATTTTTACCTGGGCAAGCATCAATTTTTATACCTAATGATGGTACCGCGAAATCATGGATTACATCAGTAGATTGAACAACCAATCTTGCATGTGTATCAACAGGGATATTAAGTCTGTTATCAACATCCAATAGACGTAATTGACCTAATTCTAGGTCTGATTCCATGGCTAACTGAATTTATCATACAAAATTTATCTGTGAAAACCCAAAGTTAAAATATTGTTCGTTTGTCATTCATATTATTTCTAATTTGTTTTATTTGAGCCAAACCTTCAGGACTTAAGTGATCTTTAGATAAGATAATATTATAAATATTTTTAAAATCATTATAATCCATTCTCTTTGCTCCTAAGACTGGATATAAATCAAAAAAAGGAATTACAATATTACCAATATCCTGAATATTAGAAATAGTTAAACTTACACTTTGTTTTGAAAAACCAATACCTTTATTTGTTCTGGAATCAAATTTATTGAAAGAAATATTTGGAAAGTAATTTGAAAAATAATCGTATAAACCTTCTAAAATAGCAACATCTTTTGAATGTAAGGTGATTTTAAAAATACATCCTGTATGAAATGTATCTTTATATTCTGTCATCTTAGTATAAAAAGAACCATCTCCACTCGTAAATCCTGCTACTCACATTTCATGAGGAATACCCATAAAATTGTAAGACACAGTATCAATTAAAGAAACATCTAAATTAGGGAAAATTTGTTTCAAACTTTCAGATAAACCATAATTAGCTAAATTTTTTAATGTAGCCAATTTTGACAAGCCTAGAGAATTAAAATGTTCTTTTGTTGCCATAATATTATAAGCTTGTAACCAGTATTGATATGCAATATATTTGCTGGAAACCAGAGGATATAGTTTAAAATGGTCAACAATAATTGCAAGATCTTTAAATGCTCTAACTTTATAACTAGTTACTTTTCCTTTAGTACTTACAGTTCCCACTCCTCATGTGTCTTTAAAACTTAGAAGAATAGGTAAATCTTTAACATGTAAATTAATTCCAAAAATCAATCTAGGAGTATACTTAAATTTAGCTTTTGAATCTTTAAATAATTCAATACTAAAATAACCTTCAGCATCTACAAATCCAGTCATAAACCAAGGATCTAGATTATTTAACTTTGGTCTCTTTGTAAGAGACATATTTTCAGAGATATTATTTTGGTTAGAAAGGGTTTCAGATGGATATCCCATTACTGGGACCATTAGATTGCGCCTTAACAGTCCTATTAAAAGACTATAACTACCGTCCACTCGTTGCTCTTTTTCCAGTGCAATAGCACAGGGGTTAGATCCGCAATCGCCCATTTCATTTTCAATCATATCATAGCTTGTTACCATACCTGAGTAATTACTTCAGCCACACATAATGTTTACATTATGGTTTGGTACTATGATCTTTAGGGTGTCCTCGGAATTTGGTAGTTGATCCCACACGATTGGTTCCCTACACCAATCAGCAGGCACCATGTATGAGTCGAATTCAATAGCATCTCCGGATGCTGAGTCATAATCTGAGTATTCATATGACCAGTATCATTGATGTCCTACTGCTTTGATTGTCATACTAGGTGAAATTACTTCATCTAAAATATAAAGTAAACTAAAACTCGGTACAGCAATTAACATTAAAATGATAGCCATGGAATAAAATAATTTAAGGCCCGTGAAGGGGATGAAAAAACAGGGTAAGCAATAAATTAAATAAAATAGAAATAATAAACATAAATCGCTATTCTTGTTGTAAATTAATATATACACTGCCTAATAAATGTATTTTTATTAAGATGCGTATCCATAAAATTAAAAGCAATTATCGGCACATGCACACATACTATAAATATTTTAAGTATTAAATTCAGATCTTTTACTATTCATCCTATTTTGAATAATACGAACACGTTCGACTCCTGCACTAGAAAGATGAGCCTTAGTTTTAATTATCTCTGCACCTTCCAGCCAATCTGCGTAATTTAAAGATTTAATTCCCTTAGTATTATACTTGTTAAAAAAAGGTATGATCTTGCTGGTAATATCTTTAATACTTGTTACTGTATAGTAGTATGCCTGATACCTAGAATCTTTTTTTATTCTACCACAACCAAAAAAAGCAATAAATTTTTCCAATAAAAGCTTATCTCTCGAATGCTGAGTTATTGAAAATCCTATGTCTGTTCGAGGAATTTGATTTAATTTATTTGCCCTAACAACTAAATGAAAACTACCGTCACCTGTTGTAAAACCAGCTACCCAGTGTGGTGAAGGTATGTCCTTATCAGTTATTAAAGGTCTTTTTACAGCAACTATATCTGAAAATTTATCTTTTAATTCCTGCGATAATCCTAAATTTAATGAAGCTTTATAAGATAGAATTTTTTTTAAACCTACTAATGTTAAATGTTCCCGATTTGCCATTAAAACTACTATTTCTTTAAACAGTAAAAAATCGGCTAACTTCTGTGTTGCAAGCTCATATTTATCAAAATGAGGAATAACAATCTCCAAGATATCTTTTAGTTTATCTACACGGTAAACACAAGTATCTTTAAAAATTGAGATTTGCCCTACATCTTCGAAAAATGTTTTAAGATTTAACATAAGATCTAAATCTGTGATGTGTGCAGTAATTTTAAATCTAGCATTAACAACTCAACCTATTTTTGTAGAAGAGCTTTTTAATACACTCACTGTGAATGAACCTTCAGCATCTATAAGACCAGTAGCAAATCAAGGAGCCATTTTAGATTTATTATTAGCTCCTTCACCGGTTAAAGTGTTAGATTTACCTAAACTAGAATAAGACCTCTTTTGTATAAAAACTGAGGGTTTAGATTTTTTTCTTTCAAATATAGTAATATCCTGAAATTATTTTTATTCCATAGAATACACCTTAACATTGTCTTATTAAAATACTAACTAGTTAAGAAGTATAAGAATTATTAACCGCGTAAAATTTTTCAGGCCTAAGGACATGCTTGGAGGCCGCACGGTTAATTTTTAAAATTTAAGACAATGTAACTACCGTCTACTCGTTGCTCTTTTACAATTGTTTTGGTTTTAACAAATAATTATACAATTGACTTAGATCCGCGATTATCTCCATTTCAAAATTGAAATCTTTCTGACTTATTACCCTACCTGAGTAGTTAGTTCAGCCACTTATAATCTTTCGACTATAGTTTGGTATCAGAAATTACTAAGATTTCCCCGGAGTTTGGCAGTTTTACCCGATTATAAGATTTAATAAAGAGGTGAGATAGTTCATACAACCTCTGCAAAAGTCCAAATCCTAAACTGTTTTCAAGATAGCTCTTAAGCTACACCTTTAAAAACAACTTACGAAAAGCTGACTATATCTTATACTTTATAAAGTATTTTCACGTGTAGTCGATGAGGAGAAAAAAAATATATTTAATTAATAATTCTCCTGCTGATTAATTTTCATTATTTTTAGATTTTTACTGTATTCGCTGCGTTTGTATGCTAGCACAACAAGCCTAGCACCAGTACTAAAAATTTTTTAAAATATTCCAGCATTCAGTGAAATTTATCGTACAATCAAACTATTTATCCAGTAAACTAAGGGAAAATTTGTATTTTATATTATTCCCTTTAATATAGGATTATTTTTAGAAAACAAAGCTTTTGATTTTATATACCGAGAAACAGTACTATTACTTATTCCTAAAAATTCTCCTGCTTGTCTAAACGAGGTAAATTTTTGTAATAAACAAAAAGAATCATTAGAATTTTCAGAGCAAGAGACATATTAATATACAGCGGTTCTTCTTACCTCCGAAAGTTTTAACTTTGTTTGAATGCTAGCAACTTTTCCAGTCTTAGCTTTTTTTTATTAAAAGCTTAGTTTCCTCAGTATGAGTTTTCCCGAACATAGAATTATTAATTCCTTGTTTAGATTCGCTCAGTGCTAGCTTTCTTTCATCTGTTAATTTTACTCCAAAAAAATGAATTCTTTTTTCAGCCTAAATGCTTTTAAGAGATTCACTTAAATTTTTAGAACTTCCAACATATGCTTCCATTAAGCTTATTAGTAAATCCATAAATTCCTGATTTATTTTTATTTTCCTTAAGAATAACAGATTTTAAAGAATAAACATCAGAATAATAATTTTCAGCTTTTAATGGAACTAGCATCTCTTCTTTATTTTCTTTATTAAGCCTTGAACTAGAAGTTGAAAATTGTCTTTTTAGGTTTAACAAGGGTAAACCTTTATTTTTGTTTACTGGTTTACATAGATTAGAAAAATGCTTAGACTTTAAAAAGTTATTTGAATGAATACGAAGCCACTTTATTGTAGCATGATTTAAATATTTAGCACTGATTAAATTTTTTTTAAATAAAAAAATAATAACTCCTAATATCCAAAATACCGATAAGATAATCAGTACTAGGTAAAAGAATACACTATTATGTAATTCAATAATTCCTGAAAAACCAGGAGAAGCAGGATCTTGAAATCCTATTTGTCAAGGATAAGGGGCATCGTTAACGGAAAAAATACTAGAGGATAAAATATATAAAAAATTTTTCATTTTTTCATATGAAAATTTTAGTGTAACCTTACTTAAAGGCGTATAATTTTTATTATTTATTTTTCTTTTCTGGCTATGCTGCTGTGACTGTGCTGCATTTGTGCGTACGCACACACAAGCAATGCAGTAGGGGAACGTACGCTGTGACGTAGGACTGGCATATGCCAGTCCTACGCCACAGTCAGCATATGCCCCCAGTACACCAGTCATACGCCCACATGCTGGCCAGCTAGTTAAATAAAAAAATAAAAAGTTTTAATCCATATTTAAAAATATGGGACATTTCTTACAAATTTTTAAAAAAATAATACTAAATTAAAAATATTTTGATACACTGGCTTGTCCCTCTGCGTACGCATTACGAGAAAAATATTAACAAATACGTCAGTCAGTCAGCCAATAATAAATTTAAAGTACGTAATATTCTTATAAGAAGCACGTAGCAAGCGCAGCCTCGTCTATGACGGAATCGCGCTGGTATAATTATTAAAAACATTAGAATAGTAGAAAGGGATCTGCTCTCTAAATAGTAAGAAAAATAATAAAAATATTTTCTACAATTTTTAATTACATTTAAAGTATTAATATTAAAAATAATAATAATATTAAGGTATTTTAAAAATAATGTAAATTTAAAAATTTCCACAAGGATTAAAACACATTATAATAAATATAATAAAAAAAATTATAAACTTTAGTGATACTGCATCCACGTGGTTCGGTAAAGTGAACCGCGTGAACCGGACGGGCATAGCATACAGAACAAAACCAACAGTTCAGTTACGAAGCATGGGTTTTCTGTTCAGTGCGTACGCAGAAGCCCGCCAACATATAAAACCTTGCCACTAAACAAGTAAAACTATAATATCCAATTTAATATTTACCCCGATAGTTAAAATTAAATTAAGGAATCATGGTAATATATAAATGTAGAAAAATAGAAAATATTTTTAATTATTATATTATTTATTAAAAAAATATTTTTCCCGTCCCCTGCACCATGGTGCATTTGTTCACACAAGCAGAGGACGTACGTCCGCTTGCATTTGTTTACACAAGCAACAGATGTGGGAGGCCTCATAGGAATAAATAAAAAAAATTATTAAATAATAATAAATTAAAACGGAATAGGATTTCTTCTATATTAAAGATATAAAATCTAAAGAGTAAAGGATTCGAACCTAATTTTATAGCTTTCCATTAAAGCTACTCTTCACAAAAATTTTAAGCACAGGCACAAGCAGGTAAGGCATAAGACATACGCGGACGTACGTCCTCGAATTATACTATATCCTAGTGCTGCATTTGTTCACACAAGCAACGCAGTGATGTAGCCAAGCAAGTACTAAAAGCAAGGGGAATTAACGTGGTGGGGGGGGCACAGGGCGTATCCCAGCCAACATATGTCAGTGCGTTTGCGTACGCACACGCAGCCAAAGAGTAAAAAAATTGTTTTTAAGCATATTTTAATCGCCGCAGTTCTGACAAAGCAAGAATTCGATAATTAAATCCCCTTTTGGATTTGAACCAAAATTTACAATTTAGAAGATTATAGTTCTGCCATTAAACTAAGGGAACAAGTGGAAGGAAAAATATTGTTAAAGATTTAATATTTTTTTTTCCTTTTTATCTATACCCCGCTTGACTGTATCCACTAAGCACTAAGGACCAAGCACACGCTAATTCCACGTGCTGCGGGGGACTATGTCAGCTGGACTGACGTAAAGCGTATGCCAACCCTACGTCTGCATATGCACACCTATGGGCCTTACAAAAATGAGGCCTACGCCACGCCAACGAGTCGAAATTTAAAAATTAAAATACTATAGCTGAAAGTATTAATATAACAAACATTTCTAAAAATTTTCTTAACAAAAACAAAAACAATTTTTTTACAAAGTGCCGTGTGTTATGGGCGTACGCCAGAAAAATATTAAGTTTTAAATAAACTTATTTACTATTTTTTTTTCAACACTAGGGTGACAGAACTAAGAAGGAATTGAACCTTAAATTTCAAATTTGCAGTTTGACTACAGTACCGTCTGTACACTTAATTCTTTTGGAAGTTTTTAATGGTCCTGTGCAGGGGCATACGCCGGGCGCGTAGTGAGCGTGGCGGGGGGTAGGGCTTGCGCCTTCCTTGCAAGGAAGGCGTAGGACCTGTGCATTGCATATGCAGCAGAACCTGGTCAGTCATGCAGCCAGCCAAAGTAGGAAATATGTGCAAGCGAAAGCGAGCGATTATGGTTTATCGCTTGCGCTGACTACGCCTGCCCCCCCACCAAAAAAATTTTTTATAAAAACAATTTTAAAATTTTAAAAATTTATATCTTTAGGCAATATATGCACTGCAGGTACTAAAATTTTTTTTAAAAATATGCTTAACTATTCTCTACCGGAGATTATTGAAAATTTTATTTTTTTTTGAGTATTAAAAGATATATTTAACAGGATTGTTATATAATTATTATATCCACTTATAAATATTTTAGCTTCTTTTAATATTAGGCAGTTTTTTTTTTTTGTCTTCTGCCGTGGACATCGGTGGGGTATAGTCAAGCCGTGGAAAAAAATTTTTAATTTTTAAGCGGCGCTTAAGAGAAAAATAGTCAACATACGATTCATAAAAAAAAAAAAATAAATAAGATTATTTAAAGTGCCAGCAAGCCCACAATCAGCGAAAAAT
>Ga0247811_1000433_pt1 | contig 12980 bp, 10 predicted proteins | sample UWRJL134311R1_FD_189018 | JGI IMG/M metagenome (GOLD analysis project Ga0247811, IMG submission 189018) | Plant litter microbial communities from Arlington Agricultural Research Station in Wisconsin, United States - UWRJ-L134-311R-1 | ecosystem: Environmental > Terrestrial > Plant litter >...
TCAGGACCGATAAACCGGCGATCCCGATACACACCCGATAAATAATGTCGTTAATGCTCAGCAGCGTATTTTTCATGAGGCTCACCACAGCGGCGGCGAACGAACTTGCGTTCGCCCCCGCGGCGTTATCGGACAGGCTTGGATGGACTGCTTAGTTTTTAGCGGTCAGGGTCGGATCGGTCGCTGTGTCATTAATGCGTTTGATCAGGTCTACGTACGGCGCGCCGTATTTGTCACGTACCGGCTGGGTAGCGTCGTAGAACGCTTTCTTCTGCTCAGGTGTCAGGGTGATGAACTCCACGCCTGCGGCCTTGAGCTTGGTTTCTGCATCAGCGGACGACTTGTCCCACAGCACGCGCTCTTCGGCCTGTGCCTCTTTAGCCAGCTTTTTCACCAATGCCTGTTGCTCAGGGGTGAGTTTGGTCCAGGTGGTTTTCGCCATCACAATCGGCTCGGGCAGGATCAGGTGCTCGGTGATGGTGAAGAACTTGGCATTCTGGTAGTGGTTGTGCTGGAAGTAAGTTGGCGGGTTGTTTTCCGCGCCGTCGATAACGCCAGTCTGCAAGGCGCTGAAAATCTCGCCGGTGGCCATGGCGATACCGCTGCCGCCCATGTCGTTGATGGTGTCGATAAATACCGGGTTGCCCTGAACGCGGATTTTCATGCCCTTGAGGTCAGAGATCTGACGAACCGGCTTTTTGGTGTACAGGTTGCGGGTGCCGCCATCCATCCAGGCCAGTGCGACCATGTTGAATTGCGAATTGGTGATCTTGTCGAGAATTTCGTCGCCGATCTTGCCGTCGATGATAGTGCGCATGTGCGCCTGATCACGGAACACGAACGGCAGGTTGAAGACGTTCACGTCAGGCACTACCGGGCCCACGATGCCGAGGCTGACGCGGGTCATCTGGATGGCGCCGCTCTGCACCTGTTCAACCACTTCTTTCTCGGAACCGAGCACGCCACCGGCGTACATCTTGAAGCTGATCTCGCCCTTGGACTGCTCTTCGAGCTTCTTGCCCATGTTTTGCTCAGCCACTACCGGGGCATAACCGGCGGGGTGAACTTCAGCGAATTTGATTTTGACTTCCGCCTGGGCCAGGCCCGACATGCAGAAAGCCAGCGGAAGTGCTGCGATGAGAAGCTTGCGTTTGAAATCCATGAATAACTCCAGTGTTGTTGTTTTTAGGTGCTGGCGAAACGGTGATGCTCATACCTGATGGAACAATGCAGCCTGAACCGACTTTCACCCCCTGAAAGTCGGTTCGGGTAAACCCTTTACACCCGGTCGCAAGGCAAAAACGCCACCGGCCAGGGGTTGATCGCTGATATCGCCACCGGGACGGATCGAGGTGACGTACAAGGTGTCGAGATTCGGGCCACCAAAGGCACACATGGTCGGCTTCTTCACGGGCACGACCAGTGATTGGTCAAGTTTGCCGTCTGGTGTAAAGCGATGGATCAGCCCGGCATCATTGCCACAGATCCAGTAGCAGCCGTCGGCATCTACTGCTGCGCCATCGGGCCGACCGAGAAAGTTGTTCATGTCCACGAACAGGCGACGGTTGTGAGGTGTGCCACTGTCGATGTCGTAGTCGAACGCCCAGATTTTCTGCACGCTGGGGTGCGAGTCAGACAGGTACATGATGGTGCCGTCCGGGCTGAACGCCAGGCCGTTGGGCACGATAAAGTCTGAGAGCTGCGCGATCAGAGGCTCGCTTTGCCCCGCGTCGTAGCGATACATCGCACCCACTGGCGCGCCTGCGGCCATGTCCAACAGCATGGTGCCAGCCCAGAATCGGCCTTGGCGGTCGCAACGACCATCGTTGAAACGCATGCCGGGTTGCGCGTGTTCGACGCTGATCAACGACGTGCTGCTCAAGGTGCCATCAGCCTGGGTCGCCAGTCGGTACAGGCCATCTTCCATACCCGCGATCCAGTCGTCGCTGCCACTCTCATAGCGTGCGATGCAGGCGAGCATTTGTGCGGCTTTCCAGCTTTGCGTCTTGTCGTCAGACGCACTCCAGCGGTGTAGACGGCCGGCCGGAATGTCCACCCAGTAAAGGGCCTGTTCCTGGGCGCTCCACACCGGGCTTTCGCCTGTGGCGTTCTGTGCGTCGAGAATCAATTCAGCATCCATGTCGGCCAGCTCTCTTCTTTTTATGTGCTGTTTGGGGGGTGCGCTTTACTCGTCGCCGAACGGTCCTGCAGCAGCAAACGCACCGCCCTGATAGACCGCCGCAGGGTCATCGGCTGCTGGCATCGGTTGTTGTTCGACCTTGTCACGGAACACTTCCGAGCTGTCCTTGGCGGTATAGCCCAGGTGCGCGGCGAAGCGGTTATCCCACCACACGTCGCGGTTGGCGGACATGCCGTAGACCACGGTGTGGCCAACGCTTGGGGTGAACAGCGAGCGCTCGATCAATTGCGTGAGGTCGTCAAAGCTCAGCCAGGTGCTCATCATCCGGCGATTCTGCGGTTCCGGAAACGACGAGCCGATACGGATGCTCACGGTTTCTATGCCGTAGCGATCAAAGTAGAACGTCGCCATGTCTTCGCCATAGGATTTGGACAGGCCGTAGTAGCTGTCCGGGCGGCGAGGGGAGTGGGCGTCGATGGTTTCGTCTTGCTTGTAGAAGCCGATCACATGGTTGGAGCTGGCGAAAATAATGCGTTTGACGCCATGTCGGCGTGCAGCTTCGTAAATGTGAAAGACGCCGCTGATATTGGCGCCGAGGATTTCCTCGAACGGGCGCTCGACCGAAACGCCACCGAAATGCAGGATCGCATCTACGCCTTCGACCAGTTGGTGAACGGCTTGTTTGTCGGAGAGATCACAGATCTGGACTTCTTCACTGGCATCAGCGGCCGGAGCCATTTCGCTGATGTCGGAGAGTCGCAGGATCTTGGCGTAAGGGCGCAGGCTCTTGCGCAAAACTTTGCCCAGACCGCCTGCCGCGCCAGTCAATAGCACGCGGTTGAAGGGAGTTGGGGCGGTATGAGTGGTTGTCATGAGGGTCCCTTGCGTATTCTTATTAGTTGTCATCTGTTGTCGTATGACTTGTGTCGAATATTTGCAATCGCCGAGCACTTTGTCAACGCGACTTAGGTCGAAAATGTTGTTGTATCTTTGCGGTAACTCAGTGTGGGAGCGGTGCTTGCCCGCGATGAGGTCAACGCGATCTGAAGTGAATCGCGTCCAGCCTTATCGCGGGCAAGCACCGCTCCCACAGGAGTTCGCTTCTACAGGTGTTGCGTTGCCTTACAACAGCGACAGCGGATAGCTGATAAACAGACGGTTTTCGTCAAACTCGTTGGTGCTGTAGTCGCGACGGATGCTCGCGTTACGCCACCGAACGTTCAGGCTTTTGAATGTGCCGCTTTGTACGGTGTAGGCCAGTTCCGACTCGCGGCCCCATTCCTTGCCGTCGGTGATCGCGCCGGTGTGTACGTTGTCACCGCTGATGTAGCGGTTCATCAGGGTCAGGCCTGGCACGCCCAGGATGGCGAAGTCCAGGTCGTGACGCAGTTGCCAGGATTTTTCTTTGGCGTTGTCATAGCTGGAGTTGTAGCTATCGTTGGCCAGAGTGCCACCGCTGGTGCCGTTGACCCGGAACCAGGCGTCATCGCCGCTGACTTTCTGCAGGCCCACGTACAAGGTGTTGCCCTTGTATTTGGCCGACAGCAAGGCGTAAGCGGTTTTGTTATCCAGATCGCCAGCCAGTGCGCTGCCGTCTTCGGTACCCCAGAAGTAACCGAGGTTCGCGCCCAGGGTTACGTCGCCAAGCGGTTGACTGTGCAGGACGTTGACGAACTTCTGGTTGTAGATGTCTTGCAGCTCGGCATACCAGACGCCGATTTGCGTGCGCTTGTCATTGAAGGCGTATTCACCACCGCCAAAATTGAAGCGATCAGACGTGAAAGCGCCACGGCCGTTGAGGAACATGTCCTCCATGCTGGCATCGTTACGTGGGCTGTTGGCGCGGAACTGACCGCCGTACAGGGTGAGCCCGGACACTTCTTTGGAGGTGATTTGCGCACCACGGAAGGTTTGCGGCAGAGAGCGGCCGTCATCCGAACGCAGGATCGGCAACACCGCCATCCACTCGCCGACTTTCAACTCAGTGTTGGAAATCTTGGCTTTGGCGGCTACACCCAGGCGCCCGAAGTCGTCGGCCGGACGGCCATCGTCGTGGATCGGCAACAACTGGGTACCGCCGGTGCCCTTGCCGCCGTCGAGTTTCACCGAGTACATGCCCAGCACGTCAACGCCGAAGCCCACCACCCCTTGGGTATACCCGGATTTGGCATCCAGAATGAAGCTTTGCGTCCACTCTTCCGCTTTGCCCTGAGGCGCGGTGCTGCTGGGGTAGGACGGGTTGGTGAAATTACGATTGAAGTAGGCGTTACGCAGGTTCAGCGTTGCCTTGGTGTCATCGACGAAGCCTTCCGCCGAGGCGAGCAGGGGGAACGTCAGGCTCATGCTGCCTAGCCCCAGAAGAATCAGCGAACGGGTGTGTTGAGATCTCATTATTGTTGTGCTCCCATTTTTTCGACAAAGCACTTCCCCGGCGGCGTTAAAACAACCTGTACTGTGGAGAAGTGCGTAATGCCCCGTTTAAGGGCGTCAGACTCTGCCGCACATGCGGACGAGCCTCTACTTCACAGCGGTTGAACCGTCAGCGAATTCGGATAAGACTCGTCCCGGAGTGAATCGGGATCGAAGAAGTGCAAAAGATGGGGTGGTGCATGGCACTGAGTCCGTCGTGGCCTGCTGGCGCGACGGGGCGGAGCGCGAGGACGTGAGTCGTCATACGTAGCTTCCCTGAATTATTGTTATTTTTGTTATCCGTTGTCGTACAACTTTGCGGGCGATTATTTGCAGGCTGCAGGAGGTTTGTCAATTGGGGGGTAGACGAAAGTCTAGGCATTCGCATGCGCTGGTGATCATCATATTTGACGTGGCATTGTGGCGGATGCCGAACCTGTGGGAAATTCTATGGTTGCTCGCAAGCGGATATGACGAACGTCGTCGCGCCAATATTGAGATCACGCCTGTGGGAGCGAGCTTGCTCGCGAAGGCGGTGTTCATCCATCAACGGAGTTATCGAACGCACCGACCTCTTCGCGAGCAAGCTCACTCCCACGTAAATGGATTTTGTCAGCACCATGCGGGGTAACAACTATCAACTGAACGCCTCTCACCCTCAAGCAGTCCATCGATAACACGTTCTTGATTACAGCAACCGATTCAGTAGATGTCGTCGTGGTCGATCGGTCCTCAGCCACCCAACCTGACGGGATTTTTTGAAATGAGAAAATTCGCCCATTTTGATATCAATGCCAAAGGCCGCGATTTTGCGGTGGGGGATATTCATGGGCATTTCACCCGCCTGCAAAGCGCGCTTGATGAAACGGGTTTTGATCCGGCGGTAGACCGGCTGTTCAGCGTCGGTGATCTGGTGGATCGCGGGCCGGAGAATCTTCAGGCCCTTGAATGGCTGGCTCAGCCCTGGTTTTTTGCTGTGCAGGGCAATCATGAGGCGCTGGCGATTGCCCATGTGCAAAGCAAGCCCATCGACTACCGCATGTACATTTCCAGCGGTGGCGCATGGTTTCTGGAGCTGGCGCCAGAGGCGCAACAACACTGCGCGGCCTACTTCGCGCAGATGCCCATTGCGCTTGAGGTCGACACAGCCGCAGGCCTGATCGGGCTGGTGCATGCCGATTGCCCATTGCCTACCTGGGACATGTTGCGCGCGACGCTCAAGGGTCATATGCCGGAGCAGGGCCGCTTACAGGAAAGCTGCCAGTGGTCGCGGGAACGTCTGCAATTGCGTGATTACAGCGGTATCCCCGATTTGCGGGCACTGATCGTCGGGCATACGCCTTTGCCTGATCCTGAAATTCTCGGCAACGTCTTTCATATCGATACAGGCGGCTGGCGATCAGACGGCAGCGGCTATTTCACCCTGATGGAGCTCAGTTCTCTGGCCCTCAATACGCCGTCGGGTTGAAGGCTTGAACTTGCTTTGAACTGTCGGCGCTGATCGCTGCTCATTATCTATAAGCTCTCCGAATTATTGGCTCGTCTCCTGATCGAGACCATTGCGCTGTCATGAGGGCGGCGTGTCTGACTCCAGGCCAGACAATAACAATAAGGGGCGTGTCAGCCCTGACCCTCAAGGAGGCGAGCCCATGAGGATTGCTCAAATAGCGCCATTGGCGGAGTGCTGTCCGCCGCTTTTATATGGCGGAATCGAACGAATCGTTTCCTACCTAACCGAAGAACTCGTCCGTCAGGGCCATGAGGTCACGCTTTACGCCAGTGGCGACTCCCAGACCCGCGCGCATCTCGTCGCCGGCTCCCCCACGGCGCTGCGCCTGAACCCCGAGGTCAAGGATGCGCTGCCGTACCAGATGGCCATGCTGGATCAGGTGCTGCGTCACGCTGACGAGTTCGACGTGCTCAACTTTCACATCGATATCCTGCATTTCCCGATGATTCGCCCGTTTGTTCAGCGCACGGTTACCACCCTGCATGGGCGTCTGGATATCCCTGACTACTCGTCGTTTTACGGGCATTTCCCAGAGGCGCCGCTGATGTCTATCTCCATGGACCAGCGCCGTTCGTTGCCTGCCGACACGAACTGGCTGGGCAATGTCTATCACGGCATTCCTCGCGAGCTATTGCCCTTTATGCGCAAACCAGAGGGCGACTACCTGGCTTTCCTGGGGCGTATCTCTCCCGAAAAACGCCCCGATCGGGCCATCGAGATTGCCGTGCGCTGCGGGCTCCCCCTGAGGATCGCCGCCAAGGTGGATCGGGTCGATGAACCCTACTGGCAGGAGATAGTCCTGCCGATGATTGAAGCCAGCCCGAATGTCGAGTTCATCGGCGAAGTCAACGAGCGGCAAAAGGCCGACTTGCTCGGCAATGCCCGGGCGCTGTTATTCCCTGTCGACTGGCCTGAGCCGTTCGGCCTGACCATGATTGAGGCGATGGCCTGCGGTACGCCGGTCATTGCCTTTCGTTGCGGCTCGGTGCCGGAAGTGATCGATGAGGGTGTCACGGGCTATATCGTCGACAGTGTGGAGCAGGCGGTGGCTGCCGTGGGGCGGCTGTCGCAGCTAGACCGCACGCGGGTTAGAGCGACGTTCGAGGCGCGTTTTACCGTTGAGCGAATGGCCGGTGATTACCTCGCGCTTTACCAGCAATTGATCGATGCCAACCCTCATCCGCGCAAGACCGCGCCTTATTCCGTCCCTGCCACAGCATCGCTTCAGGAGCAGCGCACCAGCACACTCAAGCACAACGATACCTTCGCCGTGTTTGATCCCAATGGCGATATTCTCGCCCACCCTGCTATCCCTCAAGGCCTGTTTCACAACGACACCCGATATCTGTCGGAGCTGTCCCTGACTCTCAATGGCATGCGCCCGTTATTGCTCAGCTCGACGATCCGTGACGACAACACCATGCTGACCTGTGACCTGACCAATCCTGATTTATACGATCATCAGGGGCAGATGCTGGTGCCTCACGACCTGATTCATCTGCGCCGCTCGCGCTTTCTGTGGCAGAGCTCGTGCCTGGAGCGTTTGACGGTGCGCAATTTCGACGAGCGGCCACAGCGGCTGCGGCTGACCATCGGCTTTAGTGCGGACTTCAAGGACCTGTTCGAAGTGCGCGGTACCCGCCGGCAGCAGTGTGGACAACTGCATCCGGTGCACGTCAGTGAACACCAGGTGCTGCTTTCCTATACCGGGCTGGACGAGAAAACCCGATCCACGCGCCTGCGTTTCGACCCGGTTCCGTCTTATCTGGACCAGGAACAGGCAATCTTCGAACTGGAACTGGCCGCCGGAGAAAGCCGCTCGCTCTTCCTCGATATCAATTGCGGCGAGCCGGTGCCTACCCTGTCGGTCAAGCATGAGTTCTTCCGCTCGGTTCGCGATGCCCGCCGCGAGCTGCGTACGTTTTCATCCCGTGCCGCGTCCATCGAAACTTCCAACCATGTCTTCAATGAGGCGATCCGGCGCAGTGTTTCGGACCTGTACATGCTCACCACCCGGACGCCCCAGGGTTTGTATCCCTATGCGGGGATTCCGTGGTTCAGCACCGTGTTCGGTCGCGATGCGCTGATCACTGCCTGGGAAATGCTCTGGCTGGATCCTGGTATCGCTCAAGGCGTACTGAGTCATTTGGCGGCCAATCAGGCCACTGCCATTGACCCGGTAGCGGATGCCGAACCGGGCAAAATCCTTCATGAAGTCAGGCGCGGCGAAATGGCGGAGCTGGGCGAGGTTCCATTTCGGCGCTACTACGGCAGCTGCGACTCCACACCGCTGTTCGTATTCCTCGCGGGTGCCTATCTGGAGCGGACGGATGATCTGCCGACCATTGAAGCCCTGTGGCCCAGCATAGAGGCGGCGCTGACCTGGATTGAAGAGTATGGCGACCGCGATGGAGACGGCTTTGTCGAATACGGACGTCAGACCGCTGAAGGTTTGCTCAATCAAGGCTGGAAAGACAGCTTCGACTCGGTCTCCCATGCTGACGGACGTCTGGCCGAGGGGCCTGTGGCGATTGTCGAGGTGCAGGCCTATGTCTATGGCGCCTGGAAAGCTGCGAGTTACATGGCCCGGCGCTTAGGAGACCCGACGCGAGCGGCCGTCTTCAAGGCCAGGGCCGAGCGATTGCGTAAAGACTTTGATGCGGTGTTTTTCGACGAGGAATTGGGCACTTACGTGCTGGCGCTGGATGGTGCCAAGCAGCCCTGCCGGATTCGAACTTCCAACGCCGGACATGCGCTATTTACCGGGATCGCCTATGCGGAGCGAGCCACCAGCGTGGTCGCGACGCTGATGGATCGTTCCTCATTCAGCGGCTGGGGACTACGCACTCTGGCGTCGTCACAGCCCCGATACAACCCGATGAGCTATCACAACGGCTCAGTATGGCCCCATGACAACGCGGTGATCGCGGCCGGATTCGCCCGGTATGGTTTCCGACGCGAAGCCGGGCGGATCTATGAAGGCCTGTTTTCGGCGTCTACCTATATCGACCTTCGACGCCTGCCGGAGCTGTTCTGCGGGTTTTCCAGGCAGCGTAACCAGGGGCCGACGTTCTATCCAGTTGCCTGTTCGCCCCAAGCCTGGGCGGCAGCGGCCTTGATCTCCATGCTGCAGTCATGTCTGGGCCTGAGCTTCAGCCCCAAATCCCAGCGCATCACATTCGACGAGCCGGTGCTGCCGGTGTTTCTCGACGAAGTGATCCTGCGTGGCCTGCAGACTGGAACTGGCTCGGCGGACGTTGCGCTGCGCCGTTCAGGCGACAGCGTGATGATCGATGTGCTGGCACGGCAGGGCAAAGTGCGGGTACTGAGTATGGGGTAGCGGTTGGGTAGGCGACTGCGTCTGGTTGTGACGGGCCGCACACCGGTATCCTCAGGCTTTAATTCATTCGGATGCCTGAGCCCTATCATGAAAATCGGTCTGATTTCCGACACCCACGGCCTGTTGCGACCCCAGGCCCTGGCGGCCTTGCAAGGCTGCGAACAGCTGATCCACGCGGGGGATATCGGCAAGCCCGAGATACTTGAAGCCCTGCGTGGTATTGCGCCGCTGACCGTGGTCCGGGGCAATAACGATGAGGACGACAGCTGGGCCAGCGATGTGCCGTTTTCTGCCCGATTAGATATTGAAAGCGTGAGTATTTTCGTCACCCACATCCTTGCCGACGTCCCGAAACCCTTGCCCGATGGCATTCAGGTTGTGGTCATCGGCCATTCTCACAAGCCCCTGATCCAGCAGATTGACGGTGTGCTGTACATAAACCCCGGGAGCGCAGGCCCTCGGCGTTTTAAATTGCCGGTCAGCGTGGCGTTGCTGCACATTGATGACCTGGGCGTGCGGGCCGAGGTGGTTGAGTTGCAGGTCTGAGCGAGATCTGCAGGAGGTTCCGCCGCGCTGTCGCGCAGCCAGCACGGTTCTGTAGGAGCGCACTAGCACCGCGAGGCCGCGATGGCAGTGTGTCAGGCAGACCGCCATTGCGGCCTCGCGGTGCTCGTGCGCTTCTACAGAGTGTGGCGTTTTACGCTGATCAACCGCCAACCTTGTAATGCCGAAGGCTGCGAACGATGACTCAGATCACTTCGCCACGGGATCCAGCCCGCTGGTTTTGATCGCGCCAGCGGCAGCTTGTGAGCCGAGGTATTGCAACAGCTCTCGGGCCTGTTCCGGATGGGCGCTCCGGGTAGACACACCACCGGAATACAGTGTCATTTGCTGGGCCTGCTCCGGGATCAGACCGATGATGTCGATCCCTTGCACGGGCTTGAGCTCACTCAACTGCTGGAAGCCCAACTGCGCTTCGCCCCGCGCAACTACTTCGCCCACCGGCTCGGCGGGGATCATGCGGCTTTTACTCTGGAGGCGATCGGCAATGTGCATCTGGTTGAACAGCACACGGGACAGATAAACCCCACTGGCACTGTCCGAATAGGCAATGGATTTCGCGTCGATCAGCGTCTGCTTGAACGCTTCCATGGTTCTGATATCAGGCTTCGGGTCGCCATGACGTATGGCCATGGCAATGTAGGATTTGCCCAGGTCGACCCGACTCTTGGGATCAACCTGACCATTCTTGATCAACTTATCCAGTGCGGAGCTGACCATCAGCACGACATCGGCAGGCTCGTTGCGGTCCAGTCTGTTAGGAATCGCCTGGGGCGTCGCACCCATCGATGGCGCCGCCTCAACCACCAGACGCACACCGGTCCGTGTCTCGTAGTCAGCGCTTATTGCATTGAACGCGCCCATGATGCCGCCGGAGCTGAGGATGACCAGGGAGACGGGCTTGGCGGCTGTCGCGGCACTGACCAAGGCCACAGGAGAGAAGGAGAGAGCAGCGCCAAGCAGGTAAGGAAGAAATTTTCTCATTGAAGATGAACCTTGCAGTGAACAGACCCCGGGATTATGTGGCAAAGCCATCGACATTGCGCGCCTATCGTTTCGGATTTCACGGATTACAGGTCGTAGCGACCCCTATCAAACATCAATGTAATTATGATTGAAACTGTTTCACTTACTTAACAATCTTATCTAGTTCCAGAATTTGATTTTCCGTGTCTCTAGACATGGATAACCATTCATCGCCTCGCCTTACTTGATTGAGTTTTGACTGCCACACTGATCAGCATAAAACAGTACATTCTCATACCCAGGTAGCCGCCGATGATCGACGATCATTTGCCTGGAACCTCGCGCAGTATTCATGGCCGTTCGCAAGTAGATGAAATTCCTGAGTGTTCCGAACAAAACAATTGGCCTGACGCGCGTCCTTTAGCGGTAGCTATGGGAACATTGCGATATCCGCGTGTAACGTCAGAACAATCAATAACTGTTTCAGTTTTGATACTGATGTGTACTTACAACGGTCAACGATTTCTAGGAGAACAATTAGAATCCATTCAGGCTCAGACCCGCCACGACTGGCATGTGGTAGTTTCCGATGATGGCTCTCATGATGATACGTTGAAAATTCTTGACCGTTATCGCTCTAAGTGGGGGGAGGAACGAATCACTTTATGGCAAGGGCCGGGCCAGGGTTATGCACGAAACTTCATAGCTACGCTGTGCAATGAAAGTCTGTCTGCGAATCACTATGCATGGTGCGATCAGGACGATCTGTGGAAGGAGGACAAACTGCAAGCAGCGGTGGGCTGGCTGCAAAGCGTGCCAGAGAATACACCCGCACTCTATTTTGGGAGAACCCAATTGGTTGATGAGTCAGGGGCGACCCTGGGTTATTCGCCTCTTTTCCGCCGCCCGCCCTCATTTGCCAATGCGCTGGTTCAGAATATTGGTGGCGGTAATACCATGGTTCTTAACCATGCAGCCCGTATGCTTCTGAAAAAAGCCGGACCAAATCTCGACATTGTTTCTCATGACTGGTGGGCTTACCTGTTGGTAACCGGGGTGGGCGGTAAAGTTTTCTACGACCCTAAGGCGTATGTGCAGTATCGTCAGCATTCCAACAATCTCGTCGGCTCCAATGCTAACTGGCAAGCGCGGATCACTCGCCTGAGAATGATGTTTGAGGGCCGTTTCAAAGTTTGGAACAACATAAATGTGGCGGGCCTCGAAACCGTCATTGATAGCTTGACTCAGGAAAATCGTCAGGTGTTCGAACGCTTCAAGGCTTTGCGGACCGAGTCTTTGTTGCATCGATTATCCGGGCTGAAACGCTCCGGAATTTATCGCCAGACGCTATTGGGCAATCTGGGTCTGACCATGGCCGCGATCATGCGCAAGATATGAGAAGGGAGGAGCGTGGGAGCTGCGTTCAGCCGGATTGCCGTTTCGGAAACCATAACTGAGAGGTAGCGAACTGATGCTAGTCAACAGTATTAACCCCCTGGAAATGTTGAAAAGCACCTGGCGAAACTCAGGCCTTATCTTTGAACTGATCAAGCGCGAAGTGTCGGGAAAGTATAAAGGCTCTTTCCTGGGATCCTTCTGGTCATTTTTCAACCCGATTCTGATGCTTACGGTGTATACCTTCGTGTTCAGTGTCGTGTTCAAGGCTCGGTGGAATAATACGGACAATTCTCATGGCGAGTTTGCGTTGATACTTTTTTCAGGATTGATAATTTTCAATATGTTTGCCGAGTGCTTTACCCGGGCGCCGAGTACGATTTTGCAAAATTCAAACTATGTAAAGAAAATCGTGTTTCCTCTGGAAGTGTTTCCTCTCATCGCCATGGGGGCATCGCTTTTTCATCTGTTCATCAGTCTGGTCGTCTGGTTGCTGTTTCATCTTTTTATAATGGGCCTTCCCCCGCTCACCACGTTATTTCTGCCCGTGGTGTTGCTTCCATTGGTCTTTATGACGCTTGGTTTCTCATGGTTCCTTTCTTCCGTCGGCGTCTATTTGAGGGACGTGGCGCAGTTTATTGGCATATTGACAACTGCAT
>Ga0247811_1000436_pt1 | contig 12953 bp, 9 predicted proteins | sample UWRJL134311R1_FD_189018 | JGI IMG/M metagenome (GOLD analysis project Ga0247811, IMG submission 189018) | Plant litter microbial communities from Arlington Agricultural Research Station in Wisconsin, United States - UWRJ-L134-311R-1 | ecosystem: Environmental > Terrestrial > Plant litter >...
AGCATTAAAGCCTGCGAAAATAAAATTTCTGCCTGTAATAGTATTCGAAAAGTGATTCAGATTATTTACTGCTTCTCTATAAATCAGACCTTGGTATCCAATTGATTTACTTAATAAATGATTGTACAATGAATCATAGTATAAAGGAAGAAGTTTCCAAAAATCAATATAGTTTTCTAAAAGTTTGGTTTTGTTTTCGACCTCAATTCCCCATTTTTTGATATCTTCTATATCTTTCAAATAGGACAAAACATGAACCGGATCCAATAAGTAGCGATCGATTTCATTAAAATCCTGCAAAAGCGTTTTAGCCCAATTAGCAAATAACTCAAATGATTGCTGATTTTGTTTTTCTGTAACAGAAAGATAAACTTCATAAAACTCAAACAAAAGCTCAATCGAATCTATAGATCGTATTGAGGCTACGTCCTGCACAAAGTCTTCGATACTAATAATCTCCGGAGAAAGAATAGTGTTTTTCGTTTCATTTTTCAAAGCTTCAATCAAAAAAACCTTAGCTCTTTTGTTTGGCAAAACAATAGTAGTTGCAGTAAGCTTATCCGAATAATCCTGAATTATAACGCTTGCTATTTTTCCGAGAAAAGATGTATTTATCATTGTATAAAAATAAAAAAAGCCATTCAATTAAGAATGGCTTTTAGTATTTATTTAGAAAGTAAATTAGATTTTACCTTGGTATTTAGAACCAATGTGTCTAATTTCTGTTCTTCTGTTTTGTGCTTTACCTGCAGCAGTTTTGTTAGTTGCAACTGGTTGAGACTCTCCAAAACCTTTAGAAACTAAGTTATCAACGTTTACTCCTCTTTCGATCAAAGCGTTCATAACAGCAGTAGCTCTTTCTTCAGAAAGTTTTTGGTTCAATTTGTCAGAACCATCGCTATCTGTGTGACCTTCAATACTGAATTTCGCGTTTGGATAGTTTTTAAGGATTTCTTTAATAGCATCTAATCTAGCTGGAGTTTCTTTATCTCCTGTTTTGAAAGTAGCTTTTCCTGAGTTAAAGTAGATTGCTCTAGCTTGAACTTTAAGATCTTCTAATGCTTCAGAAGTAACTTCAGGACATCCTCTGTTACTAGCTGGACCAGCAACTGTAGGACAATCGTCATCTTTGTCTAAAACACCATCTTTGTCAGCGTCTAAGAAAGGACAACCACCATTTTCTTTAGGACCAGCAACTGTAGGACATTTGTCATCTTTGTCAGCAATACCATCACCGTCAGCATCTGGACAACCTTTTAAAGCAGCTAAACCAGCAACATCTGGACAAGCATCATCTTTATCAGCAATTCCGTCTCCGTCAGTATCAGGACATCCGTTTAATGCAGCTAAACCAAATACATCTGGACAAGCATCACTTCCGTCAACGATTCCGTCTCCGTCAGTATCAGGACATCCGTTGAATTGTTTCAAACCAGCAACATCTGGACAAGCATCATCTTTATCGTAGATTCCGTCTCCGTCAGTATCTTTACCTCCGAATTTGAAAACTAGACCAGCAGTGTGTTGGAAAACAGATCTGTCACCAGAATTATCATCTGAAGCAACTGCCCACTTATATTTAGTAGCAAGCTCTAGACCAATAGCATCTGTAAACCAAAAAGTTAAACCAGCACCTGGATTAACTGTTCCAAAACTAGTATCTCCCCAGAAAGTATAACCTCCACCAACAGATAACGAAGGATCAATTACTTTAGATTTGATTAATTCTTTGAAGCTATATTTAATAGTAGCATCAATTCCGTAATACATCAAATCTCCAGGATTGTATACAGTATTACCTCTAGAATCGGCAGGCCCTAAACTTGGCTGATTGAAAACAACCAATTTGTCAATTTTGTTTACAGATCCTTGTAAACCAACAGAGAATCCACTACCAACGTATCTATTTACACCAATGTAAGATAATGAAGGAAGGATGTTCCAGTTGTCTTTTACAGCGAATGGCTGCGAAAAATGTTGATCGAAAAATCCACTACCTGCACCAGAACTGGTTCTAGTGTCAATGGCATTAACTCCAAAAGAGATAGCCCATGGATTGTTACTGTCTTGTGCGTGAGAACTTAAACCCATCACCATCATCACAGCAACTAAAAGTTTGTTAAGATGTTTCATACTTAATTTTTTTAATTACAATTTAGTTAATTACTAGCAAAAGTAACACCAAATTTTTTAAATACAAAATGAAATGTTAAAAAAAACCTACAAAAATTTGACCAAAGTGGAAATTATATAACTTTTAACATTTTACCGACAACTACGAAAGCGCTTATAGCCTTGTCTAAGTGCTCTTTAGTATGCGCCGCTGAAAGCTGCACTCGTATCCTTGCTTTTTCTTTGGGAACAACAGGAAAGAAGAATCCAATTACATAAATACCTTCTTTTAAAAGTTCATTCGCCATGGTTTGAGATAATTTTGCATCATATAGCATTACCGGAACTATTGCAGAATCACCATCAATAATATCAAAACCGGCATTTTTCATACCGTTTTTAAAATAATTGGTATTCCACTCTAATTTATCTCTTAATGAAGTGTCTTTTTCTAATAATTCAAAAACTTTTATTGAAGCCCCAACAATAGCCGGCGCCAGCGAATTAGAGAACAAGTAAGGCCTTGAACGCTGACGTAATAATTCGATGATTTCTTTCTTTGCCGTAGTATAACCACCCATTGCGCCGCCTAAAGCTTTACCAAGCGTTCCGGTAATAATATCCACTCTTCCCATGACGCCTTTTGCTTCAAGCGTACCTTTTCCGGTAGCACCAATAAATCCGGCAGCATGGCATTCATCTACCATTACCATAGCATCATATTTATCAGCCAGATCGCAGATTTTATCCAGTGGAGCAACCACGCCATCCATAGAAAAAACACCATCAGTAACAATTAGTTTAAAACGTGTACCTGCTTCAGTTGCTTTAATTAATTGCTGCTCTAAATCTTCCATATTGCTGTTCTCATAGCGATAACGAGCCGCTTTACACAAACGAACCCCATCAATAATAGAAGCGTGATTTAAACTATCTGAAATAATAGCATCATTCTCACCTAACAAAGGCTCGAAAACGCCTCCGTTAGCATCAAAGGCCGCTGCATACAAAATAGTATCTTCCGTGCCGTAGAATTCAGCAATTTTTTTCTCTAATGTTTTGTGAATGTCTTGTGTACCACAGATAAAACGGACAGATGACATTCCGAAACCGTGGGTATCCATGGCATCTTTTGCCGCCTGAACTACTTCCGGATGTGATGAAAGTCCTAAGTAATTATTGGCACAAAAGTTCAAAACTTTTTCGCCTGTAGAAATTGTAATTTCTGCATCTTGCGCAGAAGTTATAATACGTTCTTTTTTAAAAATCCCATTCTCTTCAATCGTCTGCAGCTCACTTTGCAGATGTTCTTTAATTTTACCGTACATTTTTTTATATTTAAAACGTTAAAAATTAACAATTTAGCAAATTTATGCTACGTTATTTCTTTAACATCTGATTAATTTTTTCACAAATTTACTACATCGATTTCTGTTCCTATATACACCAATGCCTTTTTTAACACTTTGTATCCTAAATCCTCAATAGCATCTTGATATTCTTGAATTTGATGCCTGTATTTTGGATTTATGGCGCCTGTTTTATAATCTAAAAGATAGGCCTCTCGATTATGAGTTAATACAATTCGGTCTGGTTTTAAAATTTTTCCCTGTTTTTGAACAATTGTCTGCTCATTCAAAACGTTATAATTTCCATCAAAACAAATAATTAATTCAGGGTGATTCACAATTTCATAAAGTGTTTTAAGAACCAAATCGACCTGATCAAAAGTAATCAAACCATTTTCAAGCGCTTTTGTAACCGCAAGATCAATATCTGATTTATCCTTTACGAAGGCCAAAATTTCATGAACAATATTTCCATAGGAAATCGCTTCCTGCTGATGTGTCCCCCACATTAAAGCTTCACGCTGGGCTATTTTTATATTTTTTGGATTTAAAACTTCTGAAACAACCGGAATTGTTTTCACCAGATCGACCACCTTTCCGGGCGCAGAAAGTTTTGTTTTATTCCCAAATTCATATTCTAGTTTTTCAGGATCAAAATTTCCATGATGAATTAAATATTTAATAAAAAACGAAGCCATATTATTCGGGAATTCTCCGTCTTTTCGTTCTTTTAAAGATTGAGAAATAATATACAATTGCTCTTCAGCACGGGTTAATGCCACATATAAAACATTTATATTGTCTAGCAGTTCTTCTTGTTTTTTTAGGTTAAAAACTGCCGAAGCATTTTCTCCAAAACCTTCAACTGCACTGCTGTTATCAATTAAAGCTTTTGGAACACCCAAATCTCCTTCTTCTGTATCGAGCCACAATTTATCTTTTGGCTTTCTATTATAATCTTCTTCTGCAAAAGGCATAATGACGACAGGAAATTCTAAACCTTTTGATTTATGAATGGTCATAATTCTCACAGCGTTATTTCCTTCGGGCGAAGGAATACTGAATTTCTCCGCATTTTTATCCCAATAATTCAAAAAATCAGCGATACCAGCCTGATTTTTAATATCTCTTTCCAGCACGATATCTAAAAAAAACTGCACATATGCATTTCCCTCCGTAGGAAGTACAAATTTAGAAATGATAATTTCTACTGCTTCATACAAAGATTTTTTTCGAACATTTTCAAAAGACATTGAAACATCAAACCTCAAAAGCCATTTTTCAAAATCAATTTCTAATTTTTGAGCCATTCCGTCGGCAATAAAATCATGAATTGGCATTTCAATTGCTGCATTAACAGCCAAAAAATGAAGAAAATTAGCTTTCGATTCTAAATCGGCGCTATTGTTTAAATATTTCAGTAAATGAATAATCAGGCGAACTTCCGTCGCGTTTTGAATCATTAATGTTTCTGAAGATAAAAGCGGTATTTTTTGCTCGGTAAGATAATTGGCAATATCAATTCCCTGACCTCTTTTTCGGGTTAGAATAACGATATCTTTATATTCGAAACCTTGGCGAAGTACTTTCTGAATGGTATTCAAAGTTGCTAAAACATACAAATCTGATTTTTCGACTACTTCTTCGTCATCTGCAAAATCATTTTTTTCGATTATAGGTAGAAATGAAATATTTACGTAGCCGCCTTTTTTAGCATTTGAATTCTGAAAACTGTGATTCTCATATAAATCCTTATAATCTTCATTAGTAAACTCAGTCGAAATCAATTTAAAAAAAGCATTATTAAAATCAATTACTTCGCTGTAACTTCTATAATTAGTATCTAAATGCCTGATTGCCTTATCCGGATTATTAAACGGATTTATATCCTTGCTCAATTCAATAAATTGTTCTGCTTTTCCGCCGCGCCAACGATAAATAGACTGTTTGGGATCGCCCACAATCATTAAAGTGCCTTTATTCCCCAAATCATCCAATCCCGAAAGGGAATTATCTATTAAGGGAATCAAATTTTGCCATTGCATTTCAGATGTATCCTGAAATTCATCAATAAAAAAATGACGATAACGCTCACCCAGACGTTCATAAATAAAAGGTGCCGGCTGGTTTTGAATCTCGCGGTGAATAATAGCATTGAATTCAGAAATTGACAAAATATTTTGTTCTGACTGAATTTTTGCCAGCTCATTACTAACTGTATTCAGCAAAGACAGTGGTGTTATATTTTTTAAAAAAGCTTTGTAAAAATCTCTCTTTTCGAAGTTTTTGTAAATCTTGGCTAATATCTGCAGCAGTTCAGGAATAATATTTTCGATTAAAGCTTTGTCTTTTGCTGTTTTATTAATCGCAATATCATCAAATTCATGAAAAGTTTTATTTCTGGGATTGAATTTTCCATCTCGAATTCCTTCTAAATGATTTGGGAAAGTACCTCTTGAGAAAGACTTCAAATCGATTCCGTTTTTATCGATCAAAGAAAGAGCTTCTGTCGCAAAAAGTTCATTTTCAGCTTCTAATTCTTTACATAGAATGAGCATTTTCTTTTTTATTTCGACAAACTCTTCAATCGATTTATCCTGAAAATGCGAAATTTCATTTCTGTTATTTTCATTCAAAACCAAACGTCCTGTTTCTAAAATTTCACGCGAAACATCCCAGCTTTTGTCGTCATCGGTTTTTTCCATCGTAAAATCAATCAGCAATTTTGTCAATGTTTCATCTTGTCCGGCTTGGGCAATAATAGCATCAACAGCTTCTACCAATAAATTTTCAGTATCCAGCGTAACCTCAAAGGTCATGGGTAAATTTAGATCATGCGCAAAGGCACGAATCACTTTATGCGTAAATTTATCAATGGTAGAAATATCAAACGCAGCATAATTATGAATTAAGTGCTTGATAATACTCTGCGATTTTGTTTTGATTTTAATAATCGAAAGACCTGTATCACGAGACAAATCTTCCATTAATTCTGTGGCTTTCGCCGAAGGTTCGTCTTTGGCAAACTCAGACAAACTCCCCACAATACGGCTTTTCATTTCATGAACCGCTTTATTGGTAAAAGTGATGGCCAGGATATTACGATAAGCATCATTTTTAGAAGAGGAAAGAATAATTTTAAGATATTCTTTGACCAAAGTATAGGTTTTTCCTGAACCTGCAGATGCATCATAAATAGAAAAAGACGGACTTTGCATGAGTTTGGTTTTTGTATGGTAAAAATAACATTTCTAAAGACTATTAAATACAAAAACTCCGAATGAAAAGAATTTTATCAATAAATGATATAGAAAAAGAAAATCATGCTTAAAAACAGACCGAGATTTATTAGTAATTTTTCCCAATTGAATGCTTTTAAAAAAGCCAAAACAATCAGATCTAACACAAGGAAAATAGTAATTAACGGAAAGCCTATAAATGCAAACGGCAGAAGACCCGGTGAACCAAGACAAGATCTCTGATTATTATCAACAAAGAAAACACTGAACAAGATAAAACAGAAAACAATACAGCAGAAAATTACAGTTCTAATAGCAAAATGCGATTTATTATTCCTGTATTTCTCTAACATATATTTTAATAATTAGTTTGTTTTAGGAAAAGCCCTTTTATTAAAAAACAATAAAATTCCAACTCCTGTAGAAATCGCCATATCGGCAACATTAAAGATAGCATTAAAAAACAGGAAATCCTTGCCTCCAAAATAAGGAATCCAGGTTGGCAGTTTACCTTCCCAAATAGGAAAATAAAACATATCGACTACTAAACCATGAAACCATGTTCCATACGGTTCATTCGAAAAAAGTGTCGCCACCTGACCGTGACTGTCATTAAAAATAACTCCGTAAAAAACAGAATCGATTATATTTCCTGCAGCTCCAGCAAAAATTAATGCAATAGAAACGATTAAATAATTAGAATGGCGTTTTTTTATGGAGTCAGCCAGCCAGTACCCAATTCCTACTACGGCAAAAATCCTGAAAACAGTCAAAATTAATTTTCCGTATTCTCCCGGTATTTTTGTACCCCAAGCCATTCCTTCATTCTCAATAAAATGAATTCTGAACCAATCGAATATCAATATCTCATTACTTCCCCTATCTAAAGTAAAGTTTGTTTTTACATAGATTTTTGAAAGTTGGTCAACAATTAAAACTAAAAATATAAGGAGATACGCTTTTCGTAATGACATTTTATAAAATTTTGATGGGCAAAAGTAACAATTAAATCAAAAAAAACGCCCCTCTGGGAGCGTTAATTCTTTCGTAATAAAACTAATTATATCAGTTTAACTTATAATACAGCAAAGTTTATTTTTTTTCTACAGGTTTGGCCGGTGTCTTGGGACTGTCGGCAAAAAAATCTGAGATAGATTTAAAAATGCCTTTCCCTTCTTTTCCGGACGCTGCTTTTTTTGCTTCGCCTTTTTTTAAATCAGATTTAAATTTAACACGGATTTTTTCGAACTCTTTCATTCTACTTTCAACGTCAGAGTTCACATCTTTGAATTTCAGCACTTTAGCCATAGTGTAAGTTATTTATAGTGAAAAAATAAAATTATTATGATTTGATATTACAATGATACATAATTTAATTTATATTTGTTAACAAAAATTAACAGTTGTTTAGGAATATTAGCAATAATTATTCTTAGTAACTGCCAAAAACATGGGGCTTTTAACATCAATACCAAATCCTACAAATTATGAATGAAATTACAACTACTCTAAACGATTTTTTAGTGAATACTAAATCTACAGCTGCTTTAATTTTAAACGGAAAAGGAAAATTAATCACATCCCTTCATTTAGACTACGGAGACAGTATCGCAGCAATGAGTGCCGCAATTTTATCAATGAGCGAGAAATTTTTAATTGATCTGGACAAAGGATCATTAAAACAGCTTTTCTTAAAAACTTCTGATGGAGTTGTAATTGGCAATAAAATCAGCGGTACCAACTTCATAGTCGCTTTCTCCAAAGACGGCAGCAATTTAGGCTTACTAATGCGTTCTACTGACGAAGTCGCTTCTGAACTCAGCAAAAATTCCCTATTGAAATAACATAAATCTATTAACAACAAACCCAACGAACTATGAGTAACGATTTTTTAAACGTGTTTTTAAATGAAATAAAAACCAACGTAAATGGCTTTATAGCTGTAGCAGTAACTGAAATTGAAACAGGATTAAGTTATGGCAACGTAACTGTCGATCCGGGCTTTGATCCTGAATTGGCAGCCGCTTATAACCTGGAAGTAGTAAAAGCCAAATTAAGCGCTGTGAAAGCTTTGAACTTAAAACAGGATATTGAAGATATTTTGATTACACTTTCCAATCAAATTCACATTATCGACATTTCTCCCAACAAAAAATTCATGATTTACCTTGCTGCAGATTCTACTAAGGCAAATCTGGGAATGACAAGAGCCGTTTTAAGAAAGCACAAATTAGAGCTTGAAAAAAATCTTGCTTAAATCTCTTTAATTTAAAGTAAAACTGTCCTACTCAAGAACAGTTTTACTTTAAATATTATTTTTTAATGCTAAATCAGATGCTTTTTTAAATTCTTACAAAAAACAGCAGTTGGTTTTAGAGGATAAATACAGTATTATAATTAAAATCTCTCAAAATTAGCAAATCCGTTATACTTCGCTATTCAACAAACATTAAACAAAAAAAACGCCCCTAAAAGGAGCGCTTGTTTTTTATCTGAGTAGAGGGTTTGTTTATCTCTGCAAGTTTTTAGCTTCGATACTCATTGTAGCATGAGGAACGATTTTCAGCCTTTCTTTGCTGATTAATTTACCTGTTACTTTGCAAATACCATATGTTTTATTTTCAACACGGAATAGTGCATTTTTCAGATCGCGTATAAACTTTTCCTGTCTGATAGCCAACTGAGAGTTTGCTTCTTTAGACATTGTTTCGCTTCCTTCCTCAAACGCTTTGAACGTTGGAGAAGTATCATCTGTCCCGTTATTTAAATCATTCATATAAGCACTTTTTATTAAGTCCAGATCGGCTTGTGCTTTTTGTATTTTATTTTGAATTATTTCTTTGAACTCTGCTAAATCAGCGTCTGAGTATCTTGTAATTTCATCTACCATGGTATTTATATTATTTTGAAATTAATATCGTTGTTTTAATATCATCAAACTCAATTTCTGTGCCGTTTTCTAAAGCCTCCACAAAAACCAAGCTATCTGTTAATGTCTCTGATTTGATGTAATCTTCATTTTTTGAAACCGCCTCTTCTAAAAGATTGTTTCTTTTAATTTGTACCTTAATTTTATCTGTAACCTCAAATCCTGAATCTTTACGGATATTCTGAATTCTGTTTACTAATTCTCTTGCGATTCCTTCGTTTTTCAATTCTTCTGATATTGTGATGTCAAGCGCAACTGTAATTCCGTTAGAGTTTGCTACCAGCCATCCTTCAATATCCTGAGATGTTATTTCGACGTCTTCTAAGGATAAAGTTACACTATTTCCTGCAATAACAATATCTAACGTACCTTCTCTGTCCAACTGATTAATCTGGCTTGCAGAAAAAGCTTGTATTTCTTTGGAAATCAGCCCCATATCCTTTCCGAAACGAGGTCCTAACGTTTTAAAATTAGGTTTGATCTGCTTCACCAGGATACCTGAATCATCATCTAAAAGTATAATCTCTTTCACGTTTACTTCCGCTTTTACAAGGTCAGCAATAGCTTTAATTTCTACTCTCTGATTCTCGTCAAGTACCGGAATCATTACCTTTTGCAAAGGCTGGCGTACTTTAATTTTTTCTTTTGCACGAAGCGACAAAACCAAAGATGAGATGGTCTGCGCCTTCTGCATTTTGCTTTCTAACGTTTTATTAACAAAGTTTTCGACAAATTTTGGAAATTCAGCCAAGTGAACACTGGCAAAACTCTCATTTTGTGTTGAAGCTGTTAAATCTCGGTACAATTTATCCATGAAAAAAGGAGCGACCGGCGCACTTAATTTACTGATCGTTAACAGACAAGTATAAAGTGTTTGGTAAGCAGCAATTTTATCATGAGCATATTCTCCCTTCCAGAAACGACGACGACACAAACGAACATACCAGTTACTCAAATTCTCCTGAACGAATTCAGAAATAGCTCTTGTAGCTTTTGTTGGCTCATAATCTTCGTAACATTCGTCAACAAATTTTACCAGAGTATTCAGTTCAGATATAATCCATTGATCGATCTCAGGTCTTTCGTTTAACGGAATTTCCGCTTCAGCGTATTTGAACCCATCGATATTCGCATATAGCGAAAAGAATGAATAGGTGTTATATAAAGTTCCGAAGAATTTACGACGCACCTCAGCAATTCCTTCAATGTCAAATTTTAAGTTGTCCCACGGATTTGCGTTTGAAATCATATACCAGCGCGTGGCATCAGGGCCGTATTCTGCAATTGTTTCAAAAGGATCTGTCGCATTTCCTAAACGTTTCGACATTTTTTGTCCGTTTTTATCCAAAACCAAACCATTCGAAACTACATTTTTATACGCTACTTTATCAAAAACCAAAGTTCCGATAGCATGTAACGTGTAGAACCATCCACGAGTCTGATCGACACCTTCCGCGATGAAATTCGCAGGGAAATCTTTATTCTCGTCAATTTTATCTTTATTCTCAAAAGGATAATGCCACTGGGCGTAAGGCATTGCTCCCGAATCAAACCAAACATCAATTAAATCGCTTTCACGTTTCATTGACTGTCCAGAAGCCGAAACCAAAGTAATTTGATCCACTACATTTTTGTGCAAATCAACTAAATCATAATTTGTTTCAGCCATGTTTCCGATTTCAAAACCTTTGAACGGATTTTCTTTTTGAAAACCGGCTTCAATCGATTTCTCGATCGCATTGTACAATTCTTCAACAGACCCAATAAGAACTTCTTCTTTTTTATCTTCTGTTCTCCAAATTGGCAACGGAATTCCCCAATATCTAGAACGAGATAAGTTCCAGTCGTTGGCATTTTTCAGCCAATTCCCAAAACGTCCTTCACCAGTAGACTTAGGCTTCCAATTGATAGTTTCGTTCAGGTCGAACATTCTATCTTTTACATCGGTTACTTTAATGAACCAAGAATCCAGGGGATAGTATAATAACGGCTCATCAGTTCTCCAGCTGTGCGGATAACTGTGTACGTATTTTTCAACCTTAAAGGCTTTATTTTCTTCTTTTAATCGAATAGCAATTTCAACATCAACAGAACGCTCTGGCGCCTGACCTGCATCATAATATTCGTTTTTCACATATTTACCAGCCAAATCACCTAAATGAGAAGTGAATTTTCCTTGTAAATCGACTAATGGAACTGCTGTTCCATTTTCATCTAAAACCAACATTGGCGGAATTTCCGGTTTTGCTTCTTTTGCTACTTTAGCATCATCTGCACCAAAAGTTGGAGCCGTATGTACAACTCCTGTTCCGTCTTCTGTAGTAACAAAATCTCCTGCAATAACTCTAAATGCGTTTTCAGCATTTTGATAAGGCAATACATATGGTAATAATTGTTCGTAACGAATCTCAACTAAATCAGCACCTTTTGCTTCTGCTAAAATTTTATACGGCAGTTTTTTATCACCTTCTTTTACATTATCAAAATCAGCGTCATCTTCACTTGCAAAAAATCCTTTTCCGAATTGTTTTCCAACTAAATTTTTAGCCAAAACAACATTTACAGGTTCAAAAGTATATTGATTGAATGTTTTTACTAAAACGTAATCGATTTTTGGACCAACGGTTAAAGCAGTATTCGATGGCAATGTCCAAGGTGTTGTCGTCCATGCCAAAATGTGAATGTCACCAAAACCTTGTAAAAATCCTGGAAGCGTTTCCGGTAAAGTTTTGAATTGCGCTACAATCGTAGTATCTGTAACATCTCTATAAGCTCCGGGCTGGTTTACTTCGTGAGAAGATAATCCTGTTCCTGCTTTTGGAGAATAAGGCTGAATAGTGTATCCTTTGTACAACAAACCTTTATCGTAGATTTGTTTCAAAAGCCACCACACCGATTCCATGTATTTTGGTTTGTAAGTAACATACGGATCTTCCATATCTACCCAATAACCCATTTTTTCGGTCAAATCATTCCATACGTCGGTATAACGCATTACGGTTTTTTTACACGCTTCGTTATATTCTTCGATAGAAATGGTTTTACCAATATCTTCTTTTGTAATTCCAAGTTCTTTCTCGGTACCCAATTCTACAGGCAATCCGTGTGTGTCCCAACCGGCTTTTCTTTTTACCTGAAAACCTTTTTGAGTTTTATATCTGCAAAAAATATCTTTAATCGCACGCGCCATCACGTGGTGAATTCCCGGTAAACCGTTTGCTGAAGGCGGACCTTCAAAAAATACGTAAGGCTCTGCACCTTCGCGAGTAGTTACACTCTTTTCAAATATATTTTCTTTCTTCCAAAAATCAAGAACTTCTGACG
>Ga0247811_1000437_pt1 | contig 12946 bp, 10 predicted proteins | sample UWRJL134311R1_FD_189018 | JGI IMG/M metagenome (GOLD analysis project Ga0247811, IMG submission 189018) | Plant litter microbial communities from Arlington Agricultural Research Station in Wisconsin, United States - UWRJ-L134-311R-1 | ecosystem: Environmental > Terrestrial > Plant litter >...
GCCGTCTCTCACGTTCACCAAGAGGGATGCCAGCAGCGGGCGCAGAAGGTGGAGGTCATCACCTGCTCGCTAGGGTCTACCGACGCTGACGATCCGCTGGTTGTCGTGGCCGGTGATTCGCATGCCAATCAATGGCTCGCGGCGCTTGATCAGATCGCCACGAGCGAGGGATGGCAGATTCGCACTTTTTTCAAGTCCGGGTGCCCATTCAACGCCGCACCCATGCGCGCAGATGACTGCGAGGAATGGAACGACAACGTCGCCGAAGAGATCGATCTCCTCGATCCGGAGCTTCTCTTCACGTCTGCAGTTGCGGGGGTTGGCCCAGTCGATGGGATTGGAACAGGGCGATTCGTCAATGCCACGCACGGGTTCGAAGACGCGTGGTCACCGCTACTCGACCACGGTACGACAATCGTCGCCATCGCGGACATCCCCCGCCCGGCCGGTGCGGGCTTGGCCGATCCCCCGACATGCGTGCTCGAGGGGCGATCTTCTTGCACTTTCGACCGCTCATCAGCACTGATCGATGACGCCATCGTGACCGCCGGTGACGGCCTCGCGGGAGTCAGCGTTGTAGATCTCACCGATTCCTTCTGCGCCGAGGACACGTGCGAGAGCGTGATCGGAAACGTGCTCGTTTACGCGGACGGCAATCACATGACGTCGCTCTATTCAGAGACCCTCGCGCCGGAGATTTCCCGCCAGCTCGAGGAGTTCGGCGTATCGGGTGCAGCTGTTCTAGCGAGCCACTGAGCTGAAAGCCCCTAGAATCAGCAGCGGGGGAACGACCACTTGAGCTTTGTCGGCAAGTGTCAATTTAGGAAGTGCATTCCGTTGCGCGGCCTCGTCAGTCCTGTCGGCCCCCCTCTGTCCACCACGGAATCAGTTGGGTTCCAGTTCGCCCTGCGACTGCGCGAAGGTACCAATCACAATGTTCAAGCACCCGAAGCGTCCCACGGAGCCGTCGATCGCGCGTTACTACCGCGGAGCACGCTCTGTGCACCTGGAACGACTTGCGACCTTCAAGGCCGGCGACTTTCTGTACTTCAAGCCTATGTATGACTTCGATGAGGTTTTGGCCGCGCAGCTGCCGCACGTGGAGCGGGTCCGGTTCCGTCAGGTCCTGTGGCGCGTACTACGTCGTCAGTACGATGTCCTTGAGCTCGCCGAGCCCTATACGCCAAGCGCTTTGCCGCAGAACCTGGCGATTACCATCGCCTCCCACGTGTCGATGGTGGGCGGCACACCCACCCGCCTCGTGACGTACGCGATCGAAAACGCCGACCTCCCCGCGAAATTGGCCATCAAGTCTCGTCTTCCCGTGGCGATCGTGCGCCCCGTGGTGAAGGCCCTGGTGGGCTTCTGTTTCAACCGGATGGACCGGGTGGTCTTCGGCACCGAAGCCGCGCGCGACAACTATGCCGCGCTGCTCGGCACTAAGCGGCTGACCGAGACGCCCCCTGATCACACCTTGATCTGGGGCCTCCCGACTCAAGAACCGACCATTCCCCTCGACCGACCAGGCACGCGGCTCGTCTTCCTGGGCGCCCTCGACGCTCGCAAGGGCATCACCAACCTCATGGGCGTGTGGGATTCGGTCCTGGAGCGCGTCCCGGGTGCCGACCTGGTCATCCTCGGAAAGGGGCCGTTCGAGGAGCAAGTTCGGTCGTGGGCAGCCGGTCGCCCCACGGTGCAATTTCACGTCGACCCGCCCCGCCCGGTGATCCGGGATCACCTGTCGGCCGCCAAGGCCCTCTTCATGCTCTCCCAGCCCTCACCGCTCTGGAAAGAGCAGATAGGGCTGCCAATCCTCGAAGGCCTGAGCTTTGGGCTCGAGATCGTAGCGAGCGATGAGACCGGTATCGCCAACTGGCTCATCGAGCACGGCCACGGCGTTTTGGACCCAGAGTCCCCCGACCAGATGCTCGTCGACGCGATCGTGAGAGCGCTCGAATCCGACCGGTCACCGTCCGAGGTCGCCGACGATCTCCCGCATCTCGACGGCCGGCTCGAGGCCGACCATTGGCTGTACCCCTAACCCACGTGGGTTAGGGTTTTTGAAATCAGTTTTCGACTCAGGGGATCGCGTAACTCAGTGAACATTGCCGTATTCAGAATGCTCGCCGACTGCAGCACGGAGAATCGGGCCACGCCGGTCAGCGGACGGATCCGCACCATCCCGGCGAGTGTGGTCTGCAGTTGAGCTACTCACACGGCACCCCGGCCGTCAGCAAGCACCGCCAGCCCGGCGCCCGCGCCTTCCCGTCGACGCTCGCGAGAATTGCGCTGTGGACCGTCCTCACGGTCGTCGCACTAAGCGCGGCCAAGTTTCTGGATGCGAACACATCGGGGGTTGTGGCCACGGTCCCACTGGTCCTGCTCAGCCTGGCCGCCGTTCTGCACAACCGGCAATTCAGCCTGGTCTCGGCTCTCATCGCCTCTCTCGGTTTGCTCCTGATTTCACGATCTGTGCTCGCGCCGACCCTGTTGAGCACCACGGCGCCCCTGTGGGTGTCCGGGCTCGTCCTCCTGGCGCTCGTTCTTCACTTCCGTGAGGTCCGCTTCCCCAAGTCAACGATCCTCGTTGCCCTCCTGAGCCTCGCCCTTGTGGCACCCACCGCGCTGCAGACCGACATGAGCACCACGGCGAAGGCCGTCGGCATCGGCGCCATGTGGCTGCTGGTGTTCCTGGGAGCTGCCAACGTTCGGACCGAGCACCGACCGCGCGTCATCGCCGCAATCATCATTGCTGCCGCCATCCAGGCGGTCCTTGCTGTCTTGGAATCCCTCCTCAAGCTCGAGATCGTCCGCGACCTCATCACCGGAAGTGCGGCCGACAAGACCTACATCGTGCGCGACAACCTGATCCTCGGCGATTGGACGAACCGGGCACAGGGGACGCTTGGTTATCCCATCCCGTTCGCCGCGTTCCTGACCGTCGGTCTTTTCCTGGCGCTGCTGTCAGGGGTCATTCGTAGCCGGCCGTGGATGATCGCGATCGTTCTCCTCATCACAACCGGCATCGTCCTGTCCGGCACACGGTCCGCCGCGGTGGCCCTCGCGGTGGGATTGGCCGCCTGGTGCGTGTCGTTGCTGATCAGCGCTCGCGCTCAACGGAAGAGGCTGCCCGGCTTGTTCTTCGCCATTTTCGCAACCCTCGTGGTCGGCGCCGCGGGCGTGGCCTTCCTGGTCCGGTCCATCCTCATCGGCGACTTCTCGCTACTGCACCGCAGCGCCGTCATCGAGACCGCGTGGGGCCTGGCCGACCTGCCGCCGCTCCGACTGCTCTTCGGTTCCGGATACAACTCGGCCCAACAGCTCTTCGACGAGGGCATCCTCAGCACTAGCGGACTCGAGGTCATCGATAACGCCCTGATCTCCCAGGTGATCGCGTCCGGCCTGGTGGGACTGGGGCTCCTGGTGGCGGTCCTGGTATTGGCCGTGAAGCGCGCCGACATTGCCACCAGATCGGTTCTCATCGCAATCGTTGCGTTTTACTTCTTCTTCGACGTCATGAGCTGGCACGCCATGACCGGAGTGTTGTTCATCGCCGTCGGCTTTGCCGTGACGACAACACGCGAGCCGCGCACGGCAGCGTCAGGCCGACGCCGAGTCGCTCGACCGATCGGCGAGGAACCGCTGGTCGCCTCCGACCAGGGCTAGCTGTACTGGGCCATGACCTGGGTGACACTTTTGGGCCCTTGTGAATAGGGAGAACCTCCGGGCTTAGTGGAGGGGTCTAACGCCGTCACAAGCACCGGAGGTTCCCATGGGTCACCCTAATCCGCCGTTGACTATGCGCGGGAAACTTATCCTCAGCCAGCGCGTGGTTGTGGATAAACGCCCCGTCGCCCACGTCGCCAAAGAACTCGGGATTTCACGTCAATGCGCGCACCGCTGGGTGCGCCGGTTTCGAGAGCAAGGCCCAGCCGGGTTGGTCGAACGGTCATCGCGGCCTCGTTCAACACCGACGAAGACCAGCCCGCAGAAAGAAGCCGAGGTCCTGCAGGCGCGGCGGGAGCTAAAGGCGGGTCCACTGCGGATCGCTGCAGTGACGGCGGTTCCGGCCCGGACAGTGGCGCGGATTCTCGCCCGCCAGCACGTCCCACCGCTAGCGTGGTGTGACCCGCTCACCGGGCAGTTGATCCGCGCCTCCCGCGCCACCGCGAACCGGTACGAGCGCGATCAACCCGGCGAACTCGTGCACATCGACGTGAAGAAACTCGGCCGCATCCCCGATGGTGGAGGCTGGCGCGCGCACGGCCGTTCCGAAGCCGTCCGCGGCCGCGGCATCGGATTCGACTACGTCCACGTCGTCATCGACGACCACAGCCGCCTGGCCTATGCCGAGATCCACCCCGACGAAAAAGGCCACACCGCCGCCGGCGTCCTACTGCGCGCAGCCGAGTTCTTCCACACCTGCGGCATCCCCCAGATCGAACGTGTCATCTCCGACAACGCCTTCGCCTACCGGAACTCGACCGCGTTCAAGAACGCCATCAACCAGCTCGGCGCCTCCCAACGATTCATCAAACCGCACTGCCCCTGGACCAACGGCAAAGTCGAACGCCTCAACCGCACCCTCGCCACCGAATGGGCCTACCGCCAGATCTTCACCAGCAACCAGCAACGCGCAGATGCTCTTGCGCCCTGGCTCAACCACTACAACACTGAACGCATCCACACCGGCATCGGAGGAACACCCATCAGCCGAGTGTCACCCACGTAGTGGCGCAGTACAGCTAGCGCCTCGCGGCCTTCGGGGCGGGTGTGCGCTTGTACTCATGCACCCGCACCCCGATGAGCGCGGAGACGACGCCCATGCCGTTGAGGAGACCGTTGAAGGACCCGGCCTGCAAGCCCTTGCCGAACACCAGGTCCTTGAGCACTTTGGCGAAACCGCCGAGGACCAACAGGACTCCCTTGACGAGAGTGCGCACCCGTCCGTGTTTCGCTGTCCAGATCCGCGCCGACACAATGCCGTTACGGTAGCCGCGTCGAACAAGCCACTTGAACCGCATCCGCTCAGGCAGAACCGGCTCGTAAACGAGGGCTGTCGCGCAGAACTCGATCTGCACTCCCTGCGCTAACAGCACTGAGAAGAGCTTGGCATCACTGCCGCCGGTGGCCGAGAACGTGTCATCGAACCGAGGTGCTCCCGCGTTCTTCCAGTCTGCGATCTTGACCAGGGTGTTGTTCGTCGCACCAGCCGTGAGCACCTGACCATGGGGCCAGGACGGACGCTGGATGAAGCCGCCGTTGACGACCCAGCTCGGGGCGTCGTCGGGAAAAATCGACTGGACCGGCCCGGTGACAACTCCGGCACGCGAAGTCTCGGCATAATCGAGCAGATGATCGAGCCAGCCTTCGACGACGAACTCGTCGTCGTCGACGAAGATCACCGCGTCGTAGGTCTGGATCTCATCGACAGCTCTGTTCCTCGCCGCAGCAATGCCGGGCTTGGGTTCGATCACGTAGGTCAGCGACAACGGGCTCAGCTCGGCGACGGCCCGACCGGAGCCATTAGCGTCGTTGTCGACCACCAGCACGTCGAAGGATCGGCCGGCGGTGCTCGACTCCAGCGACTGCAAGAGAGCCTGAAGTCCGTCTGGACGCTTGTAGGTCGCCACAGCGATCAACACTCGGTTGAGGGGGGTTCTGCTCGTCTGGTCGTTGTCGCTGATGCCCACGTGGTGCGTCCTTACCGATTGATTCAAGGTTGAGTCCGCCCGTAACCGCGGCACAACGGCAGTTCGACCCGCGGGTGGCGAGCACACTGCGGCCAGCGCTGAGCCTAACAGCCTGGATTCGGCCTTCGGAGCCGGATCAGTACCGGCCGCGGTACACGTCGGAGTAGGCGTGGCCGATGATTGTCCAGTCTCTGTCGATGAAGGTCGGCAGGCTCGCGCGAGACGAGCCGCGAAGCTCAGCGACAGCGTCGGTCAAGGACTCGGGCGTCAGCGGGCCTTCCAGGCAGTGCACCCATTCGCTGCCGACCTCGTCGCGGAGCTCTCGCATCGTGCCAGAGTCGGTGACGATGATCGGTCGGCCAAGGGTCAGCGCCATGAGGGCTGCTCCGGAGTTATAGATCTTCTGATACGGCAGCACGACCATCTCCGACTGGGTGATCGCCTCAACGAGATCTGCTTCTTCGACCCGGCCGAAAGTGAGATCAACGTCCCTGGAACCGTTGGTGTGTTGCACCAGAGCGTCAGCATACGAACTGGGCTCGGGCCGGCCGAGCACCCGCAAGCGCAGGTCGTTCTGACCTGCGACCGCGTCAACCAGGGTTTCGATGCCCTTGTACGGGCGGAGCAGGCCGAACAGGAGCAGTTCTCCCGTCAGGGCCGGCACCATGCGGTCACGGTGTGCGTCACGCACGTCACGGTAGTCGCCGTGCTTGATCACCCTTGCGTGGTCTGTTGTGACCATGCTCGCGGCAGCTTGGGAGAGAAATACGCGGTCGGTGCAGGAACGGTCCCAGGCTTCCAGCGCCTTGGTTCGCGCACTGCCGCCGTTCTCGTGCGGGGTCACGTTGTGCACCGTCCACACCTGGCGGCGGTGGCGAGCTCGGTTCCACAGCAACAAGGCCCGTACCTGCAGGACTTTGAGAGCGCGGCGCATAGGGGTGGGAGCCTTCAGCAGGGCGTCGGGCCAGTGGACGTGCAGCACGTCATATTCGCTCAGAAACGCTTCCCGCCACGTGAATTTGCTCACAACGACGTCCGTGTCCAAGTTGCGGATCAGCAAGGAGACGAACGGGTTAGAGATCTCCGGCCCCGGAGACATGAGAACTCGCATGGCTACCTCTCTTCGCTATCTCGCGCGGGTGTTGGTTGCCCACAATTCGTAGGGGAATGCGTCGAGGAGGGGGGTCGGATCCCAGTCGGGCAGTTGCTCGCCGCCGAGCTGCAGCGCTTCTTCGATCGAGTGAGCCGGCGCGAAGTTCGTGCGCCCGGTTCCCTCGTAGTAGTCCTGGTATTTGAACAGCGGCTCGGTGTCCGACAGCACCAGCCGGGCGGGAATGCCGAGGCTTTCTGCAATGACGATGCCGTGCAGAGACGATCCGACGACGAGGTCGCTGGCGGCGATCTTGCCGATCACGTCCCAGAGCTTCCCGGTGGGGTTGACCGTCTGTTCGGTGGAGGGCACGTGGGGGAAGTCGTGGAAGTTGGGCACCACGGAGAAGTTGCGCTGTGCCTGCTTGGCGGAGAGTTCTTCTCTGCTCCAGAGCTGACCGATCAAGAGACCGGGGTCACCGTAGATCGCCGGCGCGTTGATGCCCTTTTCCTGCAGCACCTGGCGGGTGAGGGGCCCGCGCACAGCTCGCACGTCCAGCTGGCGGAACGGAAGATCGGTGGTGAGCTTCTTCCCGTTCATTCCCGTTCCCCAGACGAGATCGCCCTCGTTGGCGAGGTGCATGATCGAGCCCACGGCCAGAAGGCGATGGGGCGACTTTGCGCCACGCGGGGAGATACCGGCGTTTTTGAGCATCTTCTCGACGATGACGGGGCCGAGCAGGTCGCCGAAGTTGTTCACGCGCGGACCGAAACGCGCAAAACGCGTCTGTTCCCGGTAGCGGTAAGGGTTCCAGTGCACTACTTCGACCGACAAGTTGCTCCCTATATAAACGGCAATCTGAATGAGCCTAGCGTTCGAGGTCTTCCGCCTCCTCCCGGCCGGTCTGTTCCAGGCGGCCTAAAAGGGGGAGTTAACGGGTTATCAGTAGGATGGACGCTGCGGGTACGATTCACAGACCGTGAATGAGCCTCGCTAGGGGGCCCCGAACAGGGCAGTCAGGCTCCGGTCGGCAGCATCGCAACGTCGAAGGACGAGCGGTGCGAATGAGTCTAGGTGTGCAAGAAAGAGGAAAGTGTGCTGTTGAGCGACATTGACGCGGAGTATCTTCGCAGCCTACGGGCGTCCGCGGAGTTGGCTTTGCGGGGGGCGATTGGAAGCGACACGGTCGACGTCGCACTGCTCGACGCACCGAACCAGGTCAACGTGGGCGATTCCCTCATCTGGGCCGGCGAGATGGCTTACCTCCGCCGCATGGGGCTGAGGGTGCGATACATGGCTGACCAGAAGTCCTATGACCCGGCTGCCTTGCGCCGTGCGATGCCGTCCGGTGTGGTTCTTCTCCAGGGCGGCGGTAACTTCGGTGATCTCTGGACAGGTCATCAGAATCATCGGGAGCGAATCGCTCAGGATCTTCCCGACTACCGCATCGTGCAACTTCCCCAGTCGGTTCAGTTTCAGTCGGAAGAGCGCGCGGCGCAGGCCAACGCGATCCTGGGTGCGCACCCGGACTTCCACCTTTTACTTCGCGACACGCAGTCGATGGCGCGGGCGGCGAAACTCCTGCCCGACTTGAAGCAGGTTTTCTGCTCGGACATGGCGCTCGGTTACGACCCGCCTGCTGGCAGCCGTGCACCCTCGGACGGTTCGCTTCTCATCATCGCTCGCCAGGACAAGGAAGCCCTGTCCGGTCTGTATGCGGTCGGTGACAACTGGATTCCGGGCATCAAGACGAGAATCACGGACTGGCACCGCGCAGGGTGGGTCGCTGTTCGCTTCAACCTTGCTCGGCGGGCGATCAAGATCCACCACAGGCTCGTGCGGTACCACCGCCGCCTGAGTTTCATTCCCACGTTCCCGCAATTCGCCGTGCGGAAACTCGTTTCGTCTCTGAATTACACGAACATCTCGGGCGCACTGGGGATGTACTCGTCGGCGGGCCTGGTTGTCGTCGACCGGCTTCACGCCCACGTCTTGGCGATTCTGCTCGGCATCGATCATGTGGTTCTGGACAACAGTTATCACAAGATCAAGGCCGTATTCGACGAGTACACCGGTGAATTCACAACGGCACGATACGCCACGGACATCGAAGTCGCGCGGGGCTACGTCGAAGATCTCGCCGCGAGCTAATGCTTGCCTTCATCACGACGCTGCGGCATCCTCAGAACTCCGTTGATTACGGTCGGGTTGAGGAGCTCCTCAAGGGCACCCTCGACTCTGTCGCCCAGCAGTCGTCTCAGGACTACGTCATCATCATCGTCGGCAACAAGAAGCCCGACTTCCCGCTTCCTGAACGCTCTCATTTTGTGCAGGTGGAATTCCCTCCGCCTGCCCCCGCAACGGGCGCGCAAACGGCTCGCGAACCGTTCGTGTGGGACAAGGGGACCAAGCTCGGGATAGGACTCATCAAAGCCCGGGACTACTCACCAACTCATGTGATGATCTTCGACGCGGACGACTTCGTGCACCGTAACCTCGCGGCGACGGTCCGTGACCAGCCAAAGCATGACGTCTGGGTCGTTCGAGATGGCTGGATGTACTCTCGGGCTCGGAACTCCTATGTTCCACAGTCCGAGTTCAACCGGGCCTGCGGCACATCCTTTGTCGTGCCGTTTGACGCGTACGGGGTGCCCTCTGACCTGACTGTCGCGGCGTCGCAAGAGCAAATCGCCGCAGCCTACGGCGACCGACTGTCGGCCATCATGGGTGCCCACCGCAACGCCGACACGTGGTTCATCGATCACGGCCACGTGCTCGAAGCATTCCCGTATCCCGCTGCGGTGTATCACGTTGACACCGGTGAGAACCATTCGGGCAAGACACTCGCGGCAGGACTGGCGCGACCACTGGACTCCCGAATGACCCGGGACTTCGGTATCCAGCCCTCACGCGGTCGTATCTTCACCCTGTGGGCCGCGTTCGGACCCCGCGCAGCCCTTGAGGAAGCCGCGGAACGAAGTCGGCCCCTGAGAAAACGCCTTGCGGCGCTGAAATCGAGATCGTCGTGAGTCGCCCTATGGGCGCTCCGCAGAACGAGCTATGAGCGACAACGACGGCCTCCGCCAGAATGCCACCAAGTCGATCGGCTGGATCATCCTGGAGAGATGGACGTCTCGGCTGCTCGCGCTGGTCGTCATCGCGGTTCTCACCCGTCTGCTTTCCCCGGAGGACTTCGGACTGGTGGCGATGGCCACCATCGTCACCGCGCTCTTGCAGGTGTTCATCGACGCCGGCTTCGTCACGGTGCTGGTGCAAAAGAAGGTCCTGGAGGCCAAGGACGCGTCCACCGCATTCTGGACCTCAATCGCACTGAGCATCGTTCTCTACACCGCCCTCTTCTTCGCCGCTCCCCTCATCTCAGAGCTCTTCGGCGAACCTGACCTCACCGCAGTCCTCCGGGTCATGGGTCTGGGGCTTCCCATTTCGTCGCTATCCCAGGTCCCTGCGGCCCTGCTCGAGCGATCATTCGGATTCCGGTCACTAGCGGTTCGTCAAGTGATCGGCGCCGTCTGCGGCGCTGCAGTGGCAATTCCAGTCGCGTTCAGCGGCGGCGGCGTGTGGGCGCTTGTCGCACAGGGCCTGACCACGAGCATCGCCTCCGTGATCGTGCTGTGGTCCTCAACGACCTGGCGGCCGAAGCTCGAATACTCGCTGGCGTCCTTGAAATCGTTGTGGGCGATGGGCGTTCGCATCATGGGTATCGGACTCCTCGATGCGCTCCAACAGAACATCGACAAGCTGATCGTCGGTGCGTTTTTCAGCGCTCAGGAATTGGGCTACTACTACCTCGCACAGCGCATCGGGACGATCTTGATCGAGCTCGTGACAACCGTCATGTCGAAGGTCACCCTGACCACTTTCTCGAAAGTCCAAGACGATCTGCCCAGGTTGAATCGGATCTTCCTCCAAATGACCTTTGCGTCGGCCGCCATCGGCGTTCCGATGTTCGGCCTCGTCGCCGCGCTTGCAACCCAGATCGTCCCGTTCGCTTTTGGGGACGGCTGGGATCAGACCGTGCAGATCATGTGGGTTCTATCATTCGGCTGGGCCTTCGGCGCGGTGATGTACTTCGACCGAAGCGCGTTTCTGGCGATCGGCCGCGCGAACGTGGCGCTCAACGTGGCAGTGCTGCAGAACATCGTCGGTGTTGTCCTGGTCTTCGCCCTCTTGCCGCTCGGAATCTTCGGGGTTGCCCTGTCCCGCTGGTCCAGAATCGTCACCTGGCCGGTGCGCATCTGGGCCCTCAAACGCCTGATCGGGCTTCCCGTCTGGAAGTACCTCGGACAGGTCTTCCGCTGCATCATGGCGATGATTCCCGTGGTCGTCGGCATCGCTTTCCTGCAACTGACCCCTTGGGCTCAGGGCGAGCACGCTTTCTGGACCTTCGCTGTTCCACTCGGGGTCGGCGGCATGTTCATCTACGTGCTTCTCCTGTGGGCATTCGCGGGTCGCGAGAACCGCATGGTGCTTCGCCAGATTGCCGTCCCCATCGCCGGCAAGATCGCGCGGAAGCGCCGTCCCCGCGGCCGTCACGCCTGAGGAGCGTAGCCCGATGGGCAGCGCGTCACGGCATCAACCGAACTCTTTGGCTCGAATCGCACTCAGGTAGGCGGGCGTTGCATTCTCCCGAGCCAGCGCGACGCCCAGACGCAGACCTCGCAGCGCGCCGGCGCGCCTCCGCAGCACATTCGTAGCCGCGCTGATCAACAGCCACACCGGGCCACCAATCAGCCAGAGACCTCGGTGCTTCTTCGCAAAGAGGGCTGCTGACCAGGTGTGATACGCCTTGATCGCCACGGGATAGCTCTTCCGGTTGGTCGAGATCTCGTGGGTCGCGGTCGCCCGCTCACAAATTTCGAAGTCCCAGTTCCCCGCCCGAAGTCGGAGGGAGAAGTCGACGTCTTCCCAGTACATGAAGAACTGTTCGTCCAGCAGGCCGATGTCGCGGAGGGCCGAGGCTCGCACCAGCACGCAGGCCCAGGTGATGAAGTCGGGTGCCGTGCCCGAACCCGACTGATGACGCGAAATGCCGGCCATGGGCACCAGCTGTCCGCCCGCTGACTCCTCGGAGCCATCCGCGTGGACGATGCGTGGACCGACCAGACCCGTTCGCGGTTTGCGCTCCAGAGTGGCGGTCAGCAGCGAGATGGACTCCTCGGTGACAACGGCGTCATTGTTGATCACCAGGATCGCCTCGTAGCCCTGCTCGAGAGACAGCTGGAGAGCTAGGTTCACCCCACCCGCGAATCCACGGTTCTCCGGCACCTCGACCAGCGAACTGGCTTCTGGCTCCAGCAGCTTGGCGTCGGCCAGAGCTGACCGCAGCTCGCCCGAAGACTCGTTGTCAACGATGAATACGTGCTCAATGGAGGGCGACGCGACCAACGCGGCGACGCATCGCACGGTTCTCGTTGGGTCTTTCCAATTCAAAACGACCGCACTTGTACGCAATATTGAGAACCTCCAGCTAGAGCACTACCCGGATAAGTTCCGTGGCCAGCGCGGTACATACCTGCCATCGCACTGCAAAAGCCGAGCCGAGCGAGGTCGGGCGGGCTGCGTCAACTCTACTGCCGGAGCCATCGCCGCAGGCTGTCCACGCCCCGCGGGGCGCCATCCCGCACCGACCGCACGGCTGAGGCCGGTAGGCTCAACCAACGCGGGCGGTCCTCGCAGGGGAGGACCAGTCATGGTCGCAGTCGTTGGTTTAATGCGTTTCAGCGTTGTCACGGAGTCACACAAGCGAGGATACAAAGCCACCCGGGACATAACTGTTGCGGAAGCGGTAGCGTCCATCCTCGCTCCCGCACGGATCGAGAACCGACTGCGGTTGGTGGAAACGATGCCATTGTCTTCACTCTCCGCGCAGACTGACTCGGACTTTGTTCTGCATATGCTCATCTCGACAGAACTGCAACCGGTGTACAAGGCTCGCCTCTACGCGCTGCTTCTCCGCTTGCCATACCTGCGCATCGTCGAGATCGGGCTACACGATGACGTGCAGGAACGCGTGGCGGCCCTGATCGTTCCGGGAGAGCCCACCGTCACTTTCAGGTTGGATGATGATGATGCCGTTGGAGCTCATCATGTGGAGGACCTTCGGATGCTCGCCATTCCCGCCAACGAGGGGTGCTTCCTCAGC
>Ga0247811_1000438_pt1 | contig 12904 bp, 11 predicted proteins | sample UWRJL134311R1_FD_189018 | JGI IMG/M metagenome (GOLD analysis project Ga0247811, IMG submission 189018) | Plant litter microbial communities from Arlington Agricultural Research Station in Wisconsin, United States - UWRJ-L134-311R-1 | ecosystem: Environmental > Terrestrial > Plant litter >...
CGATGACGACCTGCGACCCCGAGAACAGCGCCAGCACGAACACCGACACCGCCACCACGGCCGTCGCCACGACCATGCCGCCGCGCGGGAACCGGTCGGTCACCAGTCCGGCCAGCACGAGACCGATCGCGCCGGCGCCGCCGAACAGGAAGAGCAGGATCGCGATCGAGTCTTCTTCGAAGCCGCCGACCGCAATGAGCCACGGCGCAATGTAGGTGTAGAAGAGGTTGTGGCCGGTCATGACCACGACGATGATCAGGCAGAGGATGATGACGGCCGGAATGCTGCGGTCTTTGCGCATCGGCACCGCGATCTCGCCGGTGGCGAGTGTGACGCGGTGGTCGACCGCGGGCAGGAAGCGCAGCACGAGCACGGCGAGCACCACGACGATCACGCCGATGGTGGCGAACGCGAGCCGCCAGCCGAGCGCGTGGCCGAGGGCCGTTCCGAGCGGCACTCCGAGCACGAACGCGGCGGTTCCGCCGCCGCTGGTGATCGCGACCGCGCGGCCGATCTGGTGCTTGGGCACGAGGTGCGCGGCATAGGCGCCGACGACCGCCCAGAACAGGCCGTGCGCGAGGCCGCCGATGATGCGCGCGCCGACGAGGATCTCGTAGCTGGGCGCGAACGCGGCGAGCACGTTGCCGGTCGCGATCACGAGCAGCACGATCACCACGAGGTACTTACGCGAGTAACGGCGGGTGAGCGCCGCGAGCGGGGTGGTGGAGATCACGACGGTTCCGGCGAAGATCGTCACGAGCAGGCCGATGCGTGACTCGGAGACCTCGAGCTCGCCCGCCATGTCGGGCAGCAGGCCGGTCGGCAAGAACTCGCTCGTGACCGAGACGAAGATCGCCCCGGCGAGAACGAGGAGGCCGACCCAGGGGAACGCGGGCGCGGGAGTGGTGCTGTTCGAAGACAACGGCAGAATTCCGTTCGAAGAAGATGGCGCGGAATGAGCCGCGGGATGCCGCGTACGAGCGCGACTTCGATTCCAGAATACTCTGGAGCGGTGACTGACACCTCGACGCACTGGATTCTGACCCTCGTCTGCGAAGACCGCCCCGGCATCGTGCACGCGATCAGCGGCGCGATCGTCACCGCCGGCGGCAACATCACCGAGTCGCAGCAGTTCTCCAGTGACGACACCGGCACGTTCTTTATGCGGCTGCAGGTCGAGTCCGCAGCATCCAGAGCCGAATTCGAGACGGCGCTCGCCCCCGTCACCGCGACCTACGACATGGACTGGCAGCTCGACGTCGTCGGCCGCCCCCTGCGCACCCTCGTGCTCGTGTCGAAGGCGGGCCACTGCCTCAACGACCTGCTCTACCGCGAGCGCGCCGGCCAGCTGCCGATCGAACTGCCGCTCGTGATGAGCAACCACACCGAGCTCGAGAGCCTCGCGTCGTTCTACGGCGTTCCGTTCGAGCACCACCCCGTCACCGACGCCGACGAGAAGCGCGCCTTCGAGACCAGAGTGCTCGAGGCCGTCGAGCAGCACGACATCGAACTCGTCGTGCTCGCGCGGTACATGCAGATCCTCTCCCCCGAACTGTGCGCCGCCCTCGAGGGCCGGGCCATCAACATCCACCACTCCTTCCTGCCCGGGTTCAAGGGCGCGAACCCGTACAAGCAGGCGCACGCCCGCGGCGTGAAGCTCATCGGCGCGACGGCGCACTTCGTCACGAGCGATCTCGACGAGGGGCCGATCGTCGAGCAGAACGTCGTGCGCGTCGACCACTCGCGCACCGCCGCCGAGCTCGTGTCGATCGGACAGGACGAGGAGAGCCGCACCCTCACCCAGGCGGTCAAGTGGTTCGCCGAGCACCGTGTACTGCTCGACCGGGCCCGCACCATCATCTTCAAGTAGTTCTCACGGCGCCGCACTCCCTAAGCTGAGCGCATGAGCACGCTTTTCGAACACGCCCGCAAGCTCGACGCTCACGGTCAGGTAGACGACTTCTGGATGCTCGTCGACGGCGACACGATCGTCTCGACGGGGCACGGTGAGGCTCCGGATGCTGCAGCCCGCGTCGATGTCGGCGGGCGCTGGCTCGTTCCCGGGTTTATGGATCTGCACGGCCACGGCGGCGGAGGCCACTCGTACGACGACGGTACGAGCGAGATCTCGGCCGCGCTCGCGACGCATCGCGCGCATGGCACCACCCGCTCGGTCATCAGCCTGGTCGCCAACCCGCTCGCGAGCCTGCGCACCAGCCTGCGCGAGATCGCCGACATCGCCGACGCCGACCCGCTCGTGCTCGGCTCGCACCTCGAAGGACCGTTTCTCGCCCAGAACCGCCGCGGCGCGCACAACGGCGAGTTTCTACGCGATCCCGCGCCGTACGAGGTCGAAGAGCTGCTGGGTGCCGCCCGCGGAACCCTGCGTCAGATCACGATCGCGCCCGAGCTGCCGAACGCGATGGAGGCGATCGACGTTCTCGTCGAGGCCGGCATCACCGTGGCGATCGGGCACACCGAGGCGCCGTTCGAGCTCGCCCGCGAGGCCTTCGACCGCGGCGCCCGCGTCGTGACGCACGTGTTCAACGCGATGCCGGGCATCCACCATCGCGCACCCGGGCCCGTCGTCGCCGCCTTCGAAGACGAGCGCATCACACTCGAGCTGATCCTGGACGGCGAGCACGTGCATCCGGATGTCGCGGCCATGGTCTTCGCGTCGGCACCCGGCCGTGTCGCCCTCGTCACCGACGCGATGGCGGCCGCGGGATCGCACGACGGCGACTACACGCTCGGCTCGCTCACCGTCACGGTGAAGGAGGGCATCGCGCGGCTGCGCGGCACCCCCACGATCGCCGGCTCGACGCTGACCCAGGACCAAGCGCTGCGCGTCGCGATCACCCGCGCGCACCTCGCGCCGTCGCTCGCGGTCGAGGCGCTGACGCTCACACCCGCCCGCACGCTCAACCTGCACCACCGGCACGGACTGCTCGCCGCCGGGTTCGCCGCCGACGCGGTGCTGCTCGACCACGACTGGCGCGTCACCGAGGTCTGGGCCGACGGGCGGCGCGTCTAGCGACTCTGCTGGTCGAGCAGGTCGCTCGGCGACCGTATCGCGAGCCTGCTCCGTGCCTCGCGCGCTGTTTTTTCGCTGTCGCGCCCTGAATTTCTGCAGCGCCAGCGAAAATACGCCGCGCACGCCGGTCGGGACGGCTGGCGGTCGCCGCCGTGATCGCGCGGCTTCCGACACGCAACCACCGCGCGGCGACCAGCGGGGCCTAGAACTTCTCCCAGTCGAAGCGGTTCGCCCAGGCGTAGCGGTAGTAGTCGGAGTGCACCAGCTGCGACGCCGCATCCTCGTCGACGACGACCGTGACCGTCGGATGCAGCTGCACGACCGACCCGGGGGTCGACGCCGACACCGGGCCCTCGAGCGCGGCCGCCACCGCCGCCGCCTTCGCGCTGCCGAACGCGAGCAGCACGAGGTGCCGCGCGCGCAGGATCGTTCCGAGCCCCTGCGTGATGCAGTGTGTCGGCACGTCGTCGACCGAGGGGAAGAATCGCGCGTTGTCGGCCCGGGTTTCGGCCGTGAGCGTCTTCACGCGGGTGAGCGACGCGAGCGACGACCCGGGCTCGTTGAAGCCGATGTGCCCGGTGCGGCCGATTCCGAGGATCTGCAGGTCGACGCCGCCCGCGGCCTCGATGTCTGCCTCGTACCGCGCGCCCGCGCCGGAGAGCGGCCCGCCGTCGTCGCCGGGAACCCGCACGAGCGACGGCGTGAGCCCGAGCGGCTCCACGACCTCGCGCGTGATGACCGCGCGGTAGCTCTCGGGATGCCCGAGAGGCAGCCCGACGTACTCGTCGAGCGCGAACCCGCGCACGCGCGACAGGTCGAGACCGCCGGACGCGAGGGCACCCCACGTCGTGAGCGGCGTCGAACCGGTCGCGAGTCCGAGAACCGCGTCGGGCTTCGCCGTGACGAGCGCCCGGATCGCGTCGGCCGCGATCGCGCCCGCTTCTTCTTTGGTCGAGACGATGACTACTTCGGCCACGAGATACCTCCAAGGTGTGCGGCACCGAGCGCCGCGACGGGCGCGCCCGCGGGCAGCAGCCGGATGCGCTCGGCGAGCCCGAGCGAGTGGATGAAGGGCGACTGCGCGCCCCATGAGGCGATGACGTCGCGCACGCCGCCCATGACCCGGTCGCCGAGGCTGCTGATTCCGCCGCCGATCACGACCAGGTCGACGTCGACGGTGAGCACGAGGATGCGCACCGACGCCGCCACGCTGTTGTACAGGCGCGCGCGGATCTCGAGCGCGTCGGGGTCACCCGACTCCGCAGCATCCAGCACCGCGCTCACCGCGTTGCCGTCACCGCGCGCCCACTGCCGCGCGATGCCCGACCCCGAGGCCATGACCTCGAGCCCGCCGGGCTGACCGTCGAGGTCGAGCGGGCCGGCCGGGTCGATCAGGATGTGCCCGATCTCGCCCGCTCCCCCGCGCGCTCCCCGCCAGAGCTCGCCGCGCAGCACGAGGCCGGCGGCGAGGCCGGTTCCGAGATTGAGATAACTCATGGATGCCGTGGCCGGCTGTTCGAAGAGATGGAACGCCCCGAGAGCGGCCGCATTCACGTCGTTCTCGACCCGCACGGTCGTGCCGAGCCGCGCGCCCAGTTCGTCGCCGAGATCCAACTGCTCGAGGCCGAGGTTGAGCGCGTGGGATACCCGGCCGCTGGCGGCGTCGACGGCCCCGGGGATGCCGACGCCGATCGTGGCGAAGTCCGCGATGCCGAGACCGGTCGCCTCGGCGAGCCCGGTGACGGCGGCGAGGCTCGACGCGATCACGGCCTCGGGTCCGAAACCGGTGGCGAGCCGCACGATCTCGACGACGCTGCCGTCGTCGGCGACGGCGACCGCCTCGGTCTTGGTTCCGCCGATGTCGACGCCCATCCTCATGATGTGCCTCCCTGCAGCCAGACGCTGAGCGCCTCGCTCACGTGCCGCGACGCCCCGAAGGTGGCGACGTCCGAGTAGTCCTGGTCGAGGTCGGGCCAGCCCATGTCGATCACCACGGCTCCGGGGTGGGCGACGCGGGCCCGGTCGGCGAGTTCGCGCACCCAGCCGTGCCGGTGGTTGTTTTTTCCGACGAGCACGAGCTGCCCGGCAACGGCGGGCAGCGGGTCGCCCTCGCCGAGCCGGGCCGGCGCCGACGCCTGCGCCGGTGCTGACCCGGCCGCATCCGGCCCCCACGGCGACTGGCCCACGGCGATGTTCGCGGCCGTCTCGACCACGACCACGGTGTGCAACGGCGCGATGACGACTCCGGGCTTCACCGCGAACCCGCCGATCGCGGCCGCGATGGAGAACCCGGTGTCGGCGTCCGCTGCGGTCGCTGACCCGGCCAGCCGCCGGGCGAGAGCCACGTTGCGGTCGCCCGCTTCGGCCAGCCGGGCCGCGGGCAGGCGCCCGTCGGCCACGGCCGTGTCGAGCGCGGCCCCGATCGCCGCGAGCTGCTCGTCGGTGTTTTTCGTTCCTATGCAGAGCAGGTCGCAGCCGGCCGCGATCGCACGCACGGCCGCCTCGGCGATTCCGATCTCGCCGCTCGCACCCACCATGTCAAGTGCGTCGCTGACGATGACGCCGGTGAAGCCGAGCTCGCCGCGCAGCAGCCCGTCGAGGATCGCGCCGGAGAAGGTGGCCGGGTTGTGAGCGTCGAGCTGCGGCAGCAGGATGTGCGAGCTCATGATCGTGCTCGCTCCCGCGGCGACGGATGCTTCGAAGGGAACCAGTTCGCGCGCCCGCAGTTCGGCGAGCGGCAGGTCGACGACGGGCAGCGCGAGGTGTGAGTCTTGAGCGGTGTCGCCGTGGCCCGGAAAGTGCTTGGCGCTGACAGCCACGCCGGTCGCCTCGTGCGCGGCGACCCAGGCGGCGCTGTGCACGGCCACGAGCTCGGGATCGCTGCCGAAGCTGCGCACTCCGATCACGGGGTTGTTGGCGTTCGAATTGATGTCGACGTCGGGCGCGAAGTTGAGGTTGACCCCCACGGCGCGCAGCTCGAGGCCGACCGCGGTGGCGACGCGCGCCGTGTAGTCGAGGTCGTTGATGCGGCCGAGCAGCGCGTTGCCCGGGAAGGGCGCGCCGGTCGACTGGTACAGCCGGCTGACGTCGCCGCCCTCCTCGTCGATCGCGATGAGCGCGTGCGGGTTCGCCGCGGTGATGGCCGCGGTGAGGGCGCGCAGCTGGTCGCGTGACTCGACGTTCTCGCCGAACAGGCAGACCCCGGCGAGGCCGGCGCGCAGCCGGGCCGCGAGCCAGTCGGGCAGCGTGGTGCCGACGAAGCCGGGTAGCAGGACTCGCGCGGCCGCCCCGTCGGCAAGCTCGGGCAGCGTGGCATCCGAGACACTCATCCCTTCACCGCCCCGCTCACGAGGCCCGACGTCAGCCGGCCCTGCACGATCAGGAAGAACACGATCACGGGCACGGCGACGAGTGTCGACGCGGCCATGACCTGGCCCCAGTCGGTCGCGCGCGTAGCGCTCGCCTGCACGAAACCGCGCAGCCAGAGCGGCAGCGTCTGCGCCGACTCCGAGGGGAGCAGCACGAGGGCGACGGTGAACTCGTTCCACGCCTGGAGAAAAGCGTAGACACCGGATGCCACGAGCCCGGGTGCCAGCAACGGGAACGTAATGCGCATAAACGCACCGAACCGGCTGAGGCCGTCGACCATGGCGGCTTCTTCGAGGTCGGCCGGCACGCCGGCGACGAAGCCCCGCAGCATCCAGATGGTGAAGGGAACCACGGCCGCGATGTAGATGATGCTGACCCCGATGACGGAGTCGAGCAGGTGCGCGCTCGCGACCATCTTGTACTGGGCGATGAACAGCCCCTCGGCCGGAAGCATCTGCACCACGAGCACGGCGATGATGAAGCTCTTGCGCCCGCGGAACCGGAACCGGCTGATCGCGACCGCGCCGAGGAAGGCGAAGATGATGCAGAAGAACACGGCGATGAGCGTGATCGAGACGCTCATGCCGAGCGCCGCATAGAACTCGCCGTCGGCGAGCGCGGCCGCGAAGTTGTCGAACGAGCCGCCGAACGGCACGAACGTGGGGATGAACGACTGCAGGGCCACGTTCGGCAGCAGCGACGAGTTGACCATCCAGTAGACGGGGAAGACCCAGACGAGCGCGATGACGATCGCCAGCGCGCCGTAGAGGGTGCGTGCGGTGCGGGCTCTCATTTCTCGTCCTCCTTGAGCAGACTGCGGATGTAGAACCAGCTGAGCAGGATGGTGATGGCGAGCACGAGGATCGACACCGCCGATGCCATCCCGAAGTCTTGCGACTTGGTTCCGAGCTTGTAGATATAGGTGCCGAGCAGGTCGAACTCGCTCGACTTCGAGCCGGCGTCCTGCAGCATCGTGATCTGCGTGAACACGCGCAGGTCCCAGATGATCTGCAATAGGAAGACGATGGCGATCACCGGCCGGATCATCGGCAGGATGATGCCGAAGAAACGCTGTCTGCCGTTGGCGCCGTCGAGCTGCGCTGCCTCGAGCACCTCCTCGGAGACCTGCGTCAGACCGGCGAACGACGAGAACGCCACGAACGGAACCGACATCCAGATCACGATGATGCTCGCGACGAGGAAGAAGGTGGTGGGCGTCTCGAGCCAGTTGAACCGGTTCATGTCGACGCCGGGGATCATGTCGAGCAGGTAGTTGACGGCGCCGCGGCGGCGGTCGAAGAGCCAGATCCACACGGTCATCGCGGCGACGACGGGCATCGACCAGGCGAGCAGCAGTGCGACCTGCAGGATGATGCGGGGCGCCTTGCCGACCGCGTTCATCAGCAGCGCGAGCAGCACGCCGATGGCGAGGGTGATGACGGCGGTCACGAGGCAGAAGGCGATCGACTTGGCGACGACGGCCCAGAACTGGGTGTTGGTGGCGAGTTCGATGTAGTTGTCGAGCAGAACGAACGGTGCCGGCTGTCCGAACTGCTGTTTGAGGCCGTACTCCTGCAGCGAGGTGACGATCTGCCAGATGAGCGGATAGCCCATGCCGACGAGGAGGATGCCGACGGCGGGGATGAGAAGAAGGTACGGCGCGCGGTTCGTGCGTCGTCTCTCGACGGTAGCGGTCATGGGGCTTCCTCCTTTCGTGTGTGTTTGCGGGCATGACGGAGCCGCTGGTTGAGTAGGCCGCCCGCGGCCGTATCGAAACCGGGTTTCGATACGGTCGCTAGAGCGACCTACTCAACCGGCGTATTGGTGTGACTACCCGTTGATCAGCTCGTCGATCTTGCCGTCGTACTCGTTGGCGAGAGCCTCGACGTCGCCGCCGCCGTTGACCTTGCCGAAGAACTCCTCGAGCAGGCCCGATCCCTCGACCGCGGCCCAGCCGGGAGCGGCGGGGGTGAGCTTCGACTCGGCGGCCGAGTCGATGAGCGCCTTCGCGAACTGGTCGTCGCCGAGGGACGACGCGTAGTCGAGGTTGGCCGGTCCCAGTCCGTTCTCGCCGAGCATCTTCTGGTAGTCGGCAGAGAAGATGATCTTCATCAGCTCTTTCGAAGCATCCTGGTTCTTGCTCGCCGCGGAGATGGCGATGTTCGATCCGCCAGCGAACACGGGGGCCACGCCGCCGTCGATGCCGGGCAGAACGAACGTGCCGAACACGTCGTCGTTCCAGGTCGCGACCTGTTTGGTGGCGTCTTCGGGGTCGGGAGCGAGGTCGCCGATCGACCAGTGCGCCCAACCGGGCGCGATGATCGTCGCGGCCTCGGGCGCACCCGTGGTCTCGTTGTTGTTGATGTTGACCCACGGGGTGCTGTCGGCCTCGGTGACCGGGGCGAGCGAGGCATCCGCGAACAGCGTCTGCAGCTGCGTGAGACCCTCGACCGTCTTCGGGTCGGAGAGGCTCGACTTCCAGTCGTCGCCGTCCTTCACCGCGAGCTCGCCGCCGTTGGCGAAGATCCACGAGACGCCGTTGCGCCAGTCTTCGCCGCCGATGTAGAAGCCGCTCTGGCCGTCGGTCTTGAGCGCGGCCGCGTCGTCGTTGAACTCGGCGAGGGTGGTCGGCACCGTGATGCCGGCCTTCTCCCACACGTCTTTGCGGTAGAACATGTAGCGCGAACCGAAGTAGTACGGCAGCGCGTATTCGGCACCGTCGACCGAGCCGACCTCGACGAACGAGGGCAGCAGCTTGTCGCCGCCGAGCTCGTCGTACATGTCGCTCAGGTCGGTGAATGCGCCGGCGTTGGTGAAGGTGGGCGCCCAGGTGTTGCCGATCTCCACAACATCGGGGGTATTCTCGGCATCAGGCAGTGCCGTGGTCAGCTTTGCGAGAGCATCGCTCCACGACTGCTCTTCGATAGTAAGCGTGCCCCCGGTCGCGTCTGCGTACTCTGTCTTAAGGAAGTCGCGCAGCGCGTCCGGGGTGTCACCGCCGTTCACCCAGAGAGTGATGTCGGTGCCGCCAGACTCGGCGGGAGCGTCGGTGGACGCACACCCGGCCAGAATGAGCGCTGCAGCGGTGGCTGCTGCGACCGCTACGATCCGTTTCTTCATGTCGTACTCCTTTGTAGTGGTGCGTGGATACTGCAGTGGTGCGTTTGCCCGGAGCCCTTACGAGACGCCGAGCTGGCCGGAGAGCACCATGACGGCGGCGCCGCGCATGACTATGTCCTCCCCGAGGGTTGTCATCCGCAGCGTCAGATCGCCGTGGAACTCGGCCATCGTGCGCGCGCGGAGTGTCTCGATGACCGCTTCCGCGAGCGGGCCGTCGAGCAGTTCGGTCGGTCCGCTCAGTACGACCTCGGAGAGGTTGAGGGCGCCGACCACGGGGGCGAGTGCGATGCCGAGGCGTTGCCCCGCTTCCCGCAAGACCGTGATTTTCTGTTCGGATGTCTCGGCCACAGCGAGTGCCGCGTCGAGCCGCGGCGTCGCCAGCCAGGTCTCGAGGCAGCCGTGTTTGCCGCAGGCGCACTCGGCGCCCCCGTCGGTGCCGACGACCACGTGCCCGATCTCACCGGCCGCGAACCGGCTGCCGAACAGCGGGCTGCCGCCGAGCAGCAGCCCGGCGCCCACACCGTGTCCGACCTTGACGACCATCACGTCGCTCTGTGCGCCGCCGAAACTGTGCTCGGCGAGTGCGGCCGCGTTCGCGTCGTTGAGCACGACGACGGGCAGGCCGTAACGCTCGGCGAGCAGGTCGTGCAGCGGCACACCGGCCCAGCCGAGGTTCGGGGCGCTGAGCACGACGCCGGCGAGGTCGACCACACCGGGCGACCCGACCCCGATGCCGAGGATCGGCAGCGTCGCCGCTTCGACGAGCGACCCCACGAGCGCGATGACTTTCGCCGTGGCATCCGCACCGGTGCTCGATTCGAGGGGCACCTCGGCGCGCGAGATCACGCGGCCGCGCAGGTCGAGCACGGCGCCGCGGAAGATGGCCGCCTCGCTCAGGTCGACACCGATGATCTGGAAGGCGAGTCCGTTGAGTTCGAGCAGGGTGGCCGGCTTGCCGGGGCGGGCGTCTTCGCGCTGTCCCATCTCGAGCACGAGGCCCTCGACGATGAGCTCGGCCACGAGGTCGGAGATGGTGACGCGGGTCAGCCCGGTCTCGCGCGCGATGTCGGCGCGGCTCTTCTGGCCGCCCTGGTAGAGCGACTGCAGCACGAGCGAGCGGTTGTGACCACGGGCGTGCTCGGGCAGGACCTTGCCCGAGGGGCGCAAGGCGCGCGTGCTGGCGAAGGCGTGCCGCTGACCGGCGAAGGGCACCTTCTGCGTGGTCATTACTTCACGCTCCCCGCGGTGAGGCCGCCGACGAGGCGCTTCTCGATGAGCATGAACAGGATGACGACGGGCACGATCGCGACGATGGAGACGCCGAAGACGTACTGCCAGCTCGTGGCGTACTGGCCGACGAACTTGGTGAGCGCGACCGAGAGCGGCTGGTTGCCGGCGGTGGAGAGGATCACGAGCGAGGCGGCGAACTCGTTCCAGCAGGAGACGAACGTGAACACGATCGCGGTCACGATGCCCGGCCAGACGAGCGGCAGGTTGATGCGGAACAGCACCGTCCAGCGGCCGGCCCCGTCGAGCTGGGCGGCCTCGTCGATCTCTTTCGGCACTCCGGCGAAGAAGCTGTGCATGATCCAGACCGCGAACGACAGGTTGAACGCCGCGTTGATGAGGATCATCGCGAGCCAGGTGTCGCTGATGCCGAGGAACTGGAATTCGCGGAACAGGCCCGAGGTGAGCACGGCGGGCTGCAGCATCTGCGTGACGATCACGAGGAAGAGGAAGACCAGCCGGCCCGGGAAGCGGAACCGCGCCGTGTAGTACGCGGCGGGCAGCGCCACGGCGAGAACGAGCAGTGTCGCGAAGACCGCGATCACGATCGTGGAGATGAGGTTCTGCACGAGCGGAGTCTCGGGCGTCGACCACATCGTGAAGTAGTTCTCGGGGTGCCACTCGGTGGGCAGGAACGTCGGCGGCACCTGCAGGATCTCGCTCTTCGACTTGAGCGAGCTGACGAACATCAGCACGTAGGGGGCGACGAACACGATCAGTACGACGAGGCCGGCGATCATGCGCCAGGCGACTGCCGAGGCGCTGACCTGGTCGGCCGTGAACCGGCGACGGCGTGGGGCGTGCACGGTGGTCATGTCACACCTCCTTCATGGGCTTGACGACCTTGACGTAGATGGCGACGATGACCAGCACGATGACGAAGCCCACCACGCTCAGCGCGCTCGCCACGTCGATCTTGTGGTCGGTCTGGATGTATTTGAAGATGAGCGTCATCACCGTGTCGGCGTCGTAGCCGGGAATCGACCCGGTCATCACCTTGAGGATCGGCAGCGAGTTGAACACGTTGATGATGTTGATCAGGATGGCGACGGCGAGCGCACTGCGTAGCTGCGGCAGCACGATCGCGAAGTAGGTGTGGCGACGACCGGCCCCGTCGATCTTGGCCGCCTCGAACACGTCGGCGGGGATCGTCTGCAGTCCCGCGAGGATCGTGTAGGTGGTGAACGGCAGCGACACGAACACCGCGATGCCGATCGACCAGGTGAACGCCGACACCGCGTTTTTAGTGAAGCCGTACGGGGTGTCGATGATGCCCGTCTGCACGAGCGCCTCGTTGATGAGCCCGTAGAACGGGTCGAGTCCGTAGTAGACGACGAGCGTGGTCATCACGACGCTCGCCGCCCACGGGATGATGACGGCCATGCGCACCAGCTGGCGCCCCGGGAATGCCTTGTTCAGCAGCTGGGCCAGGGCGAGCGAGATGAGCACGGTGAAGAGCACGACCGCGACGACCCAGACGAAGGTGCGCGCGAGCACGCCCCAGATCGGGTCGAAGTCGAGCAGCGCCTGGTAGTTGTCGAACCCGGCCGATCCGCGGTCGACTCCCGACTGGCTGATGTCCCTGGTGGAGTTGTAGAACATCACGGCGGCCGGGAACAGCACAACACCGAAAATGAGCACGAGTGCCGGCGCGATCCAGGGCAGCGCCTGCATCAGGTCTTTCGACGTGGTGCCGGCCGCCCGCCGGGGGCGGGGTGTGGTCGCCCCCGGCTTCGTTGGTGCGTTGGTCATCGTGCTCATTTCGGTGTCGTTCGGATGCTGCGGGCCTGGTCGTGCCGGAGGCTAGCCTTCGTCCGACTTCGCCTGGATCTCGGTCAGGACTTCCTGCGGGTCCTTGCCCTGGGCCAGCTGTCCGACGAGGCTCTTGAACGCGGCGTCGGTGGCCGACCAGTTCGGGTTGGTGCTCGGGTAGAACTGGGCGTCGGGCAGAGCGTCGAGGAACACCTTGAGCTTGGGGTCGTCGGCGAGCTGCTCGCCGCCCGAGATGGTCGTGGGCAGGAAGCCCTCGGTGGTGACCCAGTTCACGTAGACGTCGGGCTGGTAGAAGTAGTCGAAGAACTTGGTGATCGAGTG
>Ga0247811_1000443_pt1 | contig 12826 bp, 10 predicted proteins | sample UWRJL134311R1_FD_189018 | JGI IMG/M metagenome (GOLD analysis project Ga0247811, IMG submission 189018) | Plant litter microbial communities from Arlington Agricultural Research Station in Wisconsin, United States - UWRJ-L134-311R-1 | ecosystem: Environmental > Terrestrial > Plant litter >...
ATATGGCCTGCAAAGCGATCCGGCGACCGAGATGGGGCCGCTGATCAGTGCCCATCATCGGGATCGCGTGGCGGGCTTTGTCGAGCGGGCGCTGGCTCAGTCGCACATTCGGCTGATCACTGGCGGTAAGGCAGTGGATGGCAATGGCTTCTTTTTCGAGCCCACCGTAATTGCCGACGCCCAGCAGGACGACGAAATCGTGCGCCGTGAAGTGTTCGGCCCGGTGGTCTCCGTCACCCGCTTCGACGACGAAGCTCAGGTATTGGCCTGGGCCAACGAATCCGATTACGGCCTGGCCTCATCCGTCTGGACCCAGGGCATCGGCCGCGCCCATCGCCTGGCCGCACGCCTGCAATACGGCTGCACCTGGGTGAACACGCACTTCATGCTGGTCAGCGAAATGCCCCACGGCGGGCAGAAGCTTTCCGGTTACGGCAAAGACATGTCGATGTACGGGCTGGAGGACTACACCACGGTCAGGCATGTGATGTTCAAGCATTGAGCGTTACACGCCTAGGTCCGGTAAGAGCGCACCGAGGTTACGAGGCCCGCGATGGCGGTGTGTCAGACAGACCGCCATCGCTGGCCTCGTAACCTCGGTGAGCTCCTTGTATCTCGACTCTGGTGCTTCATCGCGCCATAGTTCTCGACTGATCATCGAGGGAGAGTGGGAAGCTGTTGAGCTCCTAAGGCCTAGAGCCTCCATTGTAGATAACCACTCCCACTCTCCAACCTCACTCGATAAGTCCGAACGGTATCGAAGGCCCGTCCCTGACGTGAGCAAGCATCTACAAGGCCGGACCGAGTGACGCGATGATCGTATGCAATCGACTCAGGAGAGCACCATGTCTGCTTTTGTTGGCATCGATATCGCCAAGAATTCATTCGATATTGCGACGCCGTTGGACAACGGAAAATTCAGAACCAAAGCCAAGCTACCCAACGATTCAAAGGGGTATCAGGTTCTTCAAGCTTGGCTGGAAACTCACTCAGAGCCAGGTGCCTGGGTGGTCATGGAGGCCACCAGCGTCTATCACCAAGGCGTAGCTGATTTCCTTCACGGCCAAGGGTACCGGGTTTGCGTGGTTAATCCGGCCAGCATTCATCAGTACGGCAAAGACGATCTGCGTCGCGTCAAAACAGACAAGGCTGATGCAAAGTTGATCGCCAGCTATGCCCAAGCCAAGCAGGCAAAGCTTCGAGAATGGGTACCAGAACCTGCGCCACGCCGACGCCTGCGAGCTCTGGTGCGCCGACTCGATGACTTGCAGGAAATCTTGCAGATGGAAAGCAATCGCCTGGATGTGGCAGAAGATAAGGTCAAGGAATCCATTGAGTCGGTCATCAGCCACGTCAGAACTCAGATTGCCGAAACCAAAAAAGCGATCAAGGACAGCATCGATGATGACCCCGACCTGCGTCAAAAGCGTGATCTGATCGTGAGCATTGATGGGCTGGGTGACACTACAGCCGCCTTGATCCTGGCCGAACTGGGCGATCCGTTGGACTATAAAGGGCCGCGCTCAATCGTTGCATTCGCAGGTTTGGATCCGCTTGGAGGCAGTTCTGGTAACTGGACCGGGCCGACTCATATCTCCAAGACCGGCTCGAAGAGATTACGCACAGGGTTGTACATGCCTGGCATGGTAGGGCTGAAGCACAACGCTGTGCTGATGGCCCTCAAAACGCGCATGAAGGCTAGCGGCAAGGCCCCTAAGGAAATTATCTGCGCGGCTATGCGTAAGCTGCTGCATTTGGTGTATGGGGTACTGAAATCGGGTAAACCTTTTGACCCCCTCATCGCGCTTGCGCGATGAGGGTCAAGACGGTATCTACGGAACTTGTAGGAGGTCAGGAGCAGCGCGAGGCAGCGAGAGCGATGGAACAGGCGATACATCTACCCGAAAACCGTCACCGTCTGCCGACTGATCGCCATCAACTCCCCGCTCGGCGACCAGAGCATCGCGGCGGTGTGACCGTAACCGTCTCTTGCGTGCTCGATTACCGCTTTATAGCTGCACCAGTCATGGGTGCCGACCTCGGGCAATGGCTGCACGAATTCAATGGTCCAGGTCAGAGAACTACCCGGCGCGGGTTTCTTCAGATGAGGCAGCAGCGCTGGCGGCCAGGTGTCCACCAGTGCCAACAGATGAGCTTCATTCAGCCGCCCCTGCTCGATGTCCCGAAAGCGCACATAGCCGCCAATAGCTGTTGAGGGTGTGCCGCTGAATGGCAGACCGCCCAGCGCCCAGCGCAAATCCATGAAGCGTAGATATTCGGGCATCATGCCGCTGATAAAAGGCAGCTGCTGACTGGCCTCCACCGGCTTCAGCGCAGGCGCGGGTTCAGCCTGCACCGAGATCGTCGACTCACGGGCGGCGCCGAAACTGCCTTGAATCAACGTCATGACCTGACCGTTTTGCATGGCGCGGCCCAGCACTTGGCTGACCGCCTTGCCCTCGCGTAACACCTCCACTTCAAAGGCAACCGGCACACCGGGCTCAACCGGGCCGACAAAAGTAATGGCCAAAGAACGAATGGGCCGATCGCCAGGCACCCTGGCGCGCATCGCCTCGTATTGCAGTGCCGCCACCAGACCGCCAAAACTGGCCCGGCCCTGGCCCCACTCCGCAGGAATGGTCACCGCGAGCGGATGACTCTGCACCGCGTCGATCAGTTCGGAAAACTTCATGGAAGACCCCATCCTGGAAAAGCTACAAAGCTGCGATCTTAACCAGCCATCCGCTAATCCGCATGCGCCATATCGGCCATTCATGCGGCCAGATCGCAGGCTCGCAGATTGATCTAAGCGAAGCAGGTCTTGCTCAGACGCTCCAGCGCTACATCGGCCTTCTTCTCGGCGCGCACGATTCCCACCTGCCAGCCCGCGATGCACGGCGCCAGATCACTTTCCCGCCCGGCTTGCGCCAGCCATTGCAGGTGATCGTGCCAGTTGCCGAGTTCGCCCTGAGCGGCCTTCAAGCGCGATTGCATTTTCTTCGGCTGATGACTCAGTTCCGGGTAAGCCTCAGCGGCGTAGCGCACGCGCTTGATCAGCAGGCGCAAACGATGGCGGTCGTGGGCCGGGTCGGCAATCGCTTTACGCAGTTGTTTCCACTGCTTGTCCATGGCCTTTTCGATGCTCTTGCGCAGGCCACGCAATAGCCGTTGCCGTTGTTGGACGCGGATGAAGCCTGGGAATTGATCGAGGATTTCCAGCAGCCGTTTGACTTCAGCGCTGGCGGCGACCCGGGACCAGGCCTGGTTGACCTTTTTGATACGAATATCGGCGGCGACCATGCGGCCCTCCTCCGCCAGGTGCGCAGCGAGCACTTCCATATCCCGGAGCGGCGTGGTCAGGTCACCCACCGCCTTGGCTGCAGCTTCCAGTTGTTCCACACCCGACAGCCCGCGCAAGGGCCGCAGCAGGCTGCGCAGACGGCGCACTGTGGTGCGCAAGTCGTGCAGGGCTTCGCTGTCGGTGGCTGCTGAAAGCCGCTCGTGACAGGCGATCAGCCTGATTTGCAAAGCCAGAACCTCAGCGACTAAATGGTCAACCATTGATGACATGAGTCATTCCTTATGGGTTATTCATAAGCCTTGATTGAAGGCCGTCTAGAGAAGGCCATTTTTGGCCGCCGACAAACGCCAGGGCAAACGCCGACGTAACTGCCGCAAGCGCCGCCGCAGCTCTGCTGGAGCCGGTGGGCTGCCCGCGTAGCGCTGGGCCTGGAATTCACGGGTGAAGGCTTCGATCAATCCCGCGTGGTCGGGTAACAACAGCGCTGCCCGCCGGGAAAACGCCTCGGCGCCCTCCCCCGGTAACCGTCTCAGACCTTGACGCGCCAGCAACCGTTCGAACGCGTAGAACAGCCGAAGTTGCGAATCGTTTTCCCGCTGCCATGGTTTGAAAATCCACAACCCGAGCAGGCTGAGGACCAGCCCCAGCCCGCCCAGAAAAGCCGGCGCTTGCAGATCGGCAAACCAGCGGTTGAGCACTTTTAGCTGTTCGTCTCCTTGATACCCCAGTACCCAGCGCTGCCAGCCGTAGTTCAGATTGTCCCAACTCAGGCGCACTGCATTGATCCAGGGCACGTTGCGATAGCGCAGCGCCGACATGGGGGAATCCGCCAGAAACGCCTCATCGGCGGCGAGTGCCTGTTCCAGCCCTTGCTCGATACGCTGGGGTGCCACCGCAGCAGTGGGATCGACACTGCGCCAGCCGATGCCCGGTTGCCAGTACTCGACCCAAGCGTGGGCATCGAACTGCCGCACCGTCAGATAGGGGCCATCGGGGTTGACTTCCCCGCCCTGATAACCGGCCACGACCCGCGCTGGAATACCCGCCGCGCGCAGCACGAAAGTCATGGCCCCCGCATAGTGAGCGCAGAAACCGCGGCGGCTTTCGAACAGGAAATCATCGATGCTGTTGACCCCCAGCGTCGGTGGCTTGAGGGTGTAGTGATAGGGTTCCCGGGCAAAGTAATCCATCATCGCCGCCACCAGAGCATCAGGCTTGGGGTAGCGTCGCAGCAGGTCACTGGCCCATTCCCGGGCCTGAGGATTGCCCTTCTGGGGCAGTTGCAGGTCCTGGCGCTGAATGATCTCGGAGAGCTGCGCGTCGCGGGTCGCTTCTGGCCATGAGGTCACGCTGTACATCAGCGATTGCTCCACCGGCCGCCGACGCTGCAAACGGAAGTCGCTCATCTGCCGCACATCCGGCAGGTTGCTCACCCCCACATCCAGACTCGACAACCACGGCCGACCGCTGGGCTCCATGACCACGCTATAACTCAGGCTATCCCCGCGCTTGTGCCATTGCGGCACCTGCACCGTTTGCGCCCGGCTGGACTGGGACCAGCGTCGTCCATCGAACTGTTCAAGAGTCAGGGAACGCCAATACAGCTGGTTCCGATCGGGAATCGGCCCTTCAAAGCTGGCGCGAAAAACCAGCGCCGCCGATTTGCTCAGCTCTGCGATGTCTCCCGGCGCCATATTGTCGGAAAGCCCGGTGAGGCTCTTGTTGCTCGGTTGCGGCAGTGACCATAGCGGCTCCAGCCGGGGGAAGAACAGAAACAGCACCAGCATCAATGGCACTGCCTGCAACATCAGCTTGAGGGCCAGCTTCAGACTGCTGGCCGGCCGGCTCATGGACGAGGATTCCTGCAAGGCGATCAAGCCGGCCAGCAGGGTACTGACCGGCAACACAGTGAAGGCCGCCCAGAGCAGGTTGCTCTCGAACAGATAGCCCACCACGACGCAGAAGAAGCCAAGAAAAATCAGCACCAGAGCATCACGCCGGGTTTGCATTTCAAGCATTTTCAAAACGAACGCCGCGACCAGCAGCGCGGCACCGGCATCCAGCCCCACCAGACTGCCCCGCGCCAGATACACGCCGCCGGCGGTGCCCACCAGCAAGCCGGCTTTGACCCAGGTGCCGGGACTGCGCGCTCGCATTCGCAGAATCTGGATGCGCCATAGAGTGCAGCCCAGCCACAAGGCGATCATCGACAGCGGAATATGTTGTAAAAACGGCACCACCACCAACGCCTGGGCCAATAGCAGCCAGGTCAGACTGGTGCGCGGGATCGGCTGATTGAGGTTGAGCCCGGCATTCACCGGTGGACTGACAGTCGCGTTCATGGCCGCTCGCCGTAAAGCGCCAAAGCACGCAGGCAGGCTTCGCGATGCTGGTCGCCGCTGCCTACAGGTGACAGAAACCCCGGCAATCGCAGGGCAAACGGCTGATGACGCTGGGACAGGATCACCACCCAGTAACACAGCCGCGACAGCCGTTCTTCGATGTCACCGCCCAGCGCCATGAAATCCAGGCACAAATCGTTACCGCTCAAGTCGGTAAAATCCTTGACCAGCAAGCCTTGACCGCGGGAGTACGCTTTCCAGTGCAGACGACGACGGTTATCGCCGGGCTGGTAAATGCGCAGGCCCTGATAATCATCGACACCCGGCCCTTGCGTCGCCTGGCCGTTATCTTCGGCGTGGGGTTGCACACCCTTGAGCAGCGGCATCGCGCCGGGCAGCGGGCGCGGATAGATCAGCGCGCTCTGTTGCAGATCCAGCCAGCTCCAGGTGCGCAGGATACTTAGCGGGTAAACGCTTTCAACCTTCAGCCGTGGCGCGTGCAGCCAGCCCCGGCGTTGTGCAGGCAAGGTCAGTTCAAGCTCGGTCGAGCCCTCTGCCCTGACATCGACCTGCTGCAGTTGCTCGGCGTCCCAGCCCAGCGCGATGGCCTGATGGGCATGGCCGCCACTTTCCAGCCTCAGGCGCAATTGCACTGTCTCACCGGAAAAAACCGAGCGTGCCACCCCGGCACTCAGGATCAGCCCGCTGAGGTTTCGATAGGTGTGCAAAATGCCCAGCACAGCCATGGACAGCAGCAGGAAGGTCAGCCCATAGGCCAGACTGTTCTGGTAATTGATCGACACCAGCAACATCAAAAACAGCACCAACGCGAAACTGCCGCCGGTGCGGGTGGGCATGATGAAAATACGCCGGTGGTCGAGTTTGATCCGCGATGCGGGTGGAATACGTCGCGCCAGCCAGCGTTGCCAGATCGGTTTAAAGGGTTCGATCAAAGCACTGGCACCTCCCGCAGTAGCCACTGGACCAACGCCCCGCCGCTCTGCCCGGTGGCATCGGTACGTTCGCGCAGGCGATGGCCGACCACTGAAGGCAGGATCGCCTGCACGTCTTCGGGGATCACATAATCGCGGCTGGCCAGCAGCGCCCAGGCACGGGCAGCCGAAAGAATTGCCAGGCTGGCCCGAGGTGACAGTCCATAAGCAAACTGGGGCTGACTGCGAGTGGCTTCCACCAGCCGTAGCACGTAGTCCACCAGAGCATCACTGACCCGCACCTGACGCGCCTGAGCTTGTAACAAGCCCAGTTCAGCGTGATTCAACAGCGGTTGCAGACGCGGCAGCAGGTCACGACGGGATTCCCCCAGCAGCAAGGCTTTCTCCGCCGAGCGTGCCGGATAGCCAAGGGACAGGCGCATCAGAAAACGGTCGAGCTGCGATTCTGGCAGGGCAAAAGTGCCACCCTGGCTGAACGGATTCTGGGTAGCAATGACGAAAAACGGATCGGGCAACAGACGCGTCGCGCCCTCGATCGTGACCTGGCCTTCTTCCATGGCCTCGAGCAATGCGCTCTGGCTTTTAGGGGTGGCACGGTTGATTTCATCGGCCAGCACCAGTTCGGCAAAAATCGGCCCGGGGTGAAAGGTGAACTGCCCGGTTTCGCGATCGAACACCGAAGTGCCAAGGATATCCCCGGGCAACAGATCAGACGTGAATTGAATCCGCTGGAAGCTCAAGCCCAGCACTCTGGCCAGGGTGTGACTGAGGGTGGTCTTGCCCATCCCCGGTAAATCTTCGATCAGCAAATGCCCGCCAGCGAGCAGACAAGTCATTGCCAGACGGACTTGTGGCTCCTTGCCCAACACCACTTCGTTGATGGCATTGAGGCATTCATCGAGTTTTCTGCCCATCGAAAACACTCTCCAGGCGACGGCCTATGACTGAAACGGTCTGCACAAAGACATCAATATGTCGAATGTGCGGGCCATTCGCGAATAAATTCGCTCCTACAGGTCAGCGTAGGCGGTTTCGTCAGAGAGGAATGGGAAATGGGTGAGGATGTACATAAATCCTGTAGGAGCTGCCGAAGGCTGCGAATTGCGATGTGCCTGAAGAAACTGCGTTACCCGCAAGCCGCCTCGCGAATAAGTTCGCGCCTACAGGTCAGCGTAGGGCGTTTGCCAGAAAAAATGCGTGGGTGGGGACAAGGATTGGACCTTCAAAGACGCACGCGATATTCCAACAAGCGGCCATCGCATGGCAAACACGCTTCCCTGTAGGAGTGAGCTTGCTCGCGATAGCGTCAGGTCAGTCGATGATCTATCGATATACAAACCGAATCGCGAGCAAGCTCACTCCTACAGAGGATTGTGTTCAATCAGATGATTATGTCCATGTCGGGATCAACGCCCGGCGCGGGACTCGCGGATGTAGAAGCGGGCTTTTTCAGCTTTGCTGGTGCAACCTTCGAACGCTTCGAACTGTTGCTGAGTCTTGGCACCGGTCAGCAGTGACAGGGCTTTGGAGTAGCTGACGGTCCCGGCGAAGCCTTCAGCCTTGGCCAGATCCAGCTCATGCCAGGCGGAATCCAGCTGGGTGGCGCAGCTGTCGCGATAGCCGGTTTTACCCGCGCAACCAGCGAGAACCAAAGCAAACAATGGCAGGCAGATCCAGGCTTTCATCGGTGTTACCTCAGGATAGAAATCGATAGTGCGAGTTTGACGGCGAAGCTGGCTAAAAGTGCCGTATCAAGAGGGTTTATACAAGGTATGGAGATTTCTGAAGTATTGGAAACCTGTGGGAGCGAGCTTGCTCGCGAATGCGCCCTCAGGTCTGACAGAACTTCAGAGTTTCAAACAGAGTATTCGCGAGCAAGCTCGCTCCCACGGATCCAGTGTCTATCCCGTATCCAGTGTGCTGGCGAAATGGCTAGAGTTCCCGCAACCGATACCCCACCCCCGCCTCGGTGACGATAAACCTGGGCGCAGTCGGATCATCCGCCAGTTTCTGGCGCAGGTGGCCGACCACGATGCGCAGGTAATGGCTGTCTTCGGTATGGGTCGGGCCCCAGATATCCTTGAGCAATTGCTGCTGGGTGATGACCCGGCCCGGATGCCGGGCCAGTTGGGCCAGTACCGCGTACTCCTTGCGGGTCAGGGCCACTTCGACGCCGTCGAGCAGGACCCGGCGATAGGCCAGGTCCACGGTCAGCGGGCCGAATACCAGGGCCGCACTTTGCTGTTCACCACTGGGAGCCTGGCGCAGCAAGGCGCGAATCCGGGCCAGAAACTCCTGGATGCCGAATGGCTTGGTCACGTAATCATTGGCGCCGCCGTCCAGCGCTTCGACCTTCTGGGCTTCGCTAGCCCGGACCGACAGCACCAGCACGGGTACGCTGGACCACTCGCGAAATTCACGCAGCACTTGCTGGCCGTCCATATCCGGCAGGCCGAGGTCGAGCACCAGCAAATCAGGCTTGTTCAGTGCCGCCTGGCTCAGGCCCTCCGCGCCGGTGCCGGCTTCGAGCACTTTGTAGCCCTGGGAAGCGAGGCTGATGCGCAGGAACTTGCGAATCTGGGGTTCATCATCGATGACCAGAATGGTTGCGGTCTGACTCATGGGTGCCTTGTTTTTCCAGCGTGCTTTCTAACGTGAAGTCTGGCCTGAGCCTGGTTCAAGACAGCAACTCGACTTCACTTTCCCCTTGGGGCTGAGTCTGCAACGGCAAATAGAGGGTAATGCAGGTGCCTCGGCCATCAATTCCCTGCCCGACACTGATACGTCCGCCGTGTGCACCGATCATGCCCTGACAGATCGCCAGCCCCAGCCCGGTGCCCTGCCCGCCGCGATCGCCGCGGGCCGCAGTATAGAACATGTCGAAAATTTTCAGCCGCTCATCCTCAGGTATCCCCGGCCCTTCGTCGCTGACGGCAAAGAACAGCTCATCATCGATAGCACCGGCTTCCAGTTCCAGGCGGCCGCCTGGGGATGAAAAACGTGCGGCATTTTCCAGCACATTGACCAGCGCCTGCTCGATCAACGCGGCATGCACATACAACAGCGGAAGATCGGTGGGTACCAGTGTCTGGACCTGCAACGGTGCGAGCACGGCCCGCAGCCTATTCAGTGCACTGCCGACTATATCCCCCGGCGACACCCAATCCCGGGCCAGTTTCAACGCGCCATGCCCGAGCCGGGTCATGTCCAGCAGATTCTGGATATAGCGATCCAGACGCTCGGCTTCGTCGCGCGTGCCCTCAAGCAACTCTCGACGATCACTCAGCGGGATGGCTTCACCCAGCGCCAACAGGCTGTCGATGCTGCCGCGCATGGCGGTCAAGGGCGTGCGCAGGTCGTGGGACACCGACGCCAGCAAAGCGCTGCGCAGTTGCTCGGTCTCGCCATGCAGGCGCGCTGCTTCCAGGTCATCGGCCAGTTGCGCACGAGCCAACGCCTGGGCCAACGGCTGACTGAGAGCCATCAGCAAGCGGCGGCGTTGTGCACTGAAGTCCTGGCCCTGACGAGCACTGACGCCCAACAACGCCAGCGGCTGGTCTTCACTGGAAAGCGGCCACCACCACCAGCGACCGGATGGCAAGGTGCCGGTCCCATTTCCGGCGGGTTGGTCATGCTGCCAGGCCCAGTCTGCAGCGGCGCGCTCGGCCTCGGACAATTGGGCGATGCCGCTTTGCACTTTCCAGTTGCCATGGGCGTCGCGATCAATCAGGCAAATATCCAGCTCCTGCCAACCGCTCAAATGCTGCCCTGCCGCGCTGATCACTGCCTGCCGATCAGTGGCAGCGGTCAGTTTGCGGGACAGATCCAGCAGTTCGCTGGTCTCTTCCTGAGTCTCGCGCAGTGCCTGCATCTGGCGTCGCTGGCGTGCCGCCAGATTGCCCGTCAAAGCCGACATCAGCAGGAAAAACAGCAAGGTCAGGACGTCTTCTTCACGCTGAATCGTCAGGGAGAAATTCGGCGGCATGAACAGAAAGTCGTAGGCCAGAAACGACAGAATCGAACAGGCAAGCGCCGGTCCGACGCTGGTGCGCACCGCCACCAGCAACACGGCGGCGAGGAACACCAGGGAGATATTCGGCAGGTCCAGTACGCTGGACACCGCCCAGGCCAAGGCGCTGGCCAACAGGGTGGCGACCAGCGCCAGCAGGTAATCGAACCATGGCGCGGAATGCGAGGAGCGCTGCCGCGGCTGATCAGGCAAAGGTTCGCTGTCCAGCACACTGATTTCCAGGCCGTGTGCCTCACGCAACAAACGTTCAGCCACCCCACCGCCAAACCAGCGACGACGCAAGCGTGGTTGCGACTGGCCCACCAGCACCACGCTGGCGCGTCGCTCACCGGCATGCTGAATCAGGGTTTTTGCTACCTCGCCAGCGCGTAACAGCACCACTTCACCGCCGAGCCGTTCGGCCAGTTGCTGGGCGCTTTGCAAGCGGGCACGAGCTTGTTCATCGAAGGCTCGGCCGTTGTCGACATGCACCAGCGTCCACGGCAGATGGCGACGCTGGGCGACCCGGCTGGCGTGGCGCACCAGACGCTCGGCATGCACATCGCCATCGACGCCCACCAACAAGCGACCGCGCACCGCAGGCGCGTCCTGCCCGAGCTTGCGGTAGCCCTGGGCCAGATCGTCATCAACCTGAGCCGCTGCGGTCTGCATCGCCAGTTCACGCAAGGCGTTAAGGTTGGTCTGGGTAAAGAATGCGTCGATGGCCGCCCGTGCCTGCTCGGGCACGTAAACCTTGCCGTCGCGCAGGCGTTCGAGCAGCTCCCGGGACGGCAGGTCGATCAGCACCAGCTCGTAGGCTTCCTGCAACACCCAGTCCGGCAGCGTCTCGCGCACCAGCACACCGGTGATCCCACGCACTTGGTCATTGAGGCTTTCCAGATGCTGGACGTTGACCGTGGTGTACACGTCGATGCCCGCCGCCAGCAGCTCCTGAATATCCTGCCAGCGTTTGGCGTGACGACTGCCCGGGGCATTGCTGTGGGCCATCTCGTCGACCAGCACCAGTTGTGGCTTGAGCCTGAGCAGCCCGTCGAGGTCCATCTCCTCCAGAGTGACGCCGCGATACTCCGAGCGAATCAGCGGCTGCTGCGGCAAGCCGCCCAGCAAGGCCTCGGTCTCGGCCCGGCCGTGGGTTTCCACCACGCCGGCGATCAACGCCACCCCCTGGCGCAACTGCGTATGGGCCGCTTGCAGCATGGCGTAGGTCTTGCCCACCCCCGGCGCAGCGCCGAGAAACACTTTGAGACGGCCGCGCCCATCTCTGGGCATATCGGCTAATAATGCGTCGGCGCGGCCGGAATCACTCATGGTTGCTGTTGCTCACTCAAAGCTGCGCTTGTTGTTGCGCAGACGGTAACTCATTCAGGCTGCGATTCAAGTTCAACACGTTGACCACCGGTGGACCGATCAGTGGCCGTGAGGTGTTGGCCTCGATCAGCGCCTGGACTTTCTCCGCCGACAGCTTGCGCGCCGCTGCGACTCTTGCCGTCTGGTACCCCACTGCTTCGGGTGAAAGATGTGGATCAAGGCCGCTGCCGGAGGTGGTCAACAACGCCAACGGTACTGGACCTTGGCCTTGCACGACTTCTTTCGCCGCGTCTTCAGTAACCCGCGCCGACAGTGCCGGGTTGCTCGGTGCCAGGTTGCTGGCACCGCTGGCAACGGTGGCAAACGCGCCGGCTGAAGGCCGCGAGTGGAACCATTCATCTCCAGTAAACGATTGGGCGATCAGCTGCGAGCCACGGACCTTGCCATCGGCGTCATGAATGAGACTGCCGTTGGCTTGATCGGGAAAGGCGACTTGGGCGACGCCGGTGACCACGAGGGGGTAAGCGACGCCGGTGATGATAGTCATCAAAACGAGCAGGCTCAGGGCTGGGCGGATGATAGTGGACATGGTGAATACCTCTAATTCAAATATGAAATGCAGTTCCCCGTCGGGGCGGTGATTACCTGTGGGAGCGAGCTTGCTCACGAAGAGGCCGGGACATCCGAAAAATCTCCGGGGGCAGGAATATTGCCTTCGCGAGCAAGCTCGCTCCCACAGGTCCGTGTTCCTTCCTTAAACCAACCCCAACCCCACAAGAATCAGATCAATCAACTTGATCCCCACAAACGGCACGACGATCCCGCCCAGGCCGTAGATCAGCAGGTTGCGACGCAGCAACGCTGCAGCGCTGGCCGCCTGGACGCGCACGCC
>Ga0247811_1000444_pt1 | contig 12825 bp, 13 predicted proteins | sample UWRJL134311R1_FD_189018 | JGI IMG/M metagenome (GOLD analysis project Ga0247811, IMG submission 189018) | Plant litter microbial communities from Arlington Agricultural Research Station in Wisconsin, United States - UWRJ-L134-311R-1 | ecosystem: Environmental > Terrestrial > Plant litter >...
AGGCAGTTTATATATCGTACGACTTCTCGTCACCCCACCCCTGCTTCGGCGGGGGTTTAAATTTGGTTTTTAAAGCAAAATGTGGTATAATTGTATATTGATGATGCACGAAAAACAGCTATCTCGAATAGAGAACCCTGAAATGCAGAAAAGTACTGAATTATACGACCTTAGTACCTTCTTTGATGATATAAAAGCGTTTGATAAAGGTGACCCACTTACCTGGGGTGCGACACCTTTAGATAGGATGAGTACGCTGCAACAGCAGCTAGAACTAGTTATTGACCTTCAAGAATTTACGTATCGCCACATTCCGGACGATATTGATATGGAAATTATCGATTTTGTTCACACTACCTTCGCTGCACGTTTCCACGGTAGGGCCGAAGCTAATGAAGAGAACTATATGACGTCTTTAAACGCTACCGATGCTGTCTTTAGCCCTGAAATAATAGAAATGTTTATACGTGGCGAACATGGCCATGCATTACCAGCCGAACTTTTACTTATCCGTGAATTAAAAGGTATTCGTAGTGTTGAGCTTGCATGTCTTACCCATCCTTACGGTACACGTATTGAAGAGTATCTTGAAGTGATGCGCAAATCTGTTAAAGACCAAGTTGAATTTATGGGCGGCTCGTATTACGACGAACCTGAAACGCGTTACAGAGTAAAAGAAATCATTGGATATGCCAAAGGTGAGGAAAAATTCGATAAGGGTGTGTTGATGACCCGAAAGCGAACATTAGGAGTGATGCCTGACGGAACGATTATCCGCGAGCGGTCTTCCTTCGTATTAAGGCTTGATGACATCATGCCTGTCACTGATGAAGAACGAAAAGCACTCGAAAGTGTCGATTTAAAAAGTGAAGATTGGCAAGACGAATTAGTAAGAGTTGGCAAATTGGATTTGCTTGCTGATATCCTTACTAAAATGAACGAATATTCATTAGCTATTCCAATTGCAACGACGATATATGCATATAACCCAAACACTGCCCTATTAATTGAAGAACGCGATGCGCGAAAATTGGCAGAAGATAAGGCTTTGTTTGCAAAAGAATACCCAATTATTGCCGCGGCTATGAACAGTGACGAAGAAAGACTTCGTGTTGCTGAATTCCACGGTGACATGCTTTACTTTGGTCCCGCGGAAGGTTCAGAAGAGCCAGTTGAGCTTTAGGCGACTATATATTGCTATCTAGGATAAAACCCTTAGTCTGTAGCAATGGTCGAACCGCTTTCATAACTGCAAGCCGAATATCTTCCCGAGGCAACATTTCAAGGCCGTTTTCTGCCGTTGTGTTAATGTATCGCATTCGGTTTGGATATAACTCGGTGAGGAGCATAAAAGATTCATTTGTATTACGAAGGTGCTCTGGGTCTGCTTCATGGATGTCATGTGTACTGTTAGCATAGGTGCGAGAGCTCGCCATTTTTTTAGCTACGTATCCCTGTGCAAGTTCAGGTGCAAGGGTGAATAGCAAAGTTAAATCAGGTTCTGGAAGGTTATTTTGTCCATATTCTTTTTCAGCATTTTTTTTGATGTATTCAATTCGTCCTTCGGTACTGGGAATTTTTCCACCTTGGTGTCCACTGTTTGATTCGACGTAACGATCAAGAATTTGAATACCGCCCTTATTAAGCCATTCTTCAATCGGGCCGATGTTCGCGAGTCGGTCGTTTTGGTAAAGCAATCCAGCTTCTTCTGAACTTACATGAAGCCCAAGGTTACCATTTAAATAATTGGCTACTTCCTTGCCCGTAGGAGTATCGTACATCGGAAATCCACCCTGCTTTACAGGTAGCCCAAGTTTGGTAAGTTCTTCGTATAATAATTTACTTTGGGTTCCTTTACCCGAACCGTCGCCACCTTCAAAAGTTATCAATACACCTTCCATTATTGCTTTTCCCACTTCGTCACAATTAGCGGTTTAAGTCGTTCATCTTTCCAAGCCCGTGGAAGCATTTGTTGTGGGGCCCATGAATCAATTAGTTCATCAAGGTTTGAACCGGTTGCATATTTCCCACTAAGGTTGTCATAGCTCCCCTTGACTTCTCCGGTGTGCATGAAAACAATTTGTGCGATACGTTCGCCAACAGGTAATACAACGCTATGACGTTCATTAAGGTTATAGATTTCCATAGTCCAACGGTTAACATAGCCCGGGTCACCCCATCCAGCGTCAAAACAAACTGCAACACCGTTTCGGCCCCAAGTGCTGCGCGACTGCATACTAGTGGTGCCTGGAGGCAAGATACCTATAAACTCTTGGGTATGAGCGAGGATACGCTCGCCTGGCTCAAGGACGATTACTGGGTGATTGGCAGGTATGTTAGCTAACGGCTTGTTACCTGTTTGTTCGCACCAGTCTTTATGAAGAATAGCTTTTTGAGGTTCACCAAAATAGCGGTCAACTTCGTCTTTATCGAATGGATTATAGACAGACTTTGGACTTTTGCGGTCGGTTCTATAAAACCAGTGGCCTAATGTGACATCGACACTACTACCGTTGATGTGGTGCGGCTGATACGGATGAAATATAATGTGACCATCTTTAATGGCCTCTTCAATTTCGAGATTACTGTACACTCCCATGATATGTTTCCCCATTTACTCTCGTGTTACCCCGATTGTAGCATGATAAGATAAAAGCAATAAATTATGTCCTTTACAAAAACCGATTACTATTCGTACAATGAAAGTAACATTTGGGGTGGTTTGGGGGATACATGTCTGAAAACGAAATACAAACGCCACTCGTCTTTAAAACCGAAGAGGGCTTAAGCGAATTAACTGATGCAGGACGCGAGGCCATTGCGCCTTTTGTAACTGATACCGATGCACAGGTATATGGGTTTACGAGTGAAGCTGATAGCTTGATGGTTGCGGCTTCTATGGCTCGCCTATCACGAAATTCTAATGGCGCACGTGTTATTTTAGCGAGTGAATTTATTGGCAAAGAAGATAAAGACAACGCACTTCTGAAGCGTGTTGTTACCGAATTCGGTGATGATTCTGTTATGCAGCTTTACCCTGTTCAGCTAGTTTTTGAAGACGTAAGTAACATTGCAACAAAAGCCATTGAACGTGGTCGCCTTGCTGCATACCTAGAACAATCTTCACGCTACTTACGTTTCGACCAAAAAGACAGCGAAGGCAATTACCGCTACCTTGTCCCTGAAGAACTCGATGCTGTAACAAAAGATGAATATCGTGCAAACATGGATGAAATTTTTGATATTTATTCAAACCTCTACGTTCAAGTCCGCACTCACATTGAAGAAGCGTCTGCTGAAACAGTACACGATGCCGCATGGCGTAATGCTTGTCACGCACAAGCCTGTGACAGCATCCGTGGTCTACTTCCTTCTGCTACAAAAGCAACTGTAGGTTTTGAAGGCAGCGCGCAAGCATTGTACAACATGATTCTAAAACTTGAATCAGAAAACTTACCTGAGCTTCGAAAACTTGGACGCGCAGCACTATCAGCTGTACGTCAAATTGCGCCGGTATTCTTTGAGCGTGCTGACGTTCCTGAACGCGGGCAGCTCATCTCTGACAACCGCCGTGAAACCCGTAACGGCAGCCGTGAATTAACAAGCAAGCTTATTGAACAGCATGGCGAAAACGTTGAACAAGAACAAGGAACATACGTTAAGCTTATCTCGACTGATGGTGACGAAAACCAACTCATCGCTAAAATTCTTTCAGACAGTAGCCAGCTTTCGTACGCGCAAATTGAACCTATTGTTGTGGGGCTGTCTGATGCTGAAAAACAAGAAGTTATTGATATTTATGTTGGCGACCGTTATAACCGCCGCGTTAAACCAGGTCGCGCGTTCGAGTATCCTCACTACGAGTTTGAAATTCAATGTGATTACGGTGCTTTCCGAGACATCCAACGTGGACGTATGGTTGACGGCTTTGAATGGCAACAACTACAGCCGTACTTAGGCCATGGGCGTCCTGCTATTATTGACCAAGCCGGTTTAGCCGATACATATGAAAAAGCTTTTGAAATTAGCCAAAATACCTACGAGCTGTTAAAAGAACGCGGATATGAAGACCAGGCGCAATATGCGACACTATTTGGCCACAACATGCGCTTTACTCACAAGATTAACGCTCGTTCGTTAGTGCACTCTGCCGAGCTTCGTACTACTCCTCAAGGACACCCTTCATACAGAAAAGTATTCCAAGATATGGTATCTCAAATTGAAGAAGTTCACCCGCACATTACACGAGTGATGCGATTTATGAATCAAGGGGAAGACCTTGAACTTGCCCGACTTGGCGCTGAACGCGCAAAGCAACAACGCGCTTTGCAATAATTAATTTTTCATTTGAAAGCTGCATTAACAGAGGTGTAAAAATGCTTATCTTTAAAATGTTTTTTAAAGCTGTAAGAAATTTCACATAATGCTTGCAGAAGTGCCCAATTTATGATATATTTTGCGCAGAAGACGCGCTTACAACAAACACGCTTTCGGCTAAAAAAAAGATAACAGAGGAAGAGGCATCGTATGACGATGGAACGACAAGAATTCAAGCCAACTTTAATTAGGGGTGAGAGTTCTGCCCTCGAGCCGAAGCCTCTTAAGACTGAAGATATTATTATCCCTAGTTCTAATACCTATGTTGAACAGCTCGTTCAACAAGAAGTCGAAGAGACAGAAGAAGAAAAGGCGCAAAAAGCCCAAGAGCTTGAAGCTGAAATTATTCAAAACGCAATTGATAGCAAGACACAGGCACTTGATGGCTGGCTTGCTTTTAAGGTTAAAAATGAATTACTCGTTCAAATTTATAAGGCAGCTGGTGAAGATAATGATATCGACGTAAACAAGATTCAAGAAGTTGTCGTTTCAGAACTCGCTACTGTTAAAAATGAGAACTTAGCTCAAGCAGAACATTTGCATGACATTATGCCTGCTATTGCGGTCCGCCGGGGCCCTGCTAGGGGCGGAAACGACTACTTTGACCAAGACATAAATAATATGGAACGACGTATTACTGTCCACTACGGTGTTGTTGAGTATATCGACGCTCTTGAAGCAGCTGGAGATGAGGATATTCTCGACCTTACCCAATCAATGATTGAACAACATGAACTAAAAGTACGCAAAGAAGTTCTTAAAATCTTCGTACAACAAAAGAAAGAACTCGAGAACGCATTGGAAGTAAGTAATGATAATAATACACGCAGCGAAAAGCGCATTATCGAACTTAAGGGTGCTATCGTTACCCTTAAGGAAGAAGTTGCACTCGCAAATGAAGATCGTGACGAAAGTGAAATTGTACACGATGACCGAGAACTCACCACTGCTCGCCTTACCCAGGACGCAAAAGACCTCGCGCTTTAAACCAACTCGAACAATAAAAAAATCCGCCTCTCTCGAAGCGGATTTTTTATTTTAGGGAATCGCTATTAGTTAGCGATGTTCTCAACTTTAATAGCTGGACCCATAGTAGTACTTACGCTGATTGAGCGAATGTAGCTACCTTTAATGCTTGTAGGCTTTTGTGAGTTAAGGCTGTCGAAGAAGTTACGAGCATTTTCAGCAAGTTTTTCAGCGCCGAAGCTTACTTTACCAATACCAAGGTGTACGATAGCTTGCTTGTCGACACGGTATTCAACCTTACCAGCTTTAGCTTCAGTAACTGCTTTAGCTACGTCAGTTGCAACTGAACCACTCTTAGGGTTTGGCATAAGACCACGTGGACCGAGTGAACGGGCGTACTTACCAAGACGTGGCATGAATTGTGGAGTTGCAATCAAGATATCGAAATCAAGGATGTCTTTGTCTAGTTGAGCGAGGAATGTTTCGTCACCAACGATGTCAGCACCAGCATCTTTAGCAGCCTTGTGGTCAGCTTCAGGTGCGAATACAGCAACCTTGATAGTCTTACCAGTTCCGTGAGGAAGGCTTACTGTTGCACGAATGTTTTGGTCAGCTTGACGTGGGTCAACACCAAGTTTAACGTGGAATTCAACAGTTGCATCAAACTTAGATGGGTTTGTTTCAGCAACGAGGGCAATAGCATCAGCCATTGTGTATAGTTTGCCAACTTCAACTTTTTCAGCCGCTTTACGGTAGTTTTTGCCACGACGTTCGATAAGTGGACGAGTAACAGGCTTTGGACCTTTAGCAACAGAAGCTTCTTCTTCGCCATCAACTGATGTAGTGTCACCAGCTTCTTTACGAGCTTCTTTTTCTACCTTAGCTTCAGCTTCGGCGATAGCTTTTGAGCTTCGCTTGCCGGCTTTAGCAACAGGAGTATCTTCAAGAACAGCAAGTTCTTCAGCTACAACAGTAGTACCAGTCGCTTCAATCGCGAGTTCAATCTCTTTAATAGTGTTCTTTTCGCTTAGTTCAAGACCAAGTTTCTTTGCTGCTTCAAGCAGTTCGGCTTTTTTTGCCATAGGTGTTAACCCTTTCTGTGGTGATAACGGCTTTTGACAGCCTCCCAACATTGATTGTTATCCTATCATTATAGCACAAAATCGTATGAATTGCTAGAGGTCGACAACAAACTATTGCCTTCACCTTGTATTAAGCTTATGATTGAGGAATATGAATGACTTAAAATTAAAACTTCAGCAAACCGCTTTTAGCGGCGAGTTGGACGATAGTGCCGAAGCTAAGGAATTTTATTCGCATGATGCTTCAATGTTTGAGATTAAACCTGAAATAGTTGCTTCGCCAAAAACGGCTGAAGACGTTGCTACGCTTGTAAAGTTTGTGGCTGCAAATAAAAAAGATAACCCAGAGTTATCTATTACTGCCCGAAGTGCTGGTACTGACATGTCTGGTGCTGCCATTAACGATTCAATTATCGTTGATTTTAACAAACACCTTACACAACTTATTAATATTGACGCTACTCAGGCAACTGTGCAGCCTGGTATGTTTTTCCGCGACTTTGACGTTGAAACTATTAAGTTCGATGCAATGCTGCCTTCTTACCCTGCCAGCCGTGACCTATGTTCTGTAGGTGGTATGGTAAACAACAACTCTGGTGGCGAAAAATCACTTCAATTCGGTAAGACTGACCAATACGTCACTGAACTGAAGTTCGTATTTGCCGATGGTATTGAGCGTGTCGTTAGGCCGCTTAATAAGACACAACTTATTGCAAAGATGGGCCAAGATGATTTCGAAGGCCGTGTATACAAGCAACTGTTCGAAATGATTGAAGCTAACTACGACCTTATTAAAGGCGCTAAGCCGAACGTAAGTAAAGACTCTACCGGTTATCACCTTTGGAACGTTTGGGACCGTGAAACGGGCATTTTCGACCTTGCTAAGGCAATCGTTGGTGCGCAGGGTACGCTTGGGTTTGTAACTGAGGCAACATTAAGCCTCGTACCACGGCCGAAGCACTCTGGTTTGCTTGTACTATTCCTTCGGGACATCGATGACCTTGGTGAACTGATTGCTACCGTCGTGAAGCACAAACCTGCGTCATTCGAAGGTTTTGACGACCAAACATTACTGCTTGCAATGAAGTTTATGCCAAGCTTCCTATCCTTCCTTGGCCCTGTGAAGTTTATTCACCTACTCTTCACTCTTATTCCAGAAGGTTTCCAGCTTCTTCGCGGCTTCCCGAAGCTCGTTCTTATGATTGAGTTTACTGGTGAGACAGAAAACGAAGTTCGTGAAAAGGTAAAAGCCCTTCACCGTGAGCTAAAGCCATTCAAGGCTCGTTACGAAATCAACGGGTTTGAAGAAGACCCAACTGAAGGTTCAAGCGAAAAGTTCTGGATTCTTCGTCGCCGTAGCTTTCAATTACTCCGTAGTAAGGTGAAAGACAAGCACACAGCGCCTTTTATTGATGACTTCATCGTAAACCCAGAGCACTTGCCTGAGTTCTTTCCAAAGATTCGTGAAATCATTAAGAAGTATAAACTCTTCGCAACGATTGCTGGACACATGGGTGACGGTAACTTCCACATTATTCCACTTATGAAGTTGGAAGACCCTAACGACCGCGCCAAACTTGAACCAGCAATGCGCGAAGTAAACAACCTTGTATTGAGCTACAAAGGTTCAATTAGTGGCGAGCACAACGATGGTTTGATTCGCGGCCCTTGGTTGAAAGACATGTATGGAGAAGAAGTATTGAACTTGTTTAAGCAAACGAAGGATATCTTTGACCCAGAACACATCTTTAACCCGCGCAAGAAGGCCTACGCAACTTGGGAATACACCTTCTCGCACATTCGTGAACACTTCTAGTTAGTAACGTATCTATAAATAACCTCCCTTTATCGGGAGGTTATTTTAATGCAAAAAAATAACCCGCCAGTAATGACGGGTTATTTAAATTGTCGGTTAAGACTAAGCTACTACTTCAACGCCCATTGAGCGTGCAGTACCAGCGATAACTTTTACGCGGCCTTCAACGTCGATAGCATTGAGGAAATCTTTCTTGATTTCAGCAATTTCTTCAAGTTGAGCACGGGTAATGCTACCAACTTTATCAGTGTGTGGCTTAGCGCTTCCTTTTTGGATGCCAGCTTTTTCACGGATAAGGTCATCAACAGGTTGGCCGAGGCTATTCCATGTGAATGAACGATCTTCGTACACTTGAATGTGAACGATTACGTCTTTACCCATAAGGTCTTTAGTAGCGTCGTTGAACGGGTTGATGAATTCCATCATGTTCAAGCCCCATTGACCGAGTGTTGAACCAACAGGAGGACCTGCAGTCGCACGACCAGCTGGGATACGTAGTTTTAAATTACCAATAATTTTCTTAGCCATAAATCTCTTTCTTGTATCAAATGATACGGTTGCTTACCCTTTTCAGGTTCGCGTTGTACTAAATATTGTTGAAGCTATATTTAGTGCGTAACTAAGCTATTATAACAGATTACGGCCTGTGCATGCAAGCAGGCCGAAGTGAGGTTGTTATTTTGTATCGTTGTTTTTTAAATTTAGCCCCGCAATAAGGTGCTTGAGTGCATTTTCGGTTGGTGGGTAGGTGCCATCAAATATAGATTCAGTCAGTTTTTCATCTTGGGCATGAAAACGCACTCGTCGTTCTATTTTTGCGATATCATTTCTTTCTGTCATACGTTCTTTTATTTTTACGGCTAAAGTGTCGATAAGCTTATTGTTAGCTACAGCAAACTCACCCTTAAGCAAGCCGTATCTTTCAGAGGCAATTATTGCGATTTCCTCAAGCGTCGCAGTAGGAACGTAAGGGTTTAATACATGCATAAGTAACTCATCCGAAGATTGGTTCCGGAGGTCGGATTCTTTACGTTCAGGCCGGTTTGAGAATTCGCGTTCCATAATACAGATAATATACGCTTTGTAGCGCTGGTGTGCAAACAAAAGAGTAATAATTAAATAAAGAACGCCCGCTCCCCTGCTTTTAAGTGAATAAAAGAGGGAGCGGGCGAACACGGCTCAGCGAAGGTGTTTTGCGGCACGGCGGATTTTAGCAGCGAGTCTGCGCTCAATCATAAAGCGAGGCTTACGCGAAATCCACCGCGACATACGCAACGAAGTCTCGTAATACGTTGTGCCATTGTAGAAGGCAACGATGTCGTAAAAGTTGGCCGTTCCGATTTTGTCGCCAAATTCATCCCTTAGCTTTCCGGTATTGAGCTTAACTACGACCACCTTGCCTTCAGGCGGAATAACAAAATCTCTTTGCTTTGTGTTGTTAATCTGGATAGTGACATCGTCAATCTTGTGGGGGAAAAGCTTGGCTTTTGTACTTACACTGAGCGGCATGTTCATGCCCTTTCTTAAGTAGAGGGAGGTGCAATAACAGTTATTATATCAACTAAGCGTCTGTTGTCAAATAAAGCTTCTGTTCTATTCGTCGTAAATAATAGATTCAATGCGATTTCTAATAAAAAGAACGAGGTCGACAGCTTCTGTGTCGTCCTCGTCTTTGTTTACTCTATGCATCGCAACGGTATTTATTTCATCAAGTAATGTAAGTGACCTTGTATCAGAGGCCATATTGCGGAGTACGTAATTTTTTACTATGTGTAAGTTATTACGTCTTTCGGGCGAGTTAAACTCACCCTCCATGGCTATACCTTTGTAACTTGGAGTGCGTCAAGCTCTACTGAAGTGTCACGGCCGAACATGCTGACCATAACTTTGACTTTACCTTTTTGGTTGTCAATTTCAGAGATAGAACCATCGAAGCCCTTGAATGGACCATCGGTAATGCTGACAACTTCGCCTTCTTGGAAGTCGATGAAGTGCTTTGGTTCTTCAACACCCATTCGCTTCTTGATTTTACGAATTTCGTCGTCAAATACAGGAGTTGGTTGTGTGCTGGTTCCTACGAAGCCAGTAACGCCAGGAGTGTTACGAACAATGTACCAAGTTTCGTCAGTCAGTTTCATTTCAACAAGGGCGTAGCCTTGGAAAATCTTCTTTTCGACAACTTTCCGCTTGCCGTTTTTAATTTCAATTTGCTTTTCTTTTGGTACCATGACGTCAAAAATCTTGTCAGCCATGTCGACAGCGTTAATACGTTGGCGAATGCTATCAGCTACTTTTTCTTCGTAGCCACTGTATGTGTGAATGGCGTACCATTGGCGGGTTGAGTCATATCGGTTAGTTGAAGACATATTTTTCCTTATTATTACTTAATCATTAGTTCAAAGATATATTTGAAGAAGGCATCGAGGAGCAGAATAAGCACTACGAAGAATACGCTAAACAGGATAACTGCTAGTGTGAGACCCCAAGTTGCTTTTCGGGTTGGCCAACGAACTTGTTTCAGTTCAATCCATGCGCCCTTAAAATAACGACCAATTCCGAAAAGGGCTTTTGTGAACCAGTTTGATGGTTCTTTAGCTTCTTTGTACGGTTTAGCTGTTTTCTTTGGTAAATTCTTTGCTTTTGCAACTTTTGTAACAGCGCTTTTAGTGCTTGCTGTATCTGTCGCTTTAATGCGGGTGACGTTTTTTGGCTCTGCCACTTTTTTCTCCCAAAATAAATAGTCTGCTTCTGCAGACTGTCAAGTAAACTATACACCATCACTAGGGTACCGTCAATATAGTGTATTATAAAGATAATGTTTGAAGGCATACTATATATCTCTTACGGAGTGCTTGTAATTGTCGCTATTCTGATGATACGTCAGCTATGGTTTGCGGTGAAACACTTTACTCCTCCCGCTTACAATTCAACACTTGCAGCAGAGGCTGATATGCCTAGTGTTACGGTTTGTATTCCAGCTCGTAACGAAATGCATGCATTAACCGAATGTCTTGAAAAAGTCATTAATTCCGATTATGAGAAACTTGAGATTATCGTTTTAGACGACGCCTCAGCTGACAACACTTCTTCGCTAATTAAATCGTTTGCTAAAGACGGCGTTCGGTTCGTAGAAGGCAAAGCACTTCCTAGTGGTTGGCTCGGTCGAAACCATGCACTCCAAGGCCTTTTACGTGAGGCCAGCGGCTCGTATATCTTATTTATGGATGTTGACACTCGTATTGCACCGGACGCCGTTAGCAACATCGTACGCTACGCGCTATCGCAAAATGCAGGCATGGTCTCAGTTCTGCCAAGACGTGAGGACAGCTTGCGTGCAAGCGTGCTGTTCTCAACCCTCCGGTTCTTTTGGGAAGTTATTTTTCATAGTAAAGCATCGCCTGCGACCGTTGGAAATGCCTGGCTTATTAACCGTGAACTTTTACTCAGTAAATTTAATGGGTTTGAAGCATTAAAAAATACTGTCCAGCCTGAATCGCAATTATCTGCCAGCCTGGCTGTAACTGACGAATACCGATTCTTAATAGGTACCTCCGCTTTTGGTATTGCCTACGAAAAGAAGTGGCGCTCACAACTGGTTACAAGTACTCGGTTACTATTCCCTTTGCTTGAGAAAAAACTATTACTCGCCATTGCCGCTATCATTGATTTGTTTATTTTGCTTATTCCTGTGGTGGTGATTATTGATATGTTCTATAACGAAGTGACTGCTCTGTATGTCATCGGCCTATGTATTGCTGTACTATACGCAGTCATATACGGCTGGTACTTACGACGAACATGGAACATGGGTATTATTTTAGGTGCCATTTTATGGCCTGCGCTTTTGGTGCAAGAAATCATTCTGGTGATAGCTAGTATGTATCAATATAAACGTCGTACAGTACGCTGGAAGGGCCGCGACGTTCTAAGCCGTCGGTAGTTCAAAACTGAATGCTGAACCGTGGTTCAGGCGGCTTTTAAGCTCTACTGTTGTGTGGAGTTTGTGTGCAAGCTTCGTTGATACGTATAAACCAAGGCCGGTGCCGTTTGTTTCACGAATACGATAATCTTCACTACGATAAAACTTTCCGAATACTTTTGCCTGGTCGCCACGGCTAATACCAATGCCGGTATCTTGAATAGTAAAGCGAACAACACCTTTGTTATTTTTTGCTTCTAACGTCACACTACCCTCTTTAGTATATTTAAGCGCGTTAGTAATAAGGTTTTGGAGAAGTTCCTCGAGATAAAGACGACTAACGTTAACGGTACCAAGCTTAGTGCCGAGGTCGATATTAAGTTGCAGCTTACGCGTTTCCGCTTCTTTTTGGTACTTGTGGTGCAGGCTGTGAAGCAACTCGGTGACATTAATTTCTTCGGTGCTATCAGCAACGCCGCGTTCAGCACGAGACAGTGTACTAAGGTCGTTGACCATCTTTGCAAGGTATAATACTTGGTCATGAGCCGTCTCGACGGTCTTTGCAAGTGTTTTAGGGTCGGGTGTTTGTGAACGGTCTATTAATACGCCCAAGTTCGATAACGTCCCCTCAACGATAGTAATAGGTGTACGAAGTTCGTGGCTTA
>Ga0247811_1000446_pt1 | contig 12755 bp, 7 predicted proteins | sample UWRJL134311R1_FD_189018 | JGI IMG/M metagenome (GOLD analysis project Ga0247811, IMG submission 189018) | Plant litter microbial communities from Arlington Agricultural Research Station in Wisconsin, United States - UWRJ-L134-311R-1 | ecosystem: Environmental > Terrestrial > Plant litter >...
CAACCCGGTCCTTATCGGTGAACCTGGTGTTGGTAAGACGGCTATCGTTGAAGGCTTAGCCCAGCGCATTGCGACCGAGGACGTTCCAGAACACTTACTCGACAAGCGTATTATTCAACTCGACCTGGCTGGCATGATTGCCGGTACGAAATATCGCGGTGAATTCGAAGAGCGCTTAAAAAAGGTGATCACTGAACTACAGGAGCAAAAGAACGTCATTATCTTTATCGACGAGCTACACCTGTTGGTTGGCGCCGGTGCGGCCGAAGGTGCACTTGATGCCGCAAATATACTGAAGCCTGCGTTAGCACGCGGCGAGATTCGCCTGATCGGCGCAACGACACTTGATGAGTACCGCAAGCACATCGAAAAGGATACTGCCCTCGAGCGCCGTTTCCAGACAATTGTTGTACCAGAACCAAAACTCAAAGACACCATCGCTATCCTAAAAGGTCTGAAGCCGTACTACGAAAAGCACCACGGTGTAACGATTAGCGATGAGACCATCGAAGACGCTGTCTATATGGCAGACCGTTATATCAACGAGCGCTACATGCCTGATAAGGCGATTGATGTGATCGATGAAGCTGCTGCGCGAGTACGGGTTAAGTCTGGTCGCAAGCCGAGCAAGCTGCGTGATTACATGCGCCAGCTCAAAAACTTAAATGAAAAAATGGAAGAGGCTGTCACGGCTGAAGATTACGAGCGCGCTGCGTTATATAAGACGCGCATCACACAGCTGAACGAGCGTCTCGAAGAAACACGTACGGCCTATGAAAAGAAAACGCCGATCGTCCTGAACGATGAAGACATCGCCCACGCGATTGCGCTCATGACGGGTATTCCTGTGAGTCGTGTCCAAAAGTCAGAAGCGAAACTACTTCGTAACCTTGAGGGACACCTCGAAAAGTACGTTATCGGACAGCGTGAAGCGGTTGAAAAGGTCTCGAGAGCGATTCGTCGTAGCCGTAGCGGTGTTGCGAGTAGCAATCGCCCAATTGGCTCATTCGTCTTTATGGGTCCAACTGGTGTTGGTAAAACTGAACTTGCCAAGGTTCTGGCCCGCGAAGTCTTCGGTAGCGAGGATAACCTGATCAAGATCGATATGAGTGAATTTAGTGAAAAGCACACCGCCAGTCGCCTCGTTGGCGCTCCTGCTGGCTACGTCGGGTATGACGATGGTGGGCAGCTGACTGATAAGATTCGCCGCCAACCTTACAGCGTTGTCTTGTTCGACGAAATCGAAAAGGCTAATCCCGATGTCTTTCACCTTCTTCTCCAGATTCTGGAAGATGGTACATTGACCGACGCGAAAGGTCACAAGGTTGATTTCTCGAACTCGATTATCATTCTGACCAGTAACCTCGGGGCTGATCGTATGATGAAAGAATCAAGCCTCGGCTTTAGTGCTATCACTCGTGGCGACGAAAAGCAGCTAGATGATGTTCATGCCGAAAATGCCCTGGCTGCTGAAGCTGCGTTGAACCGCATCATGCGTCCAGAGTTGATCAACCGCTTTGATGCGATTGTCACATTCCGCGCATTAACCAAGAAAGAAGTTGGCAAGATCTTTGACAAGCTCCTGAATGAGCTACAAGATCGCCTCATCCGTAAGGGTATACACTTGGTCATCGCCGCATCTGCCAAGCGACAAGTGATTAGTGAAGGACACGACGAGAAGTACGGTGCTCGACCTCTTCGCCGAGCGATGCAGGACCTGTTAGAACTCCCAGTTGCCGACGGCATTCTGTCTGGTGAGTATGAAAAGGGAACAGTGCTCAAGATATCAGCCGTACGGGGTAAGATACAGATTAATGTTGGTCAAGAAGCGTAGTGTTGCAGGTGCAATAATTGCCGGTGCGTTAAGCATCGGCATTCTTGCCGCCGCCGGCTGGCTTGTCTTGAACCGGCAGTACGCTATGGACCAGATTAGCGTCTGGTCGTACACCCCGAGTAGCAGCATTCAAACTATTGATGAACGGGTAGATTTCACTCCAAACGGGAAGTTTCATTTCTATGCCACTCAGCCACAAGTTGACGGCTCTGATAAATTCAATCAAGATTGTCCGCGCCAAGAAGTTGGTAACCCAATCCTTGGCTGCTACACCGGCGAACACCGTATCTTCATTTATAACGTCGAAAATGCCCAGCTCGATGGTATCGAAGAAGTGACCGCAGCACATGAAATGCTGCACGCCGTCTGGGAACGAACTAGTGCTTCAGACCAATCTAAAATCGGAGCACTTATCCGCGCCGAGTACCAAAAACATACGGACGAACCAGAACTCATGGAGCGTATGGAGTATTACCAACGTACCGAGCCTGGACAGTTCATCAATGAACTCCATTCAATCCTGGCAACTGAAACGCGGTCTCTTAGTCCCGAACTCGAGACGTACTACGGTAAGTATTTTAACAATCGTCAGAAAGTTGTCGACTTGCATGATAAATACGATGCAGTATTTAAAGACTTGAAGGCACAGTCCGATAGCCTATATGCCGAACTTACGACGCTAGGCGCTAGTATCGAAACACGTACCACCAAGTATAATACCGATGTCGCGCAGCTTTCGACGGACATCGAATCATTCAACAGCCGTGCAAGTAGCGGCGATTTCAGCTCGATTAGTCAATTCAATCAACAGCGAGCAGAACTGATCGCTCGATCAAATCAAGTTGACGCTGACCGTGCCGTGATTAGTGGTGATATTGATACGTATAATGCAAAGTACGAACAGTATCAAAAATTATCATCACAAATTGAAGTTTTGAATAAGAGTATCGACAGCATTAAAGACCTCCAGCCAACCCCTTCTGTTTAATAATCAATTACAATCCCTAAGGTATACTAAGAACAATGGTAAAATCTAAAACTCAATTCGTCTGTCAAAATTGTGGCGCCACGCACAGCAAGTGGTCAGGTAAGTGCGATAACTGTGGTGAATGGAATACACTTGTCGAACAAATACCAACATCATCAGGTACCTCATCGGTTGCCAAGGGTGGTAGCAGCGGCCGTGTCCTCAAGGTTCAATCGATCAAAGACATGCCAGCTGACGATACGTCAAAACGAATGCCAACCGGTGCCAGCGACCTTGATGTCGTGCTTGGCGGCGGTGTTCTGCCGGGTGCCGTTGTACTACTAGCCGGCCAACCTGGTATCGGCAAAAGTACACTGCTTCTTCAGGTCACGGCTTTTATCGCCAAGACAACGACTGTCCTCTACGTCAGTGGCGAGGAATCTGCCAGTCAGGTGAAGCTTCGCGCCCAACGTTTGGGGGCTGAATCAAGTGAACGTCTCGACTTCGTGGCGAGTACTAGTGCGAATGATATCGCTGCAACAATTCGTAGTGGCTCCTATGATCTTGTCATCGTCGACTCGATTCAAACCTTGGCGCTTGATGAAATTACTAGTGCGCCGGGCACTGTCAGCCAGATTACCAACAGTAGTAACGTCCTGATCCGAGCTGCCAAAGAAACGGGTACGGCAGTTATCCTTGTCGGTCACGTCACGAAAGAGGGAAGCATTGCTGGACCAAAAGTACTCGAACACCTCGTTGACGTTGTGTTGCAGTTTGAAGGTGACCGCTACGGTGGCTTCAAGATTGTCCGTGCTGCCAAGAACCGCTTCGGCTCAACTAATGAAGCAGCCATCTTTGAGATGTTCGAGGAGGGGCTACGCCCAGTTGAAAACCCGTCAGCGGCACTGCTAGCAGAACGTAACCCAGCTGATGGATCGGTTGTCCTGGCGACGCTAGAAGGTACTCGACCACTGTTAGTTGAGATCCAAGCTCTTGTCAATCCGACTAGTTTCGGGTATCCTAAGCGTACCGCGAGCGGGTTTGACCTCAATCGACTTAACTTGTTGATCGCCGTCATGGAACGACGTACAAAATTGAATTTATCTGATAAAGACATCTACATAAACGTTGTTGGTGGCCTCAAACTCAATGATCAAGCCGCGGACCTTGCTATATGTATGGCAATCGCCAGTGCAGCTGCTGGACGTCGCATAGATGACGAAACAGTTGTATTCGGTGAAGTTGGACTTGGTGGAGAAGTCCGTTCAGTCCCTGGTGTCGACAAACGCGTCGCGGAAGCAAAAAAACTTGGATTCAAACGAGCAGTTGCTCCGAAGATCCACAGTGACAACAAATTTATAACACCTGTAGCCGACCTTCGCATGGCGCTGATCGACTACTTACAGAAATAGGAAAACAATGGACATATTCATTATCATCGCGTTGCTCGCTATTGCAGCCGAAACAACCTACCTGACGGTAGCTCAAACAGTAAAATTTAAACATTCAAAGAAACAGCATATGCCAATCTTCGTGGATACCTCCGTTCTTATCGACGGACGTATTATCTCGATCGCCGAATCCGGCTTTATCACCAGTACGCTCTTCATCCCGCGCAGCGTCGTTGGTGAATTGCAATTTCTAGCTGACAATGCCGACACTGAAAAACGTAGCCGCGCACGTCACGGATTAGACATCGTCAAAGAACTTCAGGCAATGACCAACGTTAAAGTCGAAATCTTTAACGATGGCACCAAAGCCGAAGAAGGTGTCGACAACCGCCTGCTCAAACTCGCGAAAGAATACAACGGTGCAATTTGTACGATCGACTTTAACCTGAACAAGGTTGCCCAAGTTGAAGGTATTGTTGTCTTGAACGTTAACGACCTTGCGAAGACACTTCGTATGGCGTATCTTCCAGGTGAAAAGACTCGTCTTGAACTGACTCAAAAAGGAAATGATTCACATCAAGCTGTCGGACACCTAGCTGACGGCACAATGGTTGTCGTTGAACACGCCAATAGCCAAATCGGCAAAATCGTTGAAATCGAATTTATTCGTGGCCTCCAAACAGCCGCTGGTAAAATGATGTTTGCACGTCTTGTTGGTGGTGGTGACCGTGATGTGATCGCAACTGCCAAAAAAGCCGCTGCCGCGTCAAACCCAAAGCGCGCCGCGCTCGTAGCGAAGGTTCAGCAGCCACGTAAACAAAAGACCGCTCGTATTGAGGAACCTGTTGTTGAAGTGCCACAGGCGAAGCCTGGTGTCTTTGAGCAGCCATCTGCACAGCCGAAACCACGTCAGCAACAAGCCCGCACCGAACGTCAACCGCGTGCAGCTCAGGCGCCACGTACGCAATCACGCAGTGCCGAGGCAACCGAACAGCCCGTTGCGCAATCGACTGACCAATCTCAAACAGCCCCTGCCCAGAAGAATGTTCGTAAATATAACCGTCGTCGTACACCAGAAGACAGTTTATTTGAACTACTCGACAAGCAGGATTAGCCCATACTAATTATTCACAAAAAATAACCCTCGTTGCAGAGGGTTATTTTTATGTGCTGTGTTGCAGCGAGGGGGAGCGCTTCTAGTTGGAGACGCTACCACTTCCGCTGGCGTTTACGACGTAGAAGCCACTGTCTGTAACCGTGACGGTTACAGGCTTGCTTCCGCTGCCTGATGGTACAGGGTAGTCATAGGTGCCGCCGGTTGCTGAGGCGTTGACTGTACCAACTACTGCGCCGCCGACGCTGACGGTGATCGTCGTAGGGTCAAACTTACCCTTCGTTGCGGTCACAGTAATGCGGGCGTTGCTGCCCGTTTGTGTCACAACGAAGCTGGCGCTAACCTGGGCATCGCCACAAGCGTGTGCATCGTCATCCTTTGTGGCATCGTAGCCACTTGGAACGTTGGTGTAGACGTCTTTCTTGGTGACAGGGTCAGTCGTTTTGACGACATCTGCTTCAAGCTTGGCACCATCTGGCGTACAGTTGGTTGCCTTCTTTTTTGATACCTTGTCGAAAGTTAACTTTGCGTTGGCTTGGCCTTGAGTTTTACTCCACCATGATGGGTAGAATTCGATACCAACTTTTTGGATACCAGTTGGAGCAGCGAACCAGTCGCCTGATTTCCATTTACCTTCTGGGGCGTAGACTTCCTTGTGAGCAAATTCCATAACCTTAGCAACGATTGGGCTACCGAGTGATGAGGTTCCTTGTCTCAGGATGGTCGTGTCAGGGTTACCGAGCCATACACCCATAGTGAGGGCGGGACTGTAACTCATCATCCAAAGGTCCTTGGCATTCCCACCCTTGTCGGATGTACCGGTCTTGGTGGCAGTTTTGACACCAGGAATATTCTTGGCTGCATAGTTACCGAGTGAGGCACTGGCAGCTGGGTCAGTCAGAATATCATCAAGCACGTAGGCTGCTTGTGCACTGACGACTTGTTTGCCAGCAACATCTGCCCATTTTTTCAGTGTTTCGCCGGAGCTGTTCTTTACTTCCATGACAGATGATTGTGGTTTGTAGACACCACCACGAGCTAGTGATGCGTAGGCGTTCACGAGGTCAATCTGACGAAGCCCACACCCACCGATAGCGAGTGATAGACCGGCTGTCTTGTCGTCTCCGACTGTACAGTAGCTGGTCGCACCAAGGTCATGAATCGTTTGGAGGGTTGATCCCTTGCTGACGGCTTCGTTAACGATCATTGCCTTAACGGCAGGGACGTTACGAGAGGTTGCCAGACTGGTGCGAATCGTGACATCGCCGCGATATTGGCGGTCAGCGTTTTGCAGCTTGGCACCGTAGTACTGGTCAATCGGTTCGTCCTTCAGGATCGAGCCGCTACCGTAGTTCTGTTGACCATTTGGCTTTTGCTCAAATAGTTCAGAGTAGACGAGTGGCTTGACTGATGAACCAGGTTGGATGTACGCCGTGGCAGCGTTGTCTTGACCGTAGCCTTCGTAGGTAAAGTCGCGACTTCCGACAAGGGCGACAATTTGACCAGATTGTGAATCTTCCACTGTCGCGGCACCGTTTGAGAATCCAGCGATAGCAGGCGTTGCCGAGTTAAACATATCGTTCATCGCTTCTTCGAGCTTGTTTTGAATGCGGATATCAAGGGTAGTGGTGACGGTTAAGCCGCCCTTCCCAACCGTTGCTTTGCCGAGTTCGCTTTCTAGTTGAGAGCGCACCATCTGGACGAAGTGAGGGGCTTTGATGCCTTCATATTGGCTAGCAAGTGGTTTGATGCTATCAAGGATTGGCACTGCCTTAGCTTCATCGGCTTGGGCCTGAGTAATGTAGCCAACTTCACGCATACTATTAAGTACTTCGTGTTGACGAGTAATCAGACGTTCATGACCGGCGACGTTATATGGGTCGAAGGTTGACGGGTTCTGTGGAATGGCTGCTAGGAGGGCTGCTTCGGCTAACGTCAGGTCTTTGGCAGACTTACCGAAGTATGTTTGTGCACCAGACTCAACACCGTTACGACGACCACCATATGGCGATTCGTTTAGATAGAGGGTAAGGATTTGATCTTTGTCATACATACGCTCAATTTCAATCGAGAGAATGAGCTCTTTAATCTTGCGGGGTACCCCACCGAATCCACGGTCGGAGGCTTCGTCTGCAAAGAAGACCTGCTTGACGAGTTGCTGGGTGAGTGTCGAGCCACCTTGTACTTCGCCACCGATGGCGTTATTCACGAAGGCACGGGTTGTACCGCTAACACTAACACCGCTGTGTTTGAAGAAGTCGCGGTCTTCAATGGCAACAGTCGCTTTTTTCAGGTTATCGCTGATGTCGGCACTTTGGACGACAAGCTTGTAGTTACCGTCGCCTTTATCTTCCCAAAGGGTGACGCCGTTACGGTCTTTGTAAGTTGTCACGGTTGATTGGACGCGCTTATCTATTTCGCCGGGACGAATCTGATCGAGATCCTTGCGGAAGTAGGCGAACAGTCCGCCGACCAGCAGGGCCAGTAGAAGAATTGCCACACCAGCAATCTTGAGGGCCATGAAGACACCACGTTTACTAAACCAGTATCCCCAGAATCGTTTGGGGTGCATCTTATAAAAGAAGCGTTTTACGGGGTGCTTTGGAAGTGTCGCCAGGTATTCAGCCCGGCGGCGTGTTTCAGAGTCTTTTTTCGCCTTTCGTCGACGCGAAAGATTAGAATACACACTCAATTTTCTTGATGGAGTTTTTTTAGCCACGTTTCCCTATTCTCATAAGCAATATCTTCATCATTATAGCATTAATTACAGTGCGTAAAGAGTGATTATTTGCTATACTACCAGGGAAATAACAGATAGGAATAATGCATGAAACTTTCACAGGAGCTGATCTGGCGCGGATTCGTCAATCAGATGACATACGCCGATATTACCGAACTTGACCTGACCGAAGGCCAGACTCCTATCTCTTTCTATTGGGGTGTCGACCCAAGCGCTGATAGCATGACTGTTGGTAATTTTGCGGCTGCCATGATGGTGCGCCGTTTCATCGAAGCGGGCCACAAAGCCTACCTCCTCGTCGGTGGCGCCACTGGCATGATCGGCGACCCAGACGGCAAGGCTGACGAACGCAATCTGAAATCACTTGAAGAAATTGCCCGCAACAAAGCAGCTATCGCCGAGCAGTACAAAACCGTCTTTGCAGGACAACCGTTTGAAATAGTCGATAACTACGACTGGTTCAAAAACATTAATTACCTCGACTTCCTACGTACAGTCGGCAAGAACGTACCACTCAGCCAAATGCTCGGGCGTGAATTTGTCCAATCTCGTTTAGGAGCTGAAGGGTCTGGCATTAGCTACGCCGAGTTTAGCTACTCACTTATCCAAGGCTACGACTTCTTGCACTTAAACCGTGAGCACGGTGTGACGCTGCAAGTTTGTGGTGCTGATCAGTGGGGTAACTCAATCGCTGGCGTTGACCTCATCCGTCGTCTGGACGCGAAAGTTGCGCATGTCTACTCGACACCACTCATTATTAACAAGACGACCGGCAAAAAGTTCGGTAAGTCTGAAGAAGGTGCCGTCTGGCTTGATAGCGCCAAGACAAGCGTCTTTAAGTTCTACCAGTTTTGGTTGAACGCTGGTGACCAAGACGTGATTGATTACGCGAAAACATTTACGATGCTGAGCCGTGAAGAAATCGAAGCCCTGGAAATTGCTGCAGCCGAAAACCCACGAGATCGTTTGGCGCAAAAGACATTGGCCCGCGAAGTCACAAAAATTGTACACGGTGAAGCACGCACAAATAGTGTTGAACGTGTGACAAGCGTACTATTTGGTAATGTCGAATTTGCGGAACTATCTGACGAAGACCTTGATGTCCTAGCCGGCGAGATTCCAACTGTTGCGACTGGTAACTCGTTGATTGAAGTGTTGGTTGGTACAGAGACCGCTTCAAGTAATGGTGATGCTCGTCGCCTGATCGAAAGCGGTGCAATTTCAGTAAACGGCGAAAAAGTCGCCGAAGACAGCATGATTGTGACAACTTCACTCGTCAAAAAAGGTAAGAATAGTTTTATTCTTGTTCGCTAAGCTAGTATAGATATATGAATATCAGTGCGCCACTTGAACAGGTCAAAGGCGTAGGCGAAAAAACCGGCGAGCAATTTAGGCTGGCTGGTCTGCGTTCGGTATACGACCTTATCAATTTTTTACCTCGGGCCTATGAGGATTTTTCGCATGTTACACAGATTGCGAATATCCATCCAGGTAAGATGACAATCAAGGCGCGCTGTGAAAAGATTGCAACGCGACCGGTACGAAGGGGCTTGCGAATTACAACGGCGACACTAGCTGATGAGTCGGGAAAGATTCAAGCCGTCTGGTTCAATCAACCGTACCGCGAGACGCAGCTAAAGACGGGTGAAGAATTCTTTTTCTCGGGCGAGTTTGAGTTTAATTATAATAAATACCAACTCTCCAACCCCAGCGCCGAAAAGGTAAGTGAGATGCCGGTGCAAACTGACCGTATTCTACCAACTTACCGAGCAATCCATGGGCTAAAGACACCACTGGTCCGTAAGATTTTGAACGAACTCCGCCCCCTGATGACCATGATGCCCGAAACGTTGCCACTTGGTATCGTAAAATCCGAAAAGCTGATTAGTCACGGCGAGGCATTGTTGAAGATGCACTTCCCGGAGACGATAGAGGATATCGCAAAGGCAAAAGAGCGTATCGCTTTTGAAGAGCTATTCGCACTCCTATTGGCTAGCCAGATGAACCGAATGGAAAACGCCAAATTAAAAGGTTGGCATATTCCGTTTGAGCAGGGGATTGTGAAATCCTTCGTCACTAACCTGCCATTTGAACTCACCGGTGCGCAGCGTATCGCAGCCTGGGATATCTTGCAGGATTTTGAAAAAGAAGTGCCAATGAACCGTTTACTCCAGGGTGATGTAGGTTCGGGTAAGACTGTTGTTGCTGGATTGGCTGCCCGTCAAGCGGCTCACGAAGGCTTTCAGACTGCCGTTATGGCGCCAACCGAGATCCTCGCATCACAGCACGCGGCGACACTTGATCGACTATTAGCACCGTTTGGGGTCAAAGTGGGATTACTGACCGGAAGCGTCAAAGGTAAAGCCCGTGAAACATTATATGCAGCGATTAGTTCAGGTGATGTCGACGTCGTTGTTGGAACGCATGCGATTATTCAGTCAGGAGTGAATTTTAAGCGCCTTGGGTTCGTTGTGATCGACGAGCAGCACCGCTTTGGGGTTAATCAGCGACAAGAATTATTAAAGAAGTCTGAACACATGCCACATCTACTAGCGATGACAGCAACGCCGATACCGCGTAGCCTGGCACTGACCGTCTACGGAGAGCTAGATGTTTCAGTACTTAATGAACGGCCAAAAGACCGCAAGGACATTGCGACTAAAATCTGGTCACCGAACAGTCGCCCACGACTTTACAAACTGATCGAAGAACAGCTGCTCGAAGGTCGCCAGGCGTATGTCATTTGTAGTTTGATCGACGGCAATCCCGACAATGAACTAAAGAGTGTCCAGACCGAGTTTAAGCGCCTCGATCAAGCCATTTTCAAACACCGCAAGATTGGGTTACTACACGGTAAAATGAAGTCATCTGAAAAAGAAGAAGTGATGCGCCAATTCTCGGTTGGTGAAATTGATGTCCTGGTGAGCACGACAGTTGTGGAAGTTGGTGTCGATGTCCCGAATGCGACAGTTATCCTTATCGAAGACGCTGATCGCTTCGGTTTAGCCCAGCTTCACCAGTTGCGGGGTCGCGTTGGACGAAGTTCGTACCAAAGTTATTGCTACTTGATGGTGAGTTCGTCAAAGACTCCGAGTCAGCGCCTAAAAGAAGTTGAAAAGAGCAACGATGGCTTCTATCTAGCAGAGGTCGATCTGAAATTACGTGGTCCTGGTGAGATCTATGGCCGCGCCCAACACGGTGAGTTAAACCTGCAGGTGGCGACACTTTCGGACACTAAAATGATCGCCCGGGCACAGAAGGCTGCGAAAGCATTCGTCGCACAAGGGGCAGATTTGCTACAATATAAACAGTTACACCGAGATGTCGAGCATTATCAGCGCTTAACAACCTTAAATTAACAACAAATATATATGTACGCAGGCACTACCGTCACGAAAAATTCTGGTCAACTCATTGGCGTTCATCAACGTATTGATAAGGTCGCCCGTCGTCATTTTGTTACACTTCTAAATAAGAAAGCTTTCTTCCCGGCTGCTAGTGACATCCTTCATTTTGAGGGAAACAACGGACCCGATGGAGTTAAGCGTAAAAGCCCCTCAGTCGATGAGCCGTGGCACTTCATTGATCCGAACAAACCAGAGGATGTTGCGGTGATGCAGATGATCACTGATCACCAATTTAATCTTGCGAAAGCACTGAAGACTAAAAACAAAGAACGTGCTGCCTTCGAAGCTGCTTGGATGGCGCACGCTATCGTTGATGGCCTAACACCGGCGCACCACTTTCCGCTCGCCGACAAGATAGAAGAGCTTTTCGGCATGCCACATCACGAACGCAGCAGCGTCCGCGAAAAGAATATCATTAAAGGCAACAACCGCCGTGATACTCTCTCGAAAAATTGGCAGTATTGGGGTAAGCGCGGTATTTTTATGAACCACTTTATGTTTGAATTCGGTGTTGCCACTGCCATCCTCGGCAAGGGTTTTGGTAAAATCGTTATCAATGACGCTGATATCGCGGCGCTTAAAAATGATGGATATGAAAAAATATTCAATACACTCATGAAGCAAGTTGTTGAGCTGGGCACCTACGAAACCTATGCCAAAACTGGCTGGAACCAAAAATTGGCCAAGACAGTTCGCATGGAATTAGTGCCGTTGATCGTCAAAGGTGTCGTACTTGGGTGGTATCAATCAATCCTACTCAATGGATCTAAAGACGCACGTGCAGAAAGTATAAGCAAGTGAACGTCCGCATAATCGCGGGCCTGTATGGTGGCCGTACGATCGTTGGATCTGGTAACCGACGTACCCACCCAATGGGTGAACGTATTCGCAACGCACTCTTTAATAAGATCCAGCACGAACTACCTGGCGCGGCAGTACTTGATGTTTTTGCAGGTAGTGGGGCGCTAGGTCTCGAATCGTTAAGTCGCGGCGCTGCGCACGCAACCTTCGTTGAAAAAGACCGTGTTGCCCAAAAAGTGATTGCTAAAAACATCGAAAAACTTGATGTCGAAGAAAATACGACATTGATTCGGGCCAATGCATCGACTTGGCTCAATCTGACAGAAGAATACTACGACATTATTTTTGCAGATCCGCCATATTACGATCCACAGTTTCCTACAATTCGTGACTTATTTGCACTATTAAAACCAAACGGGCTTATGGTATTATCATACCCAGGTAGTGAGGAAGCGCCAACCGAACCGGGAGTTGTTGTGGTGGACAATCGAAGTTATGGAA
>Ga0247811_1000447_pt1 | contig 12748 bp, 18 predicted proteins | sample UWRJL134311R1_FD_189018 | JGI IMG/M metagenome (GOLD analysis project Ga0247811, IMG submission 189018) | Plant litter microbial communities from Arlington Agricultural Research Station in Wisconsin, United States - UWRJ-L134-311R-1 | ecosystem: Environmental > Terrestrial > Plant litter >...
CCGGCGGCGGCAACTTCACTCCCCCCACCGGCGGCACGTTCCCCGGCGGCAACTGATGACTCTCGTACTCGAACTCGACGAAGTGCAGCAGGTCTACGGCACGGGCGAGGCGGCAGTGCACGCACTGCGCGGCATCGACCTCGCGGTCGAGGCCGGCGACTACGTGGCGATCATGGGACCTTCCGGTTCGGGAAAGTCCACCCTGATGAACCTGCTCGGATGCCTCGACATCGCGTCACACGGAACGTACTCGCTCGCCGGGCACGACGTGGCCGCGCTCACCGAGAACGAGCTCGCCAAGGTGCGCAACAAGGAGATCGGCTTCATCTTCCAGTCGTTCAACCTGATCGCACGCATGTCGGCCCTCGCCAACGTCGAACTTCCGTTGATCTACGGCGGAGTGGGCCGCGGCGAGCGCCGCAAACGCGCGCTCGAAGCACTCGACAGCGTGGGCCTCGCCGCCCGCTCGGGCCACGAACCGCAGGAGCTCTCGGGCGGGCAGCAGCAACGCGTCGCGATCGCCCGCGCTCTCGTCACCAACCCGACACTCATCCTCGCCGACGAGCCGACCGGAAACCTCGACAACGAATCGACCGACGACATCCTCGGCCTGTTCGACTCGCTCGCCGCCCAAGGAAAGACCATCGTCATCATCACGCACGAAGACCACGTGGCCGAACGCGCCCACCGCGTCATCACCATCAGCGACGGACTCATCGTCGACGACCGCCTCAACGAGCACGCGCTGACCGCGGCCAAAGCCGCCAAGGCGGTGCGCGCATGAGTGTCTTCGAGATCCTCATCTCGGCCTTCCGCGGCGTCACGGCCAACAAGCTGCGTTCCATTCTGACCCTCCTCGGGGTCATGATCGGTGTGGCCTCCGTCATTCTGCTGCTCGCGGTCGGCAACGGCTCGGCGCAGGAGGTCAAGAGCGCCATTTCCGGCCTCGGCGCCAACACCATCACGGTACGGGCGAGCGGAATGGGCGGTGGTGGAGGACAGGAGTCCACCGCCGCGAGCACCGACAAGGTGATCACCACGGCGGTCGCCGACCAGCTCGCCGCCGCAGACCTCGGGCACGTGTCATCCGTCACCCCCCAGGTCAGCACCAGCCTCACCGTCTCGTCGACCAACGCGTCGAGCGACAGCGTCAGCATCATCGGCACGACGACCAACTACTTCGACGTGGGCACCACCGGCGTCGGCACGGGCGAGGCATTCACCGAGGCCGAGGTCACCACCTCGGCGAAGGTCGCGGTCATCGGGCAGACGCTCGCGACGACGCTGTTCCCGACCGGCTCGGCCCTCGGCGAGGCGATCTCGATCGACGGAACCCCGTTCACCGTGGTCGGCGTGCTCGAAAACCAGAGCAGCACCGGCACCACCGACGCGAACTCGGTCGTGATCGCACCCATCACCCGCATCCAGAAGTCGTACACCGGCTTCGGCGCCGTCTCGACCCTGTCGGTCGAGGCGATCGATTCGGATTCGGTGGATGCTGCGGAGGGCGAAATCGAGATCATGCTCAACCAGCTGCTCGGCCAGACCGAAGACGACGAGAGCTACTCGATCAGCAACCAGAGCTCGCTCCTGGAAACCCAGGAGGAGAGCGCCGACAGCTTCACCGTTCTGCTCGGAGTCGTCGCGGCGATCAGCCTGCTCGTCGGCGGAATCGGCGTCACCAACGTGATGCTCGTCTCGGTGACCGAGCGCACAAAGGAGATCGGCATCCGCAAAGCGCTCGGCGCCACCCGCGGTGCGATCCTCGGGCAGTTCCTCGCCGAGGCCGCCACGCTCACCCTGCTCGGCGGCCTGCTGGGGGTGGTCGCCGCGCTCATCGGGGCGAACTACGAGATCTACGGCACCCAACCCGTGGTGCTCGACTACTCCATCCCGCTCGCCCTCGGCGTCTCGGTGGCCATCGGCGTCTTCTTCGGCGTCTACCCCGCGGGCCGCGCCGCCGCCATGCGTCCCATCCAGGCCCTCCGGGCCGTCTGACCTACCCGTTCTCCACAAGCAAAGGAATCAACCATGACTGACACCACCACCCCCAAGAAGAAGTCGGCGGCACGCCTCGTCACCCCCATCCTCGTGATCGTCGCCGCGCTCGGCATCGGCGTCGTCGGCGGCGTGCTCATCGGCCAGAACACGGCGAGCACTTCGCAGGCCGCGGGCATGGGCAGCCGTCCCGACGGCGCGACCGGCGACGCCCCCACGGGCACCGGCGGCGGCGGCTTCGGCGGCGCCGGCGGCGGATTCACCTCGGGCACGGTCACCGCGATCGACGGCGACACTGTCACCCTCGCAACCACCGACGGCTCGACCGTCACCGTGACCACGACCGACGACACCACCGTCACGACCACCACCGACGCGAGCGTCTCCGACCTGGCCGAGGGCGACAGCCTGACCGTCGTCGGCGAGGCAGACGACGACGGCAACGTCGCGTCGGCCACGTCGATCAGCGAGGGCGCCACCGGCTTCGGCGGCGGTATGGGCGGCGGAACCCCTCCCACCGACGACTCGTCCAACTAGTCCCCCACACCGACGCCGGGTGTCTCGCTCGGGACACCCGGCGCCGTGCTGTCTGCCGGTGACGGTGGCCTCGCCTAGGCTGTGGCCATGGCCCGCGTCACCACCAACTACCGTTGCACCGAGTGCGGCGCCTCCAGCATCAAATGGGTCGGCCGTTGCGGCGAATGCCAGTCTTGGGGCACGGTCATCGACCAGGCCGAGACGGTCGGCCTCGCCCCCCGCGGGGTGACGCCCGTCAAGATTCCGGATGCGCGAGGAGCCCGCCCGATCACCGAGATCGGCGCGGAATCAGTGGCCCACTGGCCCAGCGGCATCGCTGAGTTCGACCGTGTGCTGGGCGGCGGCATCGTTCCCGGCGCAGCGATCCTGCTCAGCGGCGAGCCCGGCGTCGGCAAGTCCACGCTGCTGCTCGAGGTGGCCTCGCGCGCGGCCGCCACCGGGCAGCGCGTTCTCTACGTCTCTGCCGAAGAATCGGTCAGCCAGGTGCGGCTGCGCGCGCAACGCACCAACGCCCTGCAGCCCACGCTCTACCTCGCCGCCGAGACCGACCTCGCCACGATCCTCGGCCAGATCGACGCGGTCGACCCGCAGCTCGTCATCGTCGACTCGGTGCAGACCGTGTCGTCGTCGCTGTCCGAAGGTCTCGCGGGCGGTCCCTCCCAGGTGCGGGAGGTGGCATCCACCCTCATCCGCGTCTCGAAAGACCGCAACCTGCCCGTGCTGCTCGTCGGCCACGTCACCAAAGACGGCTCGATCGCGGGCCCCCGGCTGCTCGAGCATCTCGTCGACGTGGTGCTGCAGTTCGAGGGCGACCGGCAGACCGCACTGCGGTTCGTGCGCTCGCACAAGAACCGCTTCGGCCCGACCGACGAGGTCGGCTGTTTCGAGATGACGGGCGACGGCATCGCCGAGGTCGCCGACCCCTCGGGCCTCTTCCTCTCGCGTGCACGCCAGCCGGTCAGCGGCACCTGCGTCACGATCGCCGTCGAGGGGCGGCGTTCGCTGCCCGTCGAGGTGCAGGCGCTCATCGTCAAGAGCAATGCGCCGCAACCGCGCCGCGTGGTCAACGGGGTCGACGGGTCCCGCGTCGCGATGCTGCTCGCCGTGCTCGAACGGCGCGCGGGGTTCAAGCTGTCGGAGGTCGATGTCTACGTCTCGACCGTCGGCGGCATCCGGGTCACCGAGCCCGGAGCCGACCTCGCGATCGCGCTGGCCATCGCGAGCGCGTTCAACGACAAGGCGTTCCCGATCACGCAGGCGGTCATCGGCGAGATCAGCCTGGCAGGCGAGATCCGGCCCGCGAGTTCGGCGAAGCAGCGACTGGCCGAGGCCAAGCGTCTCGGCTTCACCACCATCATCGACTCCGACGCAATCCACCTGCGCGAGGCACTGCGGCAGGCGTTCACGCGCTCCACGGTCGAGCGGGTCGACGTTCCGCAGTTCTAGCGAGATTTGCTGGTTGAGCAGGTCGCTCAGCGACCGTATCGAAACCGCTCGCGGGTTTCGATACGGCCGTGGACGGCCTACTCAACCAGCAGCGATTTAGTCGTCTTGGTCTTCGCCCGCGGGCGTACCGTCGCGCGAACCCTGGCTGGCGAGCGGCGCGTTGGGCGCCTCCCCCTCGTACCCGGGCTTCTCGCTCGACTCCATGTCTTCGGCGGTGCCGACCCGGTTGCCCTCGACGAGCGCGTCGGGGTTGTGCTGCTTCGAGAACGGGTTGCCGTCTTCGCCCAGCTGCGTGTAGTCCGGGTCGTCGGCGGGGTCACTCATCGTCGTCTCCTGCCGGTTCGGGCGCTCCGCCCGAGACGGTGTCCGACGGGTTCTCGTCGACGTCGGCCGTCTCCTTCGGGTCGGTGTTCGTGGCGTTGTCCATGTCGCCGTAGACCTTGTCGTCGGAGCCGCTCATGAGGTCGATCCCGTCGGCTCGGTCGACGTCGCCGAGGGCGATGTCGCGTTGACGCTGTCGACCGCGGCCTCGCCGAGGTCGTGCACCGCGGGAGCCTTCTCGGCGACGAAGTCGTCGACCTTCTTCACGGTGTTCTGAACCTCGGGGCGCTCCCAGAGGTCGGTCGCCGCCGCTTTGATCTTGTCGAACTGCTTGCGCCCGGCTTTCGAGCCGACGATGTAGCCGGCCGCGAAGCCGAGCACGATCCATCCTTTAGCCATTGTGTTGCCTTTCTGTGGTGAGAATCGGGGGTCGGTGGGGAGTGAGAATCAGGGAAGCGCTGTTCCGTCGGGGCGAACCTCTTCTTCGCTCAGCCCCTCGTCTTCGCCTTCGTCGAGGCGGCTGCCGCCGGGCAGCGACTGGGCTACCTCGCCGGCCTCGGGGTTGAGATCGGCGTCTGCCGGAACTCCGCCGTCTTCGTAGATGTCGTCGCTGTTGCTGGTGTCGCTCATAGTTCTCCTGGTTTCAGCACCACTTTGATGCATCCGTCGGTCTTCTTCTGGAAAGTGTCGTACATCTCGGGTGCCCGGTCGATGCCCACGGTGTGGGTCACGAGATCGGTGACACCGAGCGGATCGGACGGGTCTTCGACGAGGGGCATCAGGTCGTCGATCCAGTTCTTGACGTTGCACTGGCCCATGCGCAGGTTGATCTGCTTGTCGAACATGGTCTTCATCGGCAGCATGTCTGCTTCGCCCGAGTACACGCCGCTGAGCGATACCGTTCCGCCGCGGCGTACGAGGTCGATCGAGGCGTGCATCGCCGCGAGCCGGTCGATTCCCGCGACATCCATCGCCTTGCGCGCGAGCGCGTCGGGAAGCACTCCGACGGCCGCCTGCGCGAACTCGGCGACCGGGTTGCCGTGCGCTTCCATGCCGACGGCGTCGACAACGGCGTCGGGGCCGCGGCCCAGCGTGCGCTCGCGCAGCTCGGCCGTGGTGTCGGCGGTGAGGTCCCAGGTCTCGATGCCGTGGCGCTCGGCCATGGCCCGACGTTCGGGCACGGGATCGACGGCGAGCACTTCGTACCCGAGGTGGCGCGCGACGCGGGTGACGAACTGGCCGACCGGGCCGAGGCCCATCACCGCGATCGTTCCGCCGGCGGGAGCATTGGCGTACTGCACACCCTGCCAGGCGGTGGGCAGAATGTCGCTGAGGAACAGGTAACGCTCGTCGGGCAGGTCGCTGCCGACGACGATCGAGTTGTAGTCGGCGAGCGGCACCCGCAGGTACTCGGCCTGGCCGCCGGGAACCTGCCCGTACAGCTTGGTATAGCCGAAGAGCGCAGCGCCGCTGCCCTGGTCGCGCACCTGCGTGGTCTCGCACTGGCTCTGCAGTCCGCGCTGGCACATAAAGCACTGGCCGCAGGCGATGTTGAACGGGATGACCACCCGGTCACCCTCACGCAGCGAGGTCACGGCATTTCCGACCTCGACGACGACGCCCATCGGCTCGTGGCCCAGGATGTCGCCCGCGTCGAGGAACGGTCCGAGAAGTTCGTAGAGGTGCAGGTCAGACCCGCAGATGGCCGTCGAAGTGACCCGGATGATGGCGTCGGTCGGTTCGAGCAGGATGGGGTCTGCGACGGTGTCGACGCTGAGCTTGCGCTTGCCCTGCCAGGTCACGGCCTTCATCGCCGTGCCTTGCTGGCGCAGGAGACGCACTGCGTCGAGTACGGCCGCACCTCGAGCCGGGCGAACGGGATGTCACGCCCGCAGGTGGCGCAGACGCCGAAGCTGCCCTCGTCGAGCCGCAGCATCGCGCTCTCGATCTGGGCGAAGTGCTGGCGGGTCTGTTCGAGGATCGCCGTCGACTGCGAGCGCTCGAACGCGAGCGTCGGGCCCTCGGGGTCGTGCTCGTCGTCGGTTGCGCCGTCTTTGCGCGCCTCGGTGAACGAGTCGAGGTCGGCGATGAGTCGGGTGATGAGCGACTCGGTCGCCTCGCGGTCGGCAATCAGCACGGCGCGCAACGCGTCGTGCTGATCGGGAGAGAGTGTTGTTGTTGCCTGTTCGGCGGTGCCAGTCATGCGCCCAGTCCACACCCCGCCGCCGACACCACCAACCCCTATGCAGACCGGTGGGGATTTGATAGCGCGCAGAAAAGCGTCAGTCGCGCAGCGCCAACAGGTAGTCGTTCAGTCCCGAGGTGAAGTCGCCGTCGACGGCGAATGGATGACCGTCGAGTTCGCGCACGGGAGCGGCCAGCCGCACGCTCGACACCAGCCACGCGGCATCCGCCCCTCGCAGCTGATCGGGGGTGACGAGGTCGAAGCCCGTGCTGAGTCCGAGGCTCTCCGCATAGCGGAAGACGTTGGCCTGTGTCGTGCCGTCGAGGATGCCGAGCCCGGTGCCCGGCGTGAGCACGCGGTCGCCGACGCGGAAGACCACGGTCGACGTCGGGCCCTCGAGCACGTACCCGTCGCTCGAGACGAAGATCACGTCGTCGGCGTCGCGGCGATGGGCCTCGCGCAGCACGGCGCGGTTGATGGCGTAGCTCAGGGTCTTCGCGCCCGCGAGCAGCCACGGGGACGTCGACTCGACGTCGTGCCGGTAACCACGATCGAGGGTTACGACACGGATGCCCTCGGTGCGCACGCGCGAGAAGTCGGAGGTGTGCGCGGCGTACACCCAGCCCGTCGGGCGCCCGTCGCCCTCGACGCCGCGGGTGAGAACCGTCTTCACCCACGATTCGGCTCCGGGCTCGAGCTCCTCGATCGCCGCGAGGATCGCCGCACGCCAGACATCGAGGTCGGGTGCGGGCAGCTCGAGCTTCTGCGCCGACCCGGCGAATCGCCGCAAGTGGTGCTCGAGCGCCTGCGCCCGGCCGCTGCCGACGCTGATCGTTTCGAAGATGCCGTCGCCGCGCGTGGCGCCGAGATCCATAACGCTCAGCTGCGGCGTCGACGGGTCGACGAAGGCGAAGGGCGCCGCGCCCGCCTCGTGCGGCGCGGCGGCGGCTGACGGTTGGTTGAGAATCGCGAGAACGTGGTGTGCCATTTGATCCATTCTGCCCCCAGAAGTGCGAGCATGAAGCATGTCAGACACACAAGACCAGCCCATGCAAGACAGCAACAACGCCTCGGACGCCGACCGACTCTCGGGAATCATCGGCCAGGTGAAGGCAGACATCTCGCTCGGCAACGACGGAGACACCCGCATCCTGCTCGAACAGCGCCTGCACGACGCCGGCATCGAGCTCTCCCCGGCCGAGTTCGAACTCACTCTCGCCGAGGTGACCGGCTAGCCGCTTACTGGGTCGGGATGCTCGCCGTGTTCTCGTAGCTCGGCTTGCGCTTCGGGATGAACAGCGCGATGACGACGCCGACGAGGGCGACTCCCGCGCCGATTGCGAAGCTCAGTTGGAACGCCCCGGTCGTCGGGATCGAGATGCCGCCGCTCTCGACGACCTGCGTCGACAGGATGACGCCCACGATGGTCGCCGCGACCGTCGAGCCGAGCGTGCGCATCACCGAGTTGAGGCCGTTGGCGGCCGCGGTCTCGGTCGGCGGCACGGCGCTCATGATCAGGGTCGGCATGGCGGCGTAGGCGAATCCGACGCCGAGACCGACGAAGGTCGAAATCAGGATCACATGCCAGATCTGGTCGGTGAGGAAGATGCCCGCACCGAAGGTCACGGCGATGATGCCGGCGCCGAGGATGAGGCTCGTGCGCGGCCCCTTCGAGTTCGACAACCGCGCCGCGATCGGCGAGGTGAAGAACATCACGATGCCGAGCGGCATCAGGCACAGGCTCGCGACGAGCAGCGGCAGCCCGAAGGCCACGCCGGTCGTCGTGGGCGCTTCGAGCAGGATCGGCAGCGACGCCGACGTGATGAAGAACGCGAACCCGACGGAGATCGACGCGAGGTTGGTGAGCAGCACCGGTCGACGGGCGGCGACCCGCAGGTCGATGAGCGCGTGCGGCGTGCGCAGTTCGAAGAAGCCCCAGAGTACGAGCACGACCAGGCCGCCGATCAGCAGGGTCAGGATGCCCGGGCTCGTCCACCCCCATTCGGTGCCCTTCGAGACGCCGAGCAGGATTCCGATCAGGCCGACGCCCAGACCGACGGCGCCGACGAAGTCGAACCGGCCGGCGGTGCGCAGAGTGCTGACCGGCACGATGCGCCAGACGAGCAGCAGCGCGACGATGCTGAGCGCGGTCGCGAGCCAGAACAGGTAGTGCCACGAGAAGTTCTCGGCGATCACGGCTGCGACGGGCAGGCCGACCGCACCACCGATGCCGAGCGTCGCGCTGACGAGCGCGACGGCGCCGCCGAGGTTCTTGGGGTGGATGACGTCGCGCAGGATGCTGATGCCGAGCGCGATGACGCCGAGGCCGATGCCCTGCAGCGAGCGGCCGACGATCATCGGGATGACCGAGTCGGAGAGCGCGGCGACGATCGACCCGAGGGTCATGATCGCGAGCAGCACGATGACGATGCGGCGCTTGCCGTACATGTCGCCGAGGCGGCCCGAGATGGGCGTCGAGATCGCGGCGGCCAACAGCGTCGCGGTGAGCACCCACGAGGTGTCGGAGGGAACGCTGTTCAGCAACACCGGCAGCTCGGGGATGATCGGGGTCACCAGGGTCTGCATAAACGCGGCGATGAGACCGGTGCCGGCGAGAACGGCGATGATCGTGCGGTCGCTGTGCACCCGGGTGAGACGGCGACGCTGACGCGGGGTGAGCGAGCCTCCGTCGTCGGAAGGGTCGGTGGAATTATCGGATGGTGGGGACGTGGTCACGCTGAGCCTCTCGAGGCCACCGTCGCCTGGGGAAGTTCACGCGGGGGACGGGGGCACTAACACTCTATCCCCGACAGGCGTCGCGCACTCTGGCGTTACAGCGTCTGCGGCTCCTCGTAGTCGTGGGTTTCGACGTCGGGCTCCTCGCCGAAATCGGTGGTGTCGTCGCCGGTGCCGTCGGGCACGAGCGTCTCGTCGTCGGCGTACTCGACCCCGCGGGTGTGCGGGTGTCCGATCGCCGTCTCGGCCGTATCGACCGCGGGTACCTCGTCGCTGCTCGGGCTTAATCGCGCCATTGGGTGCCTCCTGAGATTTCGAATTGGGTCTACGGTAGTGATGCCGCCGACCCACGGGCAATAGGCGCGCTGGTCGCGTTACCGCTCTGTGCCTTCAGCACGTGAGCTCGTCTGCTGATCCAGCCGGGCCAGTTGAGCGCGATGGTGGCGATACCTCGCCACGACCGCAGGGCGAACGAACGCGCCGAGTCGAACGGCCGGGCCGAGATCTGCATCAGCATGTCCTCGTCGTAACGCACGACCATGCCCGGCCGCACCTGGAAACTGAGGTCGAGATCGTCGTGCACGGTCGCGCTGTCGCGGTGCACCGTCTCGCGCATCCGTCGCCAGGCCGCGGCGCGCAGAGCGAGGTTCGAGCCGAACAGCGGCGGATGGCCGAGCATCGCGCCCATGGCCCAGAAATACCAGCCGAGATAGAGGGTTCGCCCCGCCCAAGCGGTGAACGCGCTCGCCTCGGCGAAGTCGGCGGTGCCGGTGATGGCGTCGAGCGCGACGTCGGTGTCGAAACGCTGCTCGATGTGCCGCAGCCAGCCCGGGTCGGCGACCGAGTCGGCATCGAGCCGCACTAGCAGGTCGCCGTGGGCGGCATCGAATCCGGTCGCCGATGCCGGAGCGATGCCGCGCAGGCTTTCGACTACGACGCGGGCGCCGGCAGCAAGGGCCACGGCCGCCGAGTCGTCGGTGCTGCCGTTGTCGACGACGACGATCTCGTCGGCCTGACGTGTCTGGGCGGCGAGTGCGTCGAGGCAGCGCCGCAGCAACTGGGCGTCGTTGTAGACGGGGATGATCACGGAGATTGAGCTCATGGTGGGATCACCCTAGGCAGGATGAGCCCGTTCGCGCGCAGCCTTGACTGCCGGGCCCTGACCCGACAGTCTGCGGTCGTCGAAGGTCAGTCGTCGCTTTCGAGAACCAACGCTTCGAGCACGTCTTCGGGTGCGGCCTGCATTGCGTGCGGGCCGGCGACGTCGAACCACACGGCTTCGAGCACCCCGATGTTGGTCTCGATGAACTCACGCAGGGTCGCACGGTCGTAGGCGAGCACGCGGTGGTCGGTCTCGTTCGGCAGCATCCGCACGTAGGTCGCGGCGGAGGAAAAGAGCAGCAGCATGTACTTGTCTGCGTCGTCACGGCGGAAGACCCGCACCTGGGCGGGACCCTCGACGGGCAGCAGCGGCACGATCGCCTTGTCGTTGCGCAGCGCAAAGGCTACGGCTGCAGCATCCTGGGCTTTGAGCGCGTCTTCGAGCGCCTCGGACCGGAAGTCGGCGTTGCGGGGAGTTGTTTTTTTAGCCATGGATCAGTTGAGGAGGAACTGCTTCGAGTCGGTCGAGGCCACGCCGTTGATGGTGACGTCGAGGTGGTAGCTGGCACCAGCGGCGGTCACTGCCGGGCGGTCGGTGGTCTCGCAGGTGTCGGTCGACGAGCGCGTGCGGTCCCAGGCGAACGGCGTCGTGGTGACCGCGACTCCGGGCTCGAGCACGGCCGCGTTGGCCACGGGAGCGGTCTGGCAGTCCTTCGACGACCAGATCTTCTCTTCGCCGCTCGTGATCACGTACTCCTGCACGTCGGAACCCGCGTTGAAGGTGCACGCCGCGGTTCCGGTGTTGGTGATGGAGAGCGACAGTAGAGGCTGCTGGTCGGCCCCGTAGCTGTCGGCGTCGGTGATCGGCACGACCTGCACCACGCCTTCGGCACACTCGGTACTCGCGTCGGCGGGAGCGCCCGACGAGGTGGGAACGGCGGAGTTCGTCTTCTCGGTGTCGGCCGCGTTCGACGCCGGCTTGTCGGTGCCGGGGCGGAACGCGATAAGCGCGATAACGACGATGACGGCAACGAGTCCGAGGATGACTACGAGCCGACGGCGCCAGTAGGTCTTGCTGGACTGCGGCCCAACCGGGTTGCGGAACGTCGACATGAGGTAAGGGTAAGCCCCGTCGCCAGCTACCGCGGGGTGATTGGTCGGCGTGTGCTCACTGGCGTGTCGTCAGGAAAGGATTTTCAGCATCCGGGTGTTGCCGAGGGTATTCGGCTTGACCCGGGAGAGGTCGAGGAACTCGGCGACACCCTCGTCAGACGAGCGCGCCAGTTCGGCGAATACCTGCGGGTCGACGACACCCTCGCCCGTGGGCAGAAAGCCGTTGCGCTCGAAGAACGGCACCTCGAAGGTGAGGCAGAACAGGCGGTGCACGCCGAGTGCGAGCGCGTCGTGCTCGAGTTGCGCGAGGATCGCACGGCCGACGCCGTGGCCCAGCCACGCGGCATCCACCGCGAGGGTGCGCACCTCGGCGAGGTCCTCCCACATCACGTGGAGGGCGCCGCAGCCGATCGGCGTTCCGTTCTCGTCGACGGCGATGCGGAACTCCTGCACCGCCTCGTAGAAGACGACCAGGTCTTTGCCGAGCAGGATGCGCTGCTGCACGAGCGGCTCGACGAGACCCTGGATGAAGGGGATGTCGGATGTTCGGGCCGGGCGCACAGAGAAGCTCACGCTTTCGAGTCTAGGTCTCCTTAAACGCCGAACGGGCCCGTCGAAATTCGACGGGCCCGTTCGGTTACTGGCTTATGCCTCGACGGCCACCGGCTCTGCCTCGCTCAGACCGGCCTGGCGGCTGGTCGTGAAGACGAAGACGTTGTCGACGAAGTCCACGTGGACGTGGTCTCCGGCGCCGAGCTCGCCGTGCAGGATCTTCTCGCTCAAAGCGTCTTCGATCTCGTGCTGCACAGCACGGCGCAGCGGCCGGGCTCCGAGCGACGGGTCGAAGCCGACCTTGATGAGGCGTTCCTTGGCGGGCACGGTCAGCTCTACCGTGAGGTCGCGGTCGAGCAGGCGCTCGCTGAGACGCTTGAGGAAGAGGTCGACGATCTGCAGCAGCTCTTCGGGGCTGAGCTGCGGGAACACAATCGTCTCGTCGACGCGGTTCAGGAACTCGGGCTTGAAGTGCTTCTTCAGCTCCTCGACGACCTTGCCGCGCATGCGGTCGTAGCCGGTCGCGGTGTCGGTCGACGACGTGAACCCGATGGGGGTTCCCGTGATGTCCTTGGTTCCGAGGTTCGTGGTCATGATGATCACGGTGTTCTTGAAGTCGACGACACGACCCTGGCCATCGGTCAGACGTCCCTCTTCCAGAATCTGGAGGAGCGAGTTGAAGATGTCGGGGTGGGCCTTCTCGATCTCGTCGAACAGAACCACGGAGAACGGCTTGCGGCGCACCTTCTCGGTGAGCTG
>Ga0247811_1000448_pt1 | contig 12730 bp, 13 predicted proteins | sample UWRJL134311R1_FD_189018 | JGI IMG/M metagenome (GOLD analysis project Ga0247811, IMG submission 189018) | Plant litter microbial communities from Arlington Agricultural Research Station in Wisconsin, United States - UWRJ-L134-311R-1 | ecosystem: Environmental > Terrestrial > Plant litter >...
CGGCACCGAGATGAGGGTCGCCGCACCGGTGATGAGCAGGGTGCCCATGATGGCGTGCAGGGCGCCGCCGCCCTCGCCGACGACGTTGCGCATCGACTGCGAGAAGAAGTCGATGTCGAAGCGGGGGAGGCCGTTGACGAGCACCGTGAACAGCAGCGAGACGAGCGGCAGCAGCGCGATGATGAACGCGGTGGCGACGAGCGACGTCATGAGGCGGTCACGCGCCTGGCGCACGCCCTCGACGAGGTAGGTGACCGCGAAGATCAGCACGTCGAAGAGCACGGTGCCGAGGAACAGCGCGGCGGCGATGTTGAACGGTGTCTCGCCGGCCATCGCGATGATCGAGAAGACGATCACGAAGACGAGCCAGCTGAAAGCGAGCAGGGCCCAGGGTGCCCAACGGGGCAGACGCCCGGTGGTGAGCGCGTTGTGCGAGGTGTCCACGGTCGTAGCCGTTGCGGTGGTCACTAGTTGGCTCCAGAGAACGCCTTGCGGCGGTTGATGACGACTCGGGCAATGGAGTTGATGACGAAGGTGATCGCGAACAGGATGAGGCCGGTCGCGATGAGGGCGTTGACGCCGACTCCGTGGGCCTCGGGGAAGTTGAGCGCGATGTTTCCGGCGATCGTGGGCGAGTTCGTCGAGCTGGTGAGCACGAAGCTGATGACGAGGGCGGGCGAGAGCACCATCGCGACGACCATCGTCTCGCCGAGTGCGCGGCCGAGACCGAGCATCGCGGCCGAGATCATGCCGGGGCGGCCGAACGGCAGCACGGCCATCTGGATCATCTCCCAGCGGGTGGCGCCGAGGGCGAGCGCGGCTTCTTCGTGCAGCGTCGGCGTCTGCAGGAAGACCTCGCGTGTGACGGCGGTGATGATCGGGATGATCATGACCGCGAGCACGATGGCGACGGTGAGTACCGTGCGGCCGGTACCGGAGACCGGCGGGGTGAAGAGGGGGAACCAGCCGAAGTTGTCGACCAGCCAGTTGTACAGCGGCGTGACGGCTGGGGCGAGCACCTTGATGCCCCAGAGGCCGAAGACGACCGACGGCACGGCGGCCAGCAGGTCGATGATGTAGCCGAGCGTCTGCGCGACGCGACGGGGAGCGTAGTGCGAGATGAAGAGCGCGATGCCGATCGAGATCGGCAGTGCCATGAGCAGGGCCAGGAAGGCCGCCCAGACGGTACCGAAGGCGAGAGGTGCGACGAACTCCCAGAAGCTCGCCGGCGAGCCCTTGAGTTCGGAGGGATCGGCCATCAGAGCGGGGATGCTCTGGGCGATCAGGAAGACGGCGACCGCTGCGAGGGCCACGAGGATGATGACACCCGCGGTAACCGTGCTGGTCGAGAAGATTCGATCCCCGAGCCGGAGCTTGGCTCTAGGCGACACTGGCGCTGTCGTCATTCGTGTTCCGGGACCCATCTGCTGGTTTAGCGAAGTTGTGGATGAAACCTGAGATTGTCGGGCTGCGTGGTGTGACCACGCAGCCCGACAATATCAAAGGGGTGTTACTTGATCGACTCGAGAGCCGTAGCAACCTTGGCCGACAGGTCGGCCGAGAGGGGTGCTGCACCGGCGGAGCTGGCGGCTTCTGCCTGGCCCTCGTCGGAGGTGAGGTAGCTGGCGTAGGCCTTGACGAGCGGGCCCTGGTCAGCGTCGGTGTACTCCTGGCAAGCGATGATGTAGCTCACGAGAACCAGCGGGTAGTGCGACGGGTCGGTCGTGGTGCGGTCGAGCTTGATCGCGAGGTCGGTCGCGTCGCGGCCCTCGACGAGGGGCGACTCCTCGACGACTGCGGCTGCAGCCTCGGGGGTGTAGTTGACGAACTCGTCGCCGACCTTGATCGCTGCGACACCGAGGTCGCCGGCCTTGGAGGCGTCAGCGTAACCGATGGTGTTGGTGCCGTTGGTCACTGCGTCGACAACACCCGAGGTGCCCTGAGCGGCTTCGCCACCGGCGTAGGGGAAGGGGTCAGCCGGAGCCGCGTCCCAGACCTCGGGGGCTACCTTGTTGAGGTAGTCGGCGAAGTTCTTGGTGGTTCCCGAGTCGTCCGCGCGGTGGACGGCGGTGATGGGAGCCGAGGGAAGGGCTGCGTCCTCGTTCAGCGCGACGATTGCTGCATCGTCCCACGTGGTGATGGTGCCCTTGAAGATGCCGGCGAGGGTCGCGGCGTCGAGGTTGAGCTCGTCGACACCCTCCACGTTGAAGATCACGGCGATCGGGGAGATGTAGGCGGGAACCTCGACGTAGCCGGTGTCGGCGACGCAGGAGGCGAAGCCGCCCGCGATCTCGTCGTCGGAGAGAGCCGAGTCGGAACCGGCGAACGAAACGCCGCCGGCGATGAACGCCTCGCGGCCCGCACCCGAACCGGAGGGCTCGTAGTTGATGGTGACATCGGGGTTCGCGGTCTGGAATGCCGCGACCCAAGCCTCCTGAGCGCTGCCCTGCGACGACGCGCCGGCGCCGTCGATGGTGCCGGAGAGTGTGCTCTCGGATTCGCCAGCAGGTGCGTCTTCGTTTGCCGCGCAAGCGGAGAAGAGCATCGTGCCTGCGATAGCGATGGCAGCGATGCTGCCGAAACGCTTGAAGTTCGTTGTTGCCGTCTTCACGGGTTTCCCTTCGGGAATGTATTTGAGTACAGGATGAGGGCCGGTGCGACCCGAGAGACGACGCTATGCGCGTGGGTTAACCAGACTCGTCCCACGAGGTGAACGGGAGGTAAACGAGCGAGGAAGGTTTAGGCGAGTGCCGGGCCGTGCGACTCCACGGCGACGATTCCGGGCGTCACGCCGTCGAGTGCGATGTGCACCACGGCGTACTCGCCAGTGGAGAGTTCTGCGGCTCGGCGCAGAGCCGAATCGGTGCGCGTGTGGGTGAGCCGGGCGATCTCGAGGATGACGTCGGGCAGTACGGGACCGTGGCTGCAGATCACGGCGGTCTTGCGCTTGGCGAGACGCTTCGCGACGACCTTCTCGACGTCGCCGGTCGCGGTCTCCCAGGCATCCTGGCTCACGGCCGTCGACGACTTGACCTCGAGGCCGAGCCGCCCGGCGAGCGGGGCGATCGTGGCGAGGCAGCGGGCCGCGCTGCTGCTGATCAGCTTGACCGGCCCGTAGGCGGCGATCGCCGGCGCGATGCTCAGGGCCTGGTCGACACCGCGCTGCATAAGCGGGCGCGACGAGTCGGGGCCATCCCAGGTCGACGGCGGAACCGCGGTGCCGTGCCGCAGCGCGATGATGGCGAACGTACGCGCCTGGCCCGCGTCGAGCCGCTGCTCGAAGCGGTCGATCACGTCGATGTCGTGGGCGTAGCTGAGCTTCTTGCGCACCTTTTCGAGCGGCACCCACTCGACCGACGCGATCTCGTTGTTCGGGGCGAACGTGGAGAGTTCGAGGGCGTGGTCGTCGACCTCGGCCGACCAGTAGTAGACGATCTTCTCGCGGCCGCTCGGCAGCGTGTACTCGACGGTTCCGAGCGGGGCGCCGAGCACGATGGCGAGCCCGGTCTCCTCCGCGATCTCGCGCACGGCGGTCTGCGGCAGGGTCTCGCCCGGGTCGAGCTTGCCCTTGGGCAGCGAGACGTCGGCTCGGTCGCCGCGGTGCACCAGCAGAACGCGCGCCTTGCCGTCGACCAGACGCCAGACGACGGCGCCCGCGGCGAGCACGGGCAAGGTCGAATCGCTCACCGGGAAAACCTCTGGCTGTCTTTCGCGGTGAATGACGTCATACGGACATTCTGCCGGTATGTCCGGATGCCCGTGGCACGTTTTCGATGAGCGTTTGTCGACGGTTCATCCAAACCGCGTCGTCTAGCGGGTAATCGAACGCTTGCGCTGCGAGATGCGCTTCATGATGACGTTCTGCATGTCGCGCAGCGGTTCGCCGTCGGCGGTGCGCGAGTGGCGCGTCCACTCTCCGTCGCCGCCGAGCCACCACGACGAGGTGTCTTCGGCGAGGGCCAGTTCGAACAGCTCGTCGATCTGACCCAGCTGGTCGGGGGCCACGAGCCGCACGAGGGCCTCGACCCGGCGGTCGAGGTTACGGTGCATCATGTCGGCGCTGCCGATGTAGACCTGCGGGTCGCCGTTGTTGACGAACGAGAAGATGCGGGCGTGCTCGAGGTAGCGGCCGAGTACCGAGCGCACACGGATGTTCTCGCTCAGTCCCTCGACGCCGGGCCGGATGCCGCAGATGCCGCGCACCACGAGATCCACCGGCACGCCGGCATTGCTCGCCTGGTACAGCGCGTCGATGATGGCCTCGTCGACGATCGAGTTGAGTTTGATGCGGATGCCGCTCGGCAGCCCGGCCTTGGCGTTCTCGGTCTCGGTCTTGATGTTCTTGAGCAGCCCCTTGCGCAGGTGCAGCGGAGCCACGAGCAGGCGCTTGAATTTCTTCTCGATGGCGTAGCCCGAAAGCTCGTTGAACAGGCGGGTGAGGTCTTTGCCGACCACGTCGTCGTCGGTGAGCAGGCCGAGGTCTTCGTAGATGCGGCTCGTCTTCGGGTTGTAGTTGCCCGTTCCGATGTGGCTGTAGTGCTTGAGCACGCCGTGCTCTTGGCGGATCACGAGCGCGAGCTTGCAGTGCGTCTTGAGCCCGACGAGCCCGTAGACCACGTGCACGCCGGCCTTCTCGAGCTTGCGTGCCCAGTTGATGTTGGCGGTCTCGTCGAACCGCGCCTTGATCTCGACGAGCGCCAGCACGGCCTTGCCGGCCTCGGCCGCCGCGATGAGGGCCTCGACGATGGGGCTGTCGCCGCTGGTGCGGTAGAGCGTCTGCTTGATGGCGAGCACGTTCGGGTCGGCGGCGGCCTGCTCGAGGAACGTCTGCACGCTCGTCGAGAACGACTCGTAGGGGTGGTGCACGAGCACGTCGCCCTTCGAGATCGACGTGAAGATGTTGGGCGCCGCGTTCGGCTCGTTCGGCAGCAGGCTCACGCTCGTGGTGGGAACGTGCTTCGCGTACTTGAGCAGCGGGCGGTCGATGCGGTTGAGCTGGAAGAGCCCGCCGAGGTCGAGCGGCGCGGGCAGGCGGTAGACCTCCTGCTCGGTGATGTCGAGCTCGCGTACCAGCAGGCCGAGGGTGAGGTCGTCCATGTCTTCGGTGATCTCGAGCCGGATGGGCGGGCCGAAGCGGCGGTTGAGCAGCTGCTTCTCTAGCGCCTGGATCAGGTTCTCCGACTCGTCTTCGTCGACCTCGACGTCTTCGTTGCGGGTGACGCGGAACTCGTGGTGCTCGAGGATCTCCATGCCCGGGAAGAGCTCGCTCAGGTGGTTGGAGATGAGGTCTTCGATCGGGATGAACCGCAGGCGGCCCGTGCCGTCGTTCGGCAGTTGCACGAACCGCGGCAGCACGGTCGGCACCTTGAGGCGCGCGAATTCGACCTTGTCGGTCTTCGGGTTGCGCACGCGCACCGCGAGGTTGAGCGACAGGCCCGAGATGTAGGGGAACGGGTGCGCCGGGTCGACGGCGAGCGGCATCAGCACGGGGAAGATCTGCAGCGAGAAGATCTCGTGCGCGCGCTCGCGGTCGGCCTGGTCGAGGTCGCTCCACACCTCGATGTGGATGCCGGCCTCGTCGAGCGCGGGCTTCACCTGCTCGCCGAATGCGACCGCGTGACGGTGCTGCAGCTCGTGCGCCTTGGCGCTCACGGCGGCGAGAACGTCTTCGGGCGCGCGGCCCACGTTGGTCGGCACGGCGAGTCCGGTGGCGATGCGGCGCTTGAGGCCGGCGACGCGCACCATAAAGAACTCGTCGAGGTTCGAGGTGAAGATGGCGAGGAAGTTCGCCCGCTCGAGCAGCGGCAGCGAAGTGTCTTCGGCGAGTTCGAGCACGCGCTGGTTGAACGCGAGCCAGCTCAGTTCGCGGTCGAGGTAGCGGTCGTAGGGCAGTGTGCCGTCGTCGACGCTCGACGACTCGTCGATGTCGTACTCGTCGAGTGACTCGCTGGGGGCCGGGGCGTCGAGGATGGTGTTGTCGCTGTCCATCCCGCCATCATCGCACTGTCGTGTGAATGAGCGGTGAACAACTTCGTCGGCTACCGGGTCGCGTACTGGATGTCGATCGAATGGTCGGCGAACCCGAAGGACCGGTACAGGTGCACCGCGGCGTCGTTGTGTGCCTCGACATACAGGCTCGAAATGCGGATGCCTCGCTCGGCCAGACGGGACAACCCCGCCTCGACGAGGCGGCGGCCCAGCCCCGCGCCCTGACGGTCGGGAGAGACGCCGACCACGTAGAACTCGCCGATACCGAGTTCGACCTTGAGCCAGCAGTAGCCGATGAGCGCGTCGCCGTCGCGCAGCAGCAGGAAGTCGTCGGCGTCGAACCACGGCTCCGCCGTCAACACGTCGAGGTCGGCGCGCGTGACGCCGCCCTGCTCGGGGTGCGACGCGAATGCGCGGGCGTTGAGGTCGAGCCACGCGTCTTCGTCGACGCCGGGTCGGAACGCCGCTGGTTGAGTAGGCCGCGACGAAGGAGCAGCCGTATCGAAACCCGCCCCTTCGACAAGCTCAGGGACCGTGGCGGGCTCGGGGACCGTGGCGGGATCGGGGACCGTCGCGCGCAACTGCAGCAGCTCGCGCACCGCGACCAGGCCGTGGCTCGCGGCCAGCGCCCGCGCCGCCTTGTGGTCGCCGTGCGCCCAGACGCGCAGCCGCGGCGAGCGGGACAGCAGCTCGTCGAGCAGCTGCGTGCCGTGACCGTGGCGGCGGGCATCCGGATCGACGACGAATTCGGCCTCGCCGTCGCCCAACAGGGCCGCGGCGACGTCGCCGATGACGAGCAGTTCGCGACCCCCGGTGGCCAGTTCGACCAGGCTGCCGTCGGAGAACGGCGGCTGCCCGTCGGCCCGGCTGGCGCGCTGGATGAGTACGTCGAGCCAGTCGGGCTTGGAAGCGAGAGCCTCGACAGTCATTTCGATAAGCGCAATGTCAGTTGGCGAGGGGCGTGGGGAAGCGTTCGTTCTCGTCGTCGTACACGTTGAAGCGGTAGCCGACGTTGCGAACGGTGCCGATGAGCGACTCGAGGTCGCCGAGCTTGGCGCGCAGGCGACGCACGTGCACGTCGACGGTGCGTGTTCCGCCGAAGTAGTCGTAACCCCACACCTCGCTGAGCAACTGCTCGCGGGTGAACACGCGCGAGGGGTGCGTGGCGAGGAACCGCAGCAGCTCGAATTCCTTGAAGGTCAGGTCGAGCGGTTTGCCGTGCACCTTCGCCGAATAGCTCGCCTCGTCGATGACGACCCCGGACGCCTGGATCTTGGTGCTCGACTTGTCTTGGGCCTGACGTCCGATGGCGAGCCGGATGCGGGCATCCGCCTCTGCCGGTCCGGCGCCCTCGAGGATGACGTCGTCGACACCCCAGTCGGCGCTGACCGCCGTGAGGCCGCCCTCGGTGAGGATGAGGATGAGCGGAACCGTCACACCGGTGGTGTTCAGGATCTTGCAGAGAGACTTGGAACTGGCCAGGTCGTAGCGCGCATCGATGAAGATGAGGTCGCAAGTGGGCGCGGTAATGAGCGAAGCCGGCTCGGCCGGGATTTGTCGAGTTTTATGACTTAATAGCCCCAATGCGGGGAGTACGTCATTGTCGCCCGCAGAGGTCAGGATAAGCAGCTGCGCCACGGGTCCTCCAAAGTGCCTGCGCACAGTCTACAAGCGCCTTAAGATTGCTTTGTGACCTGGCAGCTGGCAAGCATCCTCCCCGTGTGGGCCCTCGCGATCATCGGAAGCGTCGTGATCGGGCTGTTTTCGCTGCCCGCTCAGTACTTCACGTGGGTCCCCATCGTGTTCGCGGCGGCGATACTCTCCGCCTTCACGATCCAACTCGCGATCCGCCGCAAAGAGGGGTTCGTCACCCGGGTGATGGTCTCCACCGGCGGTGCACTCGTGGTGCTCGTGGCGTCCACGGCGATTTTCGCCGTCGCGTCCTGAGCACATCCACCCAAACGCGGTTAGGCTGAACGCATGGTCATCGCCCTGGAACTCTTCTTCACCGGACTCCTCATTCTGGCGAGCCTCGCCATCGGGTACACCTCGATCGTGGTGCTGTACAACCTCTTCCGCGGCCAGCGCTAGCAGCGGGGTTACCTCGTGATCGAGCTGAACTCCGACCTGCCCGCCGAGCTCGTTCCGCTGTCGTGGCTCATCGGCCTCTGGGAGGGCACCGGTGTTGTGCACTACGCCGTGGGCGACGAGATCCGCGAGCATGAATTCGGCCAGCGGCTCAGCTTCACCCACGACGGCCTGCCCTACCTCAACTACACCTCGTACACGTGGTCGCTCAACCCTTCGACTGGCTCCGGGCAGGCGACGAACACCAGCCCTCATGTAGTCGAGACCGGCTACTGGCGGCTGAGCCGTCCGTCGCACGAGGGCGACTCGGGTCCCGGCATGCTGCCCGGTATCGGCGAGAAGCCCTACGCCGACGCCGAAGCCGTCGAGACCCTGCGCAACGCCAACGGCGGTTTCGACATCGAGGTTTCGCTGGTGCATCCGCTCGGGGTGAGCGAGCTCTACATCGGACAGATCAAGGGACCGCGCATCGACCTCGCGACGGACGCCGTGCTGCGAACCGCCACCGCCAAGGAATACACCGCGGCGACCCGCATCTACGGGCTGGTCGAGAGCAAGCTGCTCTGGGCGTGGGACATCGCCGCCCTCGGCCAAGACCTGCGCACACACTCATCGGGGAGCCTCAGCCGTGTCGAGTGACTTCGAGAGCCTGCCGCAAGCCGTCGGTTCGCCGCCCCAGCACTACGGCAACCCGCTCGGCGAACAGAAGCGTCTCGCCGCAGGCGAGGCCGTCGTCGACCTCTCCGACCGCGGCATCGTCACCGTCTCCGGCCCCGACCGGCTGACCTGGCTCGACTCGCTCACCTCGCAGTCGATCAAGGGCATGCAGCCCGGCGACTCGAGCGAGACCCTGCAGCTCGACATCAACGGCCGGCTCGAATACGCCATGCGGGTCATCGACGACGGTGACACCACCTGGCTGCTCGTCGACGGCGGACAGGCCGAGGGACTCGTGGCCTGGCTGTCGAAGATGCGCTTTATGCTGCGGGTCGAGATCGCCGACCGCAGCGCCGACTTCGTCACCATCGGTTCGCTCGGCACACCCGACCTCGCGGTCGCGGCGCCGAACGGCATCCCCCTGGTCTGGAACGACCCGTGGTCCTCCGTGGTGGCGGGCGGGCACCAGTACGCGCACGTCGCCGAACACCCCGGCGCCGAGTGGACCTACAGCGAGCGGCTGATCGAAGCGGACGCGCTCGCCGCGGCATCCGCCCTGCCTGTCGCGGGAACCATCGCTCTCGAGGCCCTGCGCGTCGCCGCCTGGCGTCCCCGTTTCGCGACCGAGGTCGACGAGCGGTCGATCCCGCACGAACTCGACTGGCTGAGGTCGGCCGTGCACCTCGCCAAGGGCTGCTACCGCGGGCAGGAGACGGTCGCCAAGGTGCACAACCTCGGGCACCCGCCCCGCCGGCTCGTGATGCTGCACCTCGACGGGTCCGACGGCGTGTTGCCGGCGGCCGGAGACTCCGTGGTCGTCGCCGACCAGGACGAACCGATCGGCGTGATCACGACGTCGGCGATCCACTACGAGCTCGGCCCGATCGCGCTCGCCGTGATCAAGCGCAACACCGAGCACGACGCGCAGCTCTCCGTTCTGTCCGAAGGTATCCGCATCGCCGCGGCACAAGAAGTGATCGTGCCGCGTGACGCCGGTGCCGAGGCCAACGTGCCGCGGCTGCCGCGTCTCGGCGCCGTCCGCCGCTAGTCCCGTGGCCTCATCGTCGGCCGACCGGCTGCGCCGTTTCGAGCGCAGCATGCGCCGCCGGCTCGACCTGAAGATCGCGGTCACCCGGGCCTGGAACTCGGTGCCCGCCGCCCTGCAGATCGTGGTCGGCGTCGTCGCCAGCTACGCGTTCTCGCACTACGTGCTCGGGCACTCGGTGCCGCTGCTGTCGATCACCGTGGTCATCTCGAGCCTCGGCTTCGGGCGCGACGCCCGGCCGCGGCGCGTGTTCGACTCGGTGGTCGGCATCCTGGTCGGCATCCTGTTCAGCGAGGTGCTGTTCACGCTGCTCGGCAGCGGGGTGTGGCAGATCGCGCTCATCCTGTTCCTGACCTTCGTGATCGCCCGGTTCGCGTCGCCGAGCGCCGCGTTCGCCGCGGCCGCCGGCATCCAGTCGATGATGGTCATGCTGCTGCCGAACCCCGACGGGGGAGTGCTCACCCGCAGTGTCGACGGCCTGGTCGGCGGCGTCATCGCGCTGCTCGTCACGGCGCTCGTGCCGCGCGACCCGCGTGCCCTCGCCCGCCGTGACGCCTCGCGCCTGCTGTCGACGGTCGCCGAGTCGTTCGACTCGTTGCTCGACGGACTGCGCACGGGCGACGAGGCGGCGGCCTCGCTTGCGGTCGCCCGGCTGCGCCGCACCCAGCCGCTCGTCGACGACTGGAACGCCGCCCTCGACTCCGCGATCTCGATCTCGCGCATCTCGCCTTTCCTGCGCCGGCACCTGCCCGCGCTGCGACACCAGGCGCGGGTGCTGCAGGGGCTCGACCTGGCAGCGCGGCACCTGCGCGTGATGGACCGCCGCGTGTCGTTCCTGCTGCGCGACGGCGTGCCCCGCCCGCAGCTCGCCGCGCTGCTGGCCGAGGTCGCCGCCGGAATCGCCCTGCTCGGCCAGAGCATCGACGAACCCGGCAAGGCCGACGACGCCGCCGCGGTGTTCGAGCGGATCGCGCCCCGGTTGGACCCCGCGGCGATAGTTCCGGATGCCCCGGTGACAGAGACCATCATCGTGCTGCTCACGCGTCCGCTGGTCGTCGACCTGCTGGTCGCCTGCGGCCGCACCGGTGACGACGCGAGGGCCCTGCTGCCCGAGGTGTAGGCGCACCCCGGCCAGGCGCAGGCGGCACGCGCTGCTCTACCGGCGCGGGGTGGTCGCGATCGCGGCAGCCTGGCGCTGCTGCGACAGCGTCGGCCCGCTACCGCGTGGCGAAGTAGACCAGCCGCTCGTCGCGGCGGGTCTCGGCCATGCCGGCGCGCAGCATCGTCGCGTGGGATGCGGCGTTGTCGAGCAGCGCGTCGGCGACCACCGCGGTCGCACCGTTCGCGAGTGCGATGCCGATGGCCGCGACGAGCGCCTCGGCCGCGAAGCCGTGTCCGCGCGCCGACTCGACAAGCCCGAAACCGAGCTCGGCCACCCCGTTCTCGGGCGGCCCGAAGAAACCGATGCCGCCGACGAAGACACCGTCGCCGCGCCGCGCAATCGCGTACAGCCCGAACGGCGCGGGGTCGCCGTGCTCGACGAACGCCGCGATGAACATCGGCAGCACGTCGAGCTCGTCGGCGAACGGGTAGTCGGCGGCCCAGCGGTCGGCGGCATCCGGGGTGCCCGCGAGGATGCGGCGGGCTTCGCCGAGCCCGAGCGGGTGCAGTACGAGCAGCGGGGTGGTGGTGTCCATCAGCGTCCCCACGCGAAGCCGAGCGGCTCGACCGCGTGCCACGCCACGGTCAGTTCGCCCAGCCGCCAGCGCGACTTGGTGCCGAGCACGGGCCAGCCCTCGGCGCGCAGCGCGGTGGCCGTGGCTATCCAGCGCTGGCTCGGAGCGTAGATCGAGAGCGGCGCGTTGTACTGCCAGTGCTTGTCGAGCGCGATGAGAAAGGCGTGCACCTTTTCGCCCTCGACGTTGCGGTGGATGAGCACCTTGGGCAGGCGTTCGGCGACGATCGACGGCTTGTCGAGACCGTCGAGACGCAGCGATATCGTGAAGGTCTGCGGGCCGTCGGCCGTGACATCCACCCAGCTCGCGACGCGTCCCACCTCGTTGCAGGTGCCCTCGACGAGCACGCCGCCCGGTTGCAGCCGGTCGACGCAGCGGTGCCAGTTCTCGAGCACGAGCGACTCGTCGTATTGCCGCAGCACGTTCAGCGCCCGGATCACGGCCGCCTTGCGCCCCGCGGGCAGCGGCACCTCGAACCCGCCGAGACGGAAGCTCACTCCCGGCTTCGCGCTGAGCGAGGCGAGCTTCACACGCGCCGGGTCGATCTCGATGCCGATCACCTCGACGTCGGGGCGCAGCTTCGAGAGACGCTGGTGCAGTTCCAAGCTCGTGGTAGCGGATGCGCCATATCCCAGATCGACCACGAGTGGGTCCGCGGTGCGACGCAGCACCGGGAGGGTCGCGATCCACCGGTCGATGCGGCGCAGCCGGTTCGTGCCCGTCGTGCCACGCGTGATCGATCCGATGGGCATGGTTCCAGCCTAAGCGCGCGCCGCGGGTCGCTAGGCTGAATCCATGACTTACACGCTCATCCTCCTGCGCCACGGCAACTCCGACTGGAACCAGAAAAACCTCTTCACCGGCTGGGTCGACGTGCGCCTCAGCGATAAGGGTGTCGACGAGGCCAAGCGTGCGGGCGAACTGCTCGCCGCATCCGGACTCAAGCCGGAGGTGCTCTACACGAGCGTGCTGACGCGCGCGATCCAGACCGCGAACCTCGCGCTCGAGGTCGCCGACCGCCTCTGGATCCCGGTCAAGCGCACCTGGCGCCTCAACGAGCGTCACTACGGCGCGCTGCAGGGGCTCGACAAGGCCGAGACCCTGGAGAAGTTCGGCCAGGAGAAGTTCATGGAGTGGCGCCGCAGCTTCGACGTGCCGCCGCCCGTGCTCGACGACGACGCCGAGTACAGCCAGGTGCACGACGAGCGTTACGTCG
>Ga0247811_1000449_pt1 | contig 12718 bp, 15 predicted proteins | sample UWRJL134311R1_FD_189018 | JGI IMG/M metagenome (GOLD analysis project Ga0247811, IMG submission 189018) | Plant litter microbial communities from Arlington Agricultural Research Station in Wisconsin, United States - UWRJ-L134-311R-1 | ecosystem: Environmental > Terrestrial > Plant litter >...
CCGAGGTGACCCGGTTGACCCGCAGCTGGATGTCGATGCGGTCGAGCAGCGGACCGGAGAGGCGGCCGAGGTACCGCCGCCGGGCCATCGGGCTGCACGTGCAGTCGGAGTCGCGGGCGCCGTATTGGCCGCACGGACACGGGTTCGCGGCCATCACCAGCTGGAACGAACCCGGAAAGTGCGCGACGGCGTTGGCCCGGTGGATACTGATTACGCCCGACTCGAGCGGCTGGCGCAGCGCGTCGAGCACGCTCGACGGAAACTCCGGTGCCTCGTCGAGAAACAGCACTCCGTGCGAGGCGCGCGCGGCTGCCCCCGGCCGGATCTGCCCGCTGCCGCCGCCGATGAGCGCGGCCGAACTCGCGGTGTGATGCGGGCTCTCCAGCGGCGGACGCAGGGCGAGCGTGCGGCCCACCGGCATACCGCAGAGCGACCGCAGCGAGCTCACCTCGAGCGCGGCGGCGGCGTCGAGGTCGGGCAACAGCCCGGGCAGCCGGGCGGCGAGCATGGTCTTGCCCGCGCCGGGCGGTCCGAGCAGGAAGACGTGGTGGCCGCCGGCGGCCGCGACGAGCATCGCCTCGATGGCCTCCTCGTTGCCGATGATGTCGGCGAGGTCGGCGCTCTCCTCGGGCGCCGGAGGCAGCGGGGCCGACAACAGGGGCTCGACCGGCACCGGTTCGAACTCGCCACCGTGCCAGATCACCGCGTCGAGCAGCGACGCGACGCCGACCACCCTCAGCCCCGGCACCAGCGCGGCCTCCTGCGCGTTGCCGGTGGGGACCATCACGGTGTCGAATCCCGCCGCCTGCGCCGCCACGACGGCGGGCAGGATGCCGGCGATGGGCCGCAGCCGGCCGTCGAGCCCGAGTTCGCCGAGGTGCACCACCCGGTCGATCGACGCGGCGTCGACGGCCCCGTCGGCGGCGAGCGTGGCGAGCGCGATCGCGAGGTCGAACCCCGAACCGTGTTTCGGCAACGCTGCGGGCGACAGATTGACCGTGACCTTCTGGTGCGGAAACCCCACCCCGGAGTTGGTCGCAGCCGCCCGTACCCGGTCTCGGGCCTCGCCGAGGGCGGCATCCGGAAGCCCGATGAGAACGAAGCCCGGGAGGTTCGCCGAGATGTCCGCTTCGATCTCGACGATCGCCCCGCGAAGCCCCAGCAGCGACACGGCATGGGTGCGCCCGATCGCCATCAGAGACCTCTCGCACGCACTAGAACACCCTCTTCAGATGCTCGACCACGACGGCCCCGAACATCGGAGCGACGACGGCCACCGCGTCGATGCGCACGAGCCCCTTCTGCCCCGGATGCGCGGCGCACCACGCCCCCGCGAGCCGTCGCAGCCGCGCGAGCTTCGCCACCGTGATCGCCTCGAGCGGATGCCCGTACCCCAGACTCGACCGGGTCTTCACCTCGACGAACACCAGCTCGTCGCCGTCACGCGCCACGAGGTCGATCTCGCCCTGCGAGCACCGCCAGTTGCGCTCGACGACCTGCATTCCGGCCTCCGCGAGGAAGTCGGCGGCGAGCGCCTCGCCCTTCCTGCCCAGCTCGTCTTTCGCAGCCATAACCACCTCCGCAGGCAAGAATCCACCGCGCGGATGCTGCGATGTGGCGGTCACACCCATCCGTGCAGTACGCCACGCCGAAGTCAATGGGTGAGGACAGGAACGACCACCCAGCTTTGTGCCGGATACTGGAGTTTCGCTCTTGTGGAGGACCAGTGAACGTTTACGAAAACAGGCCGTGGCTCTCTGCCTACGCCCCCGGTGTGCCGCATGAGATCGAGGAGAGCACCGAGTCTCTCATCGACATGCTCGACGCGAGCGTCAAGAAGTACGGCCGCCGCACCGCCCTCGAGTTCTTCGGGGCCGAGACCAGCTACGACGAGCTCGCCGAGCAGGTCGCACGCGCCGCCGAGGGCCTCCGCCGTCTCGGTGTGAAGAAGGGCGACCGCGTCGCCATCGTGCTGCCCAACTGCCCGCAGCACGTCGCCGCTTTCTACGCGGTGCTGCGCCTCGGCGCCATCGTGATCGAGCACAACCCGCTCTACACCGAGCGCGAGCTGCGCCACCAGTTCGAAGACCACGGGGCACGCGTCGCGATCGTCTGGGACAAGATCCACGACGTCGTCTCGGGGTTCCCGAACGACGTGCGCCTCGACAAGATCGTCTCGGTCGACATGACGAGCGCCCTGCCTCTCGGCAAGCGCATCGCCCTGCGCCTGCCGATCGCGAAGGCGCGCAAGACCCGCGCCACCATGACTGCGACCCCGTCGGCCCGCCGCGTCTTCACCTGGGAGAAGCTCGTCGACGCCCCGCGCATCCTGCGCAAGCGCGACCGCCCCACCGCAGACGACATCGCCGTGCTGCAGTACACCAGCGGCACCACCGGAACGCCGAAGGGCGCCATCCTCACCCACCGCAACCTGCGCGCCAACGCGTCGCAGGGACAGGTCTGGGTGCCCGGCCTCAAACTCGGCAAGGAGACGTTCTACGGCGTGCTCCCGCTGTTCCACGCCTACGGCCTCACTCTCTGCCTGACCGTCGCCATGAGCATCGGGGCGAAGTTGGTGCTGTTCCCGAAATTCGACGTCGACATGGTGCTGGATGCGGCCAAGAAGTCGCCGCCCACCTTCCTGCCCGCAGTGCCGCCCATCTACGACGCGTTGACCCGCGTCTCGAAGCGACGGCGCGCGGGACTGTCGCACATCCGGTTCGCGATCTCGGGTGCCATGAGCCTGCCCGTCGCCACGGTCGAGCGCTGGGAGCAGGCGAGCGGCGGCCTGCTCGTCGAGGGCTACGGCATGACCGAGACGAGTCCGCTCGCTGTCGGCAACCCGATGGGGCCGAGCCGCCGGCCCGGCACGGTCGGCGTGCCGTTCCCGAGCACCGAGATCCGCGTCGTCGACCCGGGCGACCCCACACAGGACAGGCACGAGGGCGAGGCCGGCGAGCTGTTGCTGCGCGGCCCGCAGGTCTTCCAGGGCTATTGGAACCGCCCGGCCGACACCGACGAGACCCTGCTCGCCGACGGCTGGCTGCGCACCGGGGACATCGTCACGGTCTCCCCCGACGGCTACGTCACGGTCATCGACCGGATCAAAGAGCTGATCATCACCGGCGGCTTCAACGTCTCGCCGTCCGAGGTCGAAGACGTTCTGCTGTCGCACCCCGACATCGCGGGCGCCGCGGTCGTCGGCATCCGGCGGTCGTCGGGCACCGAAGACGTCTCCGCCGCGGTCGTGGTGCGCGAGGGCGCCACCGTCGACACCGAGGAGCTGCGCGACTACGCGCGCACCAAGCTCACCGCCTACAAGGTGCCGAAGAAGATCGTGGTGCTCGACGAGCTGCCGCGCTCGCTCGTCGGCAAGGTCGAGCGCCGCAAGGTGCGCGACCTGCTGGTGGCGGCGCACCAGAAGGAGTAGCCGACGAGCCGAGGGGCGACGAATCGACGCTGAGGGGGTCCTTCAGCGTCGAAAGGTCGCCCCTCTGCTCGTGGGGGCGGGCGGGCGGCAGCCAGCGGCGTCTAGTCGCGCGCCCGTTCGACGAAGGCGTCCACCGCATCGAGGATGCCGGGGGCGAACCAGGCGCGGTTGCGCCGCTCCGGACCACGCGAGACGAGGATGCCGCGTTCCACGAGCGTCTCGATCGACGTGTACGCGGCGGCGAGCGTGACGCCGAGCGCCGGCACCGTGAGCTTCGCGTCGATCACGGGGTTCTCCAGCACGACGCCGACGAGCTCGCGCGAGCTGGCGTGCGAGCGCACCCCGACCATCGCGTCGGCCCAGTCGTCGCGCGTTATGGCGAGCGCCGTCGCGAGTTCGCGCGCGTTCTCGATCGCCGCTTCGACCGCGCGCGCCATGACCAGCACGACCGGGTTGGCGTCGCCCGCGGAGTACGCCTCGATCGCCGAGCGGTAGCCCGGCTCATCCGTCAGAAGACCGCCCGATATCGGGAACGGCACGACGGGCCCGCTCAATTGGGCCGACAGCACGGCCCTTGCCGTGCGCGCGTTGCCGAGGAAGAACGGCCGGCTCGCGACGAAGTGGGCGTGGCCGAGTGCGACGGGCACGAGCATCGAGTACACGACGTCGGGCACCTCCGTCGCCGTGTCGCCGCCCGGATCGATCGCCTCGTGCACCGCGAGCACGTCGAGTGAGGGAGCGAGCAGGGTCGCCGAGAGAACGGATGCTGCGGAGCGGGCGTCACCCGACGCCGCCACCCCCAGGCGGGCCAGCCCCGTCTCGCGTGCGTCGGCCTCGAAGCCTGCCAGAGCAGCGCTCGCGGCCGCCTCGGCTCTGGCGAACGTCGGGGCGAATGCTGCGTCGTCGGCGGTGAACTCGGCGCGGAAGTTCTCGAGCGCGACCGCCGCGGCACCGGAGACCTCGAGCGTCGACGGCTCGAGCGTGGTGGCGATTTCGGCGGGTGTGAGCAGCACGAGGGTCCTCGGAGACAGAGAAAGGGAAGCAACGCCCATGTTAGGCGCTGCTCCCCCGGTGCCTGGAAAAAGGCGCGTGCTGGCCGGAAGCCATGGTGATCAGTCGGCGAGGATGCCGTAGAGGGCGCGGCGCGTCTCGTCGAGCTGCGCGACCGCCTTGGCCCGTTGTTCGTCGGTCGCGGCGAAGCGCAGCTGGTGCACGACGCCCATGAGCTTCGCGACGCTCTCGTGCAGTCCGGCGTCGGCACCGGAGTGCTCGGTGACGCTGGCCCAGACACGGGCGAGCTCCTCTTCGTGGGTCTCGACATAGGCACGGCCCTCGTCGGTGAGCTGGAACTCGGTGCGGCGGCCTTCGCCGATCGCCTCGATGAGCTCTTCGTCGACGAGCTGCTGCAGCGTCGGGTAGACCGAGCCGGGGCTCGGGGTCCAGCTGCCGCCGGAGCGTTCCGCGATCTCTTTGATGAGTCCGTAGCCGTTGAAGGGCTTCTCGTTCAGCAGCGAGATGATCGCCGACCGCACGTCGCCGCGCCGCTTGCGCTGCGGTCCGGGCGGCATAAATCCGCGCGGGCCGAAACCGCCGAAGCCGGGGCCGAAACCGGGAGCGCCGGCCGCGAAGGCGCGGGCGCCGGGGCCGAAGCCGTGTCCGCGACGGGGTCCGCGGTCGTGGCCGCGGTCATGGTTCTGGTGTTCGTTGTGGAATTCGCTGTTCATGGCGTTTCCATCCTTTCGTTCTGGTTCGCCGATCGGATGTTCGGCGATGTAGTAACGATATATCGGTAATAGTCCGAATGTCAATAGGGAATAAAAAAGCCCGGATGCCGTGAGGCATCCGGGCGAAGCAGGGGGAAGAGCTACTCGTCGAGAGCGAGCTCTTTGGGCAGTTCGAGCTCTTTCGAGCTGAGCTCTTCGACGTTGACGTCTTTGAAGGTGAGCACGCGCACACTCTTCACGAAGCGGTCGGAACGGTAGACGTCCCACACCCACACGTCGCTCATCGTCAGCTCGAAGTAGAAGTCGTGCTCGGTGTCCTGGCGCACGAGTTCCACCTCGTTCGCCAGATAGAAGCGGCGCTCGGTCTCCACGACATAGCGGAATTGCCCGACCACGTCGCGGTACTCGCGGTACAGGGCCAGCTCGACCTCACGGTCGTAGTCTTCGAACTCGTCTTCGTCCATCGTCTGACAATCCTAAGCCGAAGTCTTGAGCCACGTGCGCCGATGCAGATCGGTCGCACCGAGCGACGCGATCGCGGCGAAGTGGTCGGCCGAGCCGTAGCCCTTGTTGCCGGCCCAGCCGTACCCGGGCTGGCGGGCATCCGCCTCGATCATCAGGGTGTCGCGGTGCACCTTCGCGACGACGGATGCTCCGGCCACTGACGAGCAGTCGCGGTCGGCTTTGACCCGCGTCTGTACCCGCAGCGGCGAGGAGAGTGCGGGATTGAGCCAATCGTGCGACCCGTCGAGCAGGATGACGCTGTCGCCGATGTCGGCGCCCGCCTCGTGCAGTGCGACCAGGCCGCGTTTGGCGGCGAGGCCGAGGGCAGCGACGATGCCGATCTGGTCGACCTCGAGCGCCGAGGCGAGCCCGACCGAGGTGTGCACCGCCCATTGCGTGGTGAGGGGCGCGAGCGCGATGCGGCGCTTCTCACTGAGCATCTTCGAGTCGCGCAGTCCTTCGGGGTGCACCCCGACCGTGACATCCACGACGCACAGCCCCACCGCGACCGGTCCGGCGATCGCGCCACGGCCGACCTCGTCGATTCCGATGACGAAACGCGCCCCCGCGGCGTGCATCGAGGTCTCGACGTCGAGCGTCGGGTCGGTGACGGCCATGTCAGTCCTTCGCGTCGACCCCGCGGAACACGAGGGGGTAGTTGTCGAGCCACGACCAGCGGTCGAGCGGCCAGGTGACGAGCACCGCGCGGCCGACGACGTTCTTGATCGGTACGAAGGCGGTTCCGGGAGCGTCGGGGTCGCCCGAGTAGTGGTACGAGCTGTCGGCGGAGTTGTAGCGGTTGTCGCCCATCACCCAGAGGTAGCCCTTGGGCACGGTGACGGTGAAGTCTTTCTCGGTGGCCTTGGTGTGCTGGCCGAGCTCGGTGTACGGCTCCTCGAGCGGGATGCCGTTGACCGTGAGCTGGCCGAAGTCGTTGCAGCACACCACGACGTCGCCGGGAAGGCCGATGACGCGCTTGATGAGGTGGTCGTCGCTGTCGGGAGCGCTGAGCCCGACGAAACCGAGCACGGCGTCGATACCCGCGATGACGGGGTTCTGCTCGGGCGGAGCAGCCACCCCGGCGAGCCAGTTGCCCGGGTCGGTGAACACGACGACGTCGCCGTGCTCGATCGGCATCAGGTCGGGCTCGAGCAGGTTGACGATGATGCGGTCGTTGACGTGCAGGGTGTCCATCATCGATTCCGACGGGATGTAGAACGACCGGATGAGGAACGTCTTGATCAGGAACGAAATGAGCAGGGCCGCGAGGAAGATGAACAGGATGTCGCGCAGGAAGAGCTTGACGCCGCGTGCCTTGCGCTGCTTCTCGGACAGCGGGGAATCGTGCCTGCTGTCAGTCTCGGCACGCGATTGCGCGCCCGGCTGTAATTCGCTTGTCATTAAACCCCTGAGCTCCCTGCCAATTGTATTCGGCAGGGAGCTCAGGAAAATCTCTTTCAGGCTGTGACGCCCGAAGAAAAAGGCGACTTAGTTGTCGCGCTTCTCCTTGATCTTGGCCTTCTTGCCACGCAGGTCGCGCAGGTAGTACAGCTTCGCGCGACGAACGTCACCGCGGGTGACGACCTCGATGTGGTCGATGACCGGCGAGTGCACCGGGAAGGTGCGCTCTACGCCGACCTGGAAGCTGACCTTGCGTACGCAGAACGTCTCACGGACGCCCTCGCCCGAACGGCCGATGACAACACCCTGGAAGACCTGGATACGCGAGCGCGTGCCTTCGATGATGTTGACGTGTACCTTGACGGTGTCGCCGGCGCGGAAGGCCGGGATGTTCTCTTTGAGGGAGACCGCATCAACGGCGTCGAGAATATGCATTATTCGCTCCTCGCAACCGCCACAGGTCGATCACGTTCTAACTTTGTTCTTGAAGAAGGGGACGTGGTTCTCGCGATCACGTTTCCCCTGTGGCAGAAACGTGCGGAAGCACAAGGATCAATTGTTGCATACCAGCGGGGCGCGCTGCCACTTTCGAAACTCGGGCAGTGTATTTCAGCGTTCGGGCAGATCTTCTTTGCTGCCGTCGGGGTTGATGATGATCACTCGCCCTTGATCGACCGCGGGGTCGTAGCTGTCTGCCGCGTAGGTGCCCGCGTCGATCGGGCCCAGCGAAAAGGCGTCTTTCACGCGCGACCTCGTCTCGGTGAAGAGCTGCCAGGCCGCGACCCAGAAAGCCGCGAGACCGACGATCACGATGACGGCCGCAAGCCCTGTTATCGCAAGGAATCCATACGCGATAATTGATATGTGCCACACGCCGATGACGGCGGCGTCCCACCACGAGACCGCACGGGTATCACGCACACTCTTGCGGGCGACGGTGAGACCCGATACCGCCAGCATGACCACGAACAAAATCGGGCAAAGCACGAGATACAGCACGAAGTCCCACCCGACGTCGGCCAGGATTATACCACGCCCAATAAGCACCCAAACCGGCAGTACAACTGCACCGATAAACTGCCAATAGTAGAGCGCGCGACGAAGAACCATGTTTTAAGGGTAGCCTCAGTCTGCGCATAACGAATACGGGGTATTTGTAGCAATGAAAGACCAATCGGCACTTTTACCGAGTTTGGCGTCTGTCCGGACGGAACCTGTGCAACAGCGCAGCAGCGAACGGATCACTCTACTTCTCGATACCGCGGCCTCTCTCATCGACGAGAAGGGCATCGACGGACTCACCACGAGCGACGTTGCCGCGCGCTCGCACTCGTCTGTCGGCGTGGTCTACCGCTACTTCCCGAACATCCAGTCGCTGCTGCGCGCGCTGGCAGCGCGCAACATGGAACGCTTCCTCAGCGCGGTCTTCGTCAACATCGAGGAGAACCCCGGCGGGTGGCTCTCCGAGCTCGACGCGATCCTCGACATCTACGCCGACCTCTCGCGTGACGAGCCCGGATTCCGCGCCCTGCACTTCGGCGGTGTCATCGACGAACGCTTCATCGACGGCCAGATCAACGCCAACAAAGAGCTCGCGAACAACCTCGTGCAGTTTCTCAGTGCACGCTACGAACTGCCGACGAGCGACGACTTCGCACTCGACCTCGACGTCGCCATCGAGATCGCGACGGCGCTGATGCACCGCGCGTTCCGCAACGACCGCGACGGCGACGAGCGGTACCTGCAGAAGGCCCGCGTCGTCGTGCGCGAGATCCTCGAGCCGTACCGCACGCAGTCCAGCGCCCGCGCCACCGCGTAGACCGCCCACAGCCCAGGCCGCGCACAGCCCAGACCACGCACAGCCCAGACCGCGCACAGCCCGGTGGCCCACACGGGCACAACGCTAGGCTGGTCGCACAATGATCGAACTACGTACCCCGGCCGAGATCGAGCAGATGGCCGCGGCCGGAGCCTTCGTGGCCAGCGTCCTCGAGGCGACAGCCGCAGCATCCGATGTCGGCGTCAATCTGCTCACTCTCGACAAGCTCGCCCACAGCATGATCCGCAAGCGCAAAGCGGAGAGCAGCTACATCGACTACCACCCCTCCTTCGGCGCATCGCCGTTCGGCAAGGTGCTCTGCACGTCGGTTAACGACGCGGCGCTGCACGGCCTGCCGCACGACTACCGGCTGCGCGACGGCGACGTGGTGAGTCTCGACTTCGCCGCATCCGTCGACGGCTGGGTCGCCGACTCGGCTCTCACCCTCGTCGTGGGAACTCCGCGCGACGAAGACCTCGCGCTCATCGACACCGTCGAGCGCGCGCTCGAGGCCGGCATCGCCGCCGCCCAGCCCGGCGGACGTATGGGCGACGTGTCGGCCGCGATCGGCGCCGTGGCCCACGCCGACGGCTTCGACGTGAACCTCGACTTCGGCGGGCACAGCGTCGGCCGCACCATGCACGGCGACCTGCACGTGCCCAACGACGGCAAGCCCGGCCGCGGTTTTCCGCTGCGCGAGGGCCTGGTCTTCGCGATCGAGCCGTGGCTTATGCTCGGCACCGCCAAGATCTACACCGACAAAGACGGCTGGACGTTGCGCAGCGCCGACGGCTCGCGTGCCGCGCACGTCGAGCACACCGTCGCGATCACGGCCGACGGGCCGCGGGTGCTGACGGCCCGCAGCTAGTCGCCGGTCGAGTAGGCTCGCGCGGCCTTACGGCAGCAGGTCGGGCCGCACCCGACGCGTGCGCTCGACCTGCTGGTCGTGACGCCAGCGAGCGATCGCGCCGTGGTTGCCGCTGAGCAGCACCGGCGGAACCTCGAGCTCACGCCAGGCCGCGGGTTTGGTGTAGCTGGGGTACTCGAGCAGCCCGTCTTCGTGGCTCTCCTCGGTGAGGCTCTCTGGGTTGCCGACGACGCCCGGCACGAGGCGTCCGATGGCCTCGATCATCGCCATAACGGCGACCTCTCCCCCGTTGAGCACGTAGTCGCCGAGGCTGATCTCGCGCACCGTCACGCCGGGGCGCGTTCTGGTGTGCTCGATGACGCGCTGGTCGATGCCCTCGTAGCGGCCGCAGCCGAAGACGAGGTGCTTCTCGAGCGCGAGGTCGCGGGCGGTCGCCTGGGTGAAGCGCTCACCGGCGGGCGAGGGGAAGATGACGACGGATGACCCGGCCGCCGCAGCGGCAGGGTCGAGCACGGCGTCGAAGGCCTCGCCCCACGGCTCGGGCTTCATCACCATGCCGGCGCCACCGCCGTAGGGGGTGTCGTCGACGGTGCGGTGACGGTCGTGGGTGAAGTCGCGCAGGTTGTGCACGCCGAGGTCGATCAGGCCGCGTTCGCGCGCCTTGCCCAGCAGGGAGATGTCGAGCACTCCGAAGAACTCCGGAAAGATGCTGACGATGTCGATGCGCATCGCTAGCTCTGGGGAGCGGCGGCGGGGGTGCTCTCGTCGGGCTCCGTAGCGGAAGGCTCGATGTATTCGACGAGCTTCTCGGCGCCGGGCTGCTCGTCGTCGGGCAGCTCTTCGAAGAGCCCGACGGGAGGCGTGACGTTCATGGTTCCGGCCTTCACGTCGACCGACGTGACGATCGCCTTCACGAAGGGAACGAGAACGTCGCCGTTGTCGGTCTTCACCGTGAGCAGGTCTTGGGCCGGGAAGTGGTCGATCGCTGTTACGGTGCCGACCGTGACGCCGTCGCGCAGAACGGAGAGTCCGAGCAGCTGGTGGTCGAACCAGGCGTCTTCTTCTTCGGGGACCTCGCTGAGGTCGTGGTCGATCCAGAGGATCGCCTTGATCAGGGTCTCCGCGACCGAACGGTCGGGTACGTCCTTGAAGAAGGCGACAGCGTGGCTGTTGTACCACTTGAGCTCGACGAGCTCGATGGTCTTGTTGTGCCAGGCCGACGAGTCGGGAACCTGGAGTGTGAACACGGCACCGGGGGTGAAACGACCGTCCGGGTCATCCGTGAACATCTCGACTTTGATGCCGCCCTTGAGCCCGTGCGCCTTCGTGAGGCGCCCGATGCGCAGTTGCGACTTGCCTACCTGTGTTGCTGCCACCGGTTTAGAAGTCGGTGTCGACCACGTCGACGCGCACCTTGCGACCGTCGGCGAGAGCCGTGATCAGGGTGCGGAGCGCCTTGGCGGTGCGGCCGGCCCGGCCGATCACACGACCGAGGTCCTCGGGGTGCACGCGCACCTCGAGGACCTCGCCGCGTGGCGAATTCTTTGCTGCTACCTGCACATCTTCGGGGTGATCGACGATCCCCTTAACGAGGTGTTCAAGAGCGGGAGCGAGCATAGTTGTTAGGCCTTGTCTTCGGTTGCTTCTTCTGCTGTGGCCTCGGGAGCTTCCTCGGCGGGAGCCTCCTCGACCTTGGCAACAGGCTTCTCGGCCTTGGGCTTGAGAACGGGCTTCTTCTTCTCGTCGGAGACGAAGGCCTCCTTCGGCTGCTTCGTCTTTACGGTCGAGACAGCGTTCTTGTCACCCTTGAAGATGCCCCAGTCGCCGGTCAGCTTGAGGATTGCCTCAACCTGCGGGCTCGGCTGGGCGCCGACGGACAGCCAATACTGCGCACGAGCAGAGTCGACCTCGATGAACGAGGGCTCCTCGGTCGGGTGGTACTTGCCGATCTCTTCGATCGAACGGCCATCGCGCTTCGTGCGGCCATCGGCCACGACGATGCGGTAGTACGGTGCACGGATCTTGCCCATGCGCTTCAAACGAATCTTTACAGCCACAATTCTCCTGAGATAAATGTTTTGGTGGCGAACTGCTAGCCGTGAGCGTGGGGGCACACTCGGCACAAAAGCTCTAAGGGATTCTTCACGCGCCTGATTAGAGGGTCGGGCTGCGTGATGACTCAACGCACTATTCTGCCAGATAAACGGCGGATGCGGGAACAGCCCCACACCCGGCGCTTCACCCGGCGGTGCGGAGTGCCGGCCTGCGACGGCTCAGGGCCACCCCGACGAGGCAGACGGCCCCGCCGACGATGGCCGTGACGGCCGGCACCTCGGCGAAGACGGCGAACCCGAGCACGATCGCGAGCGGCGGCACGATGTAGGTCGTGACCCCGAGCTGGCCTGCGGGCATGCGCGAAAGGGCGTAGGCCCAGGTGCTGAAGGCGAGCGCGGTGGGCACGGCGCCGAGGTAGACCGCGCCGGCGATCGCGGCGGGCGGCGCGGTCTGCAGGTCGGCGACCAGCTGGCCGGAGAACGGCAGGCAGGCGACGAGGCCGATGACGCAGCCGAGCCAGGTGACCTGGGCGGCGGGCAGGCGTTTCAGCGCGGGCTTCTGCATAAGCACGCCGGCGGCGTAGGTGACGGCGGCGGCGAGCGCCCAGACGACCCCTGTGCCGTCGCCGAGCGAGTCTCCCCCGCTCGTTCCGACACCGATGAGCACCACGCCGACGAAGGCGACGCCCGCGCCGACGGCCAACCACTTCGGGATGCCCTCGCGCAGGAACACGCCGGCGCCGAGCGCGATGAGGATCGGCCCGATGTTGACGATCATCGCCGTGGTGCCCGCGTCGAGGGTCTTCTCGGCGATGTTGAGCGCGACGTTGTAGCCGCCGAACCAGACGACGCCGAACCCGGCGATGAGCAGCCACTCGGGGCGGGTCGGGGCGACCCAGCGCTTGCCGATCAGCAGGA
>Ga0247811_1000452_pt1 | contig 12655 bp, 9 predicted proteins | sample UWRJL134311R1_FD_189018 | JGI IMG/M metagenome (GOLD analysis project Ga0247811, IMG submission 189018) | Plant litter microbial communities from Arlington Agricultural Research Station in Wisconsin, United States - UWRJ-L134-311R-1 | ecosystem: Environmental > Terrestrial > Plant litter >...
ACACGCTTGCCGCTCAGGTCGCCGAGGCTGTCGATGGTGCGAAGCGACACGGTCGGGTGTTCCTAGTCTTTCTAGAGGCGGTCGGCGACGTACTGAGTGATGTCGACGAGACGGTTGGAGTAGCCCCACTCGTTGTCGTACCACGAAGCGACCTTGACCTGGTTGCCGATGACCTTGGTGAGGCCGGCGTCGAAGATCGAGGAGTGCGGGTCGCCCTGGATGTCGCTGGAGACGATCTCGTCCTCGGTGTAGCTGAGGATGCCCTTGAGGTAGCCCTCTGCCGCGTTCTTGTAGGCCTCGTTGACCTCGGCGACCGTGACGGGGCGCGACGACTCGAGGGTGAGGTCGGTGATCGAGCCGGTGATCACGGGCACGCGGAGCGCGTAGCCGTCGAGCTTGCCGACGAGCTCGGGGATGACCAGGCCGAGCGCCTTGGCGGCACCGGTCGAGGTCGGGATGATGTTCGCGGCGGCAGCACGTGCACGGCGGAGGTCGCTGTGGGGGCCGTCCTGCAGGTTCTGGTCGGCGGTGTAGGCGTGGATCGTGGTCATGAGGCCACGCTCGATGCCGAAGTTGTCCATAAAGACCTTGGCGAGCGGCGCGAGGCAGTTCGTGGTGCACGACGCGTTGGAGATGATGTCGTGGATCGCGGGGTCGTAGGTGCCCTCGTTGACGCCGAGAACCAGAGTCGCGACGTCGTCGCCCGAGGCGGGAGCCGAGACGATGACCTTCTTGGCGCCGGCTTCGATGTGCTTGCGCGCATCGGCGGACTTGGTGAAGCGTCCGGTCGACTCGATGACGACGTCGACGCCCAGCTCGCCCCAGGGCAGCTGTGCGGGGTCGCGCTCGGCGAGGACCTTGATCGGCTTGCCGTTGACGAAGATGGTGTCGCCCTCGACGGTGACGGTGGCGTCGAGACGGCCGCCGACGGTGTCGTACTTGAGCAGGTGGGCGAGCGCGGCGGGGTTGTCGAGGTCATTGACGGCGACGATCTCGAGCTCACTTCCCTTCGCGAGTGCTGCGCGGAAGAAGTTGCGGCCGATACGGCCGAACCCGTTGATACCGATTTTGACGCTCAATGAAACTCCAGATTTTCTCAGCGCCCGTGGGCGCATATGTGGTGGATGTTTGGAGGGGTGGCCGGGGCTTTCGCCCCGGCCGCTACGCCGCTACGAGAGTAGCAGCAGGCCTTCGGTCTTCACGCGGGCGACGTCGAAACGCTGCTGGACGTTCTCCCAGTTGGTGATGGCCCAGAACGCCTTGACGTAGTCGGCACGCACGTTCTTGTAGTCGAGGTAGTAGGCGTGCTCCCAGACGTCGAGCATCAGCAGGGGGACGATGCCGGCGGGAAGGTTGCCCTGCTGGTCGAAGAACTGCACGATGATGAGGCGCTGGCCGATGGAGTCCCACGCGAGCACCGACCATCCGGAGCCCTGCACGCCCATGGCGGTCGCGGTGAAGTGGGCCTGGAACTTGTCGAACGAACCGAAGTGGTCGTCGATCGCGGAAGCGAGCTCGCCGGTGGGCTTGTCGCCGCCGTTCGGCGACATGTTGGTCCAGAAGATCGAGTGGTTCACGTGACCGCCGAGGTTGAACGCGAGGTCCTTTTCGAGCTTGTTCACGTAGGCGAGGTTGTCGGAGTCGCGAGCTTCTGCCAGCTGCGCGAGGGCGGTGTTGGCGCCGGTCACATAGGCCTGGTGGTGCTTGCTGTGGTGCAGCTCCATAATGGCGCCGCTGATGCTCGGCTCAAGCGCCGAGTAGTCGTACGGAAGTTCGGGAAGGGTGTAGTCAGCCATCGATATTCTCCTAGCAAAATAGGCCCCGAAACCGAGTGAGCTCGGGCCGGGGTGACGTTTCCAGTCTACTCACGACAACCACTCAGACCCTGAGATGCTTCCGTGTAACGGAGGATTGGTCTAATGCTCGGCGAGTGGTTAGACGTCGTCCATGTCGGGCGGGAGATTCGCGTCGGTGCCGGGGATGTCGAGGTCGCTCGCGCGCTTGTCGGCCATGGCGAGCAGGCGGCGGATGCGGCCGGCGACGGCGTCTTTCGTCATGGGCGGGTCGGCGTGGTGGCCGAGCTCGTCGAGGCTCGAGTCACGGAATCGCAGGCGCAGCTCGCCCGCGTACCGCAGGTGCTTGGGCGTCGTGTCGTCGAGGATCTCGAGTGCGCGTTCGACGCGGGCGCAGGCGGCGACGGCGGCCTGCGCCGAGCGGCGCAGGTTGGCGTCGTCGAAGTTGACCAGACGGTTGGCGGTGGCCCGAACCTCGCGGCGTTGACGCATCTGTTCCCACGCTTCGACGCTCGCGGTGGCGCCCATGTGCACGAGCATCGTGCTTATGGCTTCGCCGTCGCGGATGACCACGCGGTGCACACCGCGCACCTCGCGGCTCTTCGCGGCCACGCCCAGACGGCCGGCAGCGCCGACGAGCGCCATGGCGGCCTCGTTGCCCGGGCAGGTGACCTCGAGGGCGGCCGAACGGCCGGGATCGGTGAGCGAGCCGGCGGCGAGGAACGCACCGCGCCAGACGGCGGCGATCTCGTCGCGCGAACCGGTGGTGAGCTTGTTCGGGAGGCCGCGGATCGGTCGGCGACGTGCGTCGAGCAGACCGGTCTGGCGGGCGAGAGTCTCTCCCCCGTCGACGACGCGCACGACGTACTGGTTGGTGCGGCGGGTGCCCGAGGCCTGGATGACGGCGGCCTCGCTGCGGACGCCGTAGAGCTCGGCGAGGTCTTTGCGCACCCGGCGGGCGACCTGCGGCGAATCGAGTTCGGACTCGACGGCGATGCGGTTCGAGATCATGTGCAGTCCGCCCGAGAACCGCAGGATGGTCGCGAGCTCCGCTGCACGCACCGTCGTCTTGCTGACCTCGAGACGCGCCAGTTCTTCTTTGACGTCAGCCGTTAGTGCCACTGAAGGGTCTCTTTTCTAAAAGTCGAAAGGTGAAATTCGGGATGCGTCACGCGCCGTGCGCGCTGGTGCGCTACTCGCGGCCGAGGTCGCGGTGCTTCACGCTGACGGCGACGCCGGGCAATCCGCGTAGCAACGTCGCCAATTCTTCAGCGATGGCTACCGATCGGTGTTTGCCCCCTGTGCATCCAACAGCGATCGTAGCGTGTCTCTTGTTCTCGCGTTGATAGCCGGCGAGCACGGGAGCCAGCGCCGTGGCGTAGGCGCCGATGAATTCGCGGGCGCCCTCCTGGCCGAGAACGTAGTCGCTGACGTCTTCGTCGAGGCCCGTGTGCGCCCGCAGTTCGGGGATCCAGAACGGGTTGGGCAGGAAGCGCGCGTCGGCCACCAGGTCGGCGTCGGCGGGCAGCCCGTACTTGAAGCCGAAACTCAGGATCGTGACCTGCGCGCCGGGCGTTTCGGCCTCGGCGAACTTCTCCTGGATCGTGGTGGCGAGCTGGTGGATATTGAGCTCGGAGGTGTCGACGATGATGTCGCTGCCGGAGCGCAGCTCGAGCATCAGCTCCCGTTCGGCGGTGATGCCGTCGAGCAGTGTGCCGTCTTCCTGCAGCGGGTGCGGTCGGCGCACCTGTTCGAAGCGACGGACCAACGCGGCATCCGTCGCCTCGAGGAAGAGCACCTTGACGTTGGCGTTCTCGCGCATCGTCTCGACGGCCTCTTGCACGTCGGCGAACAGCTTGCCGCCGCGCACGTCGACGATCGCGGCGATGCGCGGCAGAGCGTTGCCGGCGTGCTGGGCCAGCTCGACGAGCGGGCGGAGCATCTGCGGCGGGAGGTTGTCGACGACGTACCAGCCGAGGTCTTCGAGGGCGTTGCCGACCGTCGAGCGTCCCGCTCCGGACATGCCGGTGACGATGAGGAGTTCCTGGCGATCCCTATTTGTGCTCATTAGTGCCAAGGATACCGGGTCACGGGTTGCGAAGTCCGTCGACGATCTGCTGGGCGAGCGCGGTGCCGATGCCCTTGACCTCGGTGATCTGCTCGACCGTCGCCTGACGCAGCCGGGTGACAGACCCGAAGTGCTTGAGCAGCTCGCTCACACGCTTGGCCCCGAGCCCCGGGATGTCGGCGAGTTTCGACGTGATGTCGCTCTTGCGGCGCTGGCGCTGGTAGGTGATCGCGAACCGGTGCGCCTCGTCGCGGATGCGCTGGAACATAAACAATGCGTCGCTGTTACGGGGCAGGATCACCGGGTAGTCGGAGTCGGGCAGCCAGATCTCTTCCAGCCGCTTCGCGATGCCGCAGAGCTGGATGCCCGTGACGCCCGAGTCGTCGAGTGCGCGTTGGGCCGCGGCGACCTGGGGCTGGCCGCCGTCGACGATGAGCAGGTTCGGCCGGTAGGCGAAGCGCTTGCGCTCGACCGCGACGTCGTCGGCGCCGACGACCACCGTCGCATCCGTCGACAGGGCGATGGCGGCCTCGGCGGCCTCTCCGGCGTCGGGTTCTTCGTCGAGGTGGGCGAGCCGGCGCATAAGCGTCTGGTAGATCGACTCGGTGTCGTCGGTCGACTCGGCGATCGAGAACCGGCGGTACTGGTCTTTGCGCGGCAGGCCGTCTTCGAAGACGACCATCGACGCGACGATGTTGGTGCCGCTGAGGTGGGAGACGTCGTAACACTCCATGCGCAGAGGGGCGTCGCTCATGCCGAGCGCCTCCTGGATGTCGGCCATGGCCTGCGAGCGGGCCACGAAGTCGCCGCTGCGCCGGGTCTTGTAGAGCATGAGGGCGTTGCGGGCGTTCGTAGAGACCGTGAGCGCGAGTGCCGCCTTGTCGCCTCGCTGGGCGACGCGCAGCGCGACCTTGCCGGGCGCGGTGCGCAGGTCGGTGAGAAACTGCTCGAGTTCGGCCGTGTCGTCGGGCAGCGCGGGCACGAGGATCTCGCGCGGCGGCTCCTGGTCGCCGTAGGCGTTCTGCAGCACGGTGTCGACGAGCTCGGGCAGTTCGAGGTCGAGTTCTTTGTCGACGACCCAGCCGCGCACACCGCGGATGCGCCCGCCGCGCACGATGAACTGCTGCACCGCGGCGGCGAGTTCGTCGTGGGCGATGCCGAAGATGTCGGCGTCGACCTCGTCGCTGAGCACGACGCTGCTCTTCGACAGTGCATTCTCGAGGGCGGAGAGCTGGTCGCGGTAGCGGGCGGCCGACTCGTAGTCCATCTCCTGCGAGGCGGCGAGCATCTTCTTCGACACCTCGGCGGTGTAGCGGCTGTCGTTGCCGCCCATAAACGAGGCGAAGTCGAGAGCGATCGACTTGTGTTCTTCTTTCGACACCCGGCCGACGCAGGGCGCGGCGCACTTGCCGATGTCGCCGAGCAGGCAGGGCCGGCCGGTCTGCTCGGCACGCTTGTAGGTAGCGTCGGAGCAGCTGCGCATCGGGAACGCCTTGAGCATCAGGTCGACGGTCTCGCGGATGGCCCAGACCTTTGTATACGGGCCGAAATACCGGGCACCCTTGAGGTTCTTGTTGCGGGTGACGAGCACCCGCGGCACGTCTTCGCCGAGAGTGATCGCGAGATACGGGTAGCTCTTGTCGTCACGGAACTTGACGTTGAACGGCGGGTCGAACTCTTTGATCCAGGTGTACTCGAGCTGCAGGGCCTCGAATTCGCTGCCGACGACGGTCCATTCGACGCTCGACGCCGACAGCACCATGCGCCGGGTGCGTTCGTGCAGGCTGCGCAGCGGCTGGAAGTAGTTCGCCAGCCGCGCGCGCAGGCTGTTGGCCTTGCCGACGTACAGAACCCGTCCGCCGTCGTCGCGGAAGCGGTAGACGCCCGGCGCCGTGGGGATCTCCCCCGCCTTCGGCCGCCACGTGACGGTGTCGCTCATCGCCTGTAGCCCATACGGTGCCCTGCACGCCTAGGCGCGCACGCCCTCCAGCATTTCTCTCAGGAAGAAGCCGGTGTGGCTGCCCTCGATCTTCGCGAGCTGCTCGGGGGTTCCGGTCGACAGCACCTGGCCGCCGCCCGCACCGCCCTCGGGGCCGATGTCGATGATGTGGTCGGCGCTCTTGATCACGTCGAGATTGTGCTCGATGACGAGCACCGTGTTGCCCTTGTCGACGAGGCTGTTGAGCACGAGCAGCAGTTTGCGCACGTCTTCGAAGTGCAGACCGGTGGTCGGCTCGTCGAGAACGTAGATGCTGCGGCCGTTGGAGCGCTTCTGCAGCTCGGTGGCGAGCTTGACGCGCTGCGCCTCGCCGCCGGAGAGCGTCGTGGCGCTCTGGCCGAGACGCACGTAGCCGAGACCGACCTCGACGAGCGTCTTGAGGAAGCGGTGGATGGCACCGATGGCCTCGAAGAAGTCGGCGGCCTCGCTGATCGGCATGTCGAGCACTTCGGCGATGTTCTTGCCCTTGTACCGCACCGCGAGGGTCTCGCGGTTGTAGCGGGCGCCGTGGCAGACCTCGCACGCGACGTAGACGTCGGGCAGGAAGTTCATCTCGATCTTGATCGTGCCGTCGCCCGAGCAGTTCTCGCAGCGGCCGCCCTTGACGTTGAAGCTGAAGCGGCCCGGCAGGTAGCCGCGCGCCTTGGCGTCTTGCGTCTCGGCGAACAGGTTGCGGATCTTGTCGAACACCCCGGTGTACGTCGCCGGGTTGGAGCGCGGGGTGCGGCCGATCGGATTCTGGTCGACGTGCACCACCTTGTCGAGATGCTCGAGGCCGGTGACACGGGTGTGCTTGCCGGGGATCTGGCGGGCGCCGTTGAGCTCGTTGGCCAGCACCTTGTAGAGGATGTCGTTCACGAGGCTCGACTTGCCCGATCCGCTGACGCCGGTGACGGCGGTGAACACGCCGAGCGGGAAGTCGACGGTGACGTTGCGCAGGTTGTTGGCCTTGGCACCCTCGACGCGCACCTGGCGCTTTTTGTCGACCTTGCGGCGCTTCTTCGGGGTCGCGATCGACCGGCGGCCGGCGAGGTAGTCGCCGGTGACCGAGTCGGTATTGTCGAGCAGGTCTTCGTAGCTGCCCGAGTGCACGACGACTCCGCCGTGCTCGCCGGCGCCCGGTCCGATGTCGACGACCCAGTCGGCGGTGCGGATGGTGTCTTCGTCGTGCTCGACGACGATGAGGGTGTTGCCGAGGTTCTTCAGCTTGACGAGGGTCTCGATGAGGCGGCGGTTGTCGCGCTGGTGCAGTCCGATGGAGGGCTCGTCGAGCACGTAGAGCACTCCGGTCAAGCCCGATCCGATCTGGGTCGCGAGCCGGATGCGCTGTGCCTCGCCACCGGAGAGGGTGGCAGCGGCGCGCGACAGGTTGAGGTAGTTGAGCCCGACCTCGATGAGGAACTCGAGGCGCACCCGGATCTCGCGCAGCACCTGCGCGGCGATCTTGGCGTCGCGGTCGCTGAGCACCACGGTGTTCATAAACGCGTACGAGTCGGCGAGGCTGAGCTCGCAGACGTCGGAGATGTTGCGGCCGTCGACCGTGACCGCGAGCACCTCGGGCTTGAGCCGCTTGCCGTCGCAGACCGGGCACGGGATCTCGCGCAGGTAGTTGGAGAACCGCTGGCGCTGCACGTCGGTCTCGGCCTCGAGGAACTTGCGTTCGATGTAGGGCATCACGCCCTCGAACCCGGTGGAGTACTTCATCTCGCGGCCGAAGCGGTTCTTCCACTTGACGGTGACCTCGAAGTTGTTGCCCTTGAGGATGGCGTCTTGCACTTCTTGGCTCAGCTCGCCCCACGGGGTGTCGAGCGAGAAGTCGAGGTCGAGTGACAGGCCGAGCAGCAGCTTCTCGAAGTAGTTGAACAGGCCCTTGCCCGACTGCGCCCACGGCAGGATGACGCCGTCGGCGAGGCTGACCGTGGGGTCGGCGATAAGCAGGTCGGCGTCGACCGACATTCGCGTGCCGAGGCCCGAGCACTCGGGGCAGGCGCCGAACGGTGCGTTGAACGAGAACGTGCGGGGCTCGATCTCGGTGAGCTGCAACGGGTGGTTGTTCGGGCATGACAGCTTCTCGGAGAAGGTGCGAGTCGCATCCGGCCCCGTCTCGTCGACCAGGTTGATGGCGACGAGTCCGTCGGTGAGGCGCAGGGCCGTCTCGAGGGAGTCGGTGAGCCGGGTGAGGGCATCGTCGGATGCCACGAGCCGGTCGACCACGACGGAGATGTCGTGCTTGATCTGTTTCTTCAGCGTGGGCGGGTCGCTCAGCTGGATGACGTCGCCGTCGACGACGGCGCGCGAGTAGCCCGCGGCCGCGAGCTCGCGGAAGGTGTCGACGAACTCGCCCTTTTTCTGCGAGACGATCGGGCTGAGCACCTGGTAGCGGGTTCCGGTCTCGAGCTCCATGAGCTGGTCGGCGATCTGCTGCACGGTCTGGCGCTGGATCTTCTCGCCGCAGATCGGGCAGTGCGGCACGCCGATGCGGGCCCAGAGCAGGCGCATGTAGTCGTAGATCTCGGTGATCGTGCCGACGGTGGAGCGCGGGTTGCGGTTGGTCGACTTCTGGTCGATCGAAACCGCGGGGCTCAGGCCCTCGATGAAGTCGACGTCGGGACGGTCGACCTGGCCGAGGAACTGGCGCGCGTACGCCGACAGCGACTCGACGTAGCGGCGCTGCCCCTCGGCGAAGATCGTGTCGAACGCGAGGCTCGACTTGCCCGAGCCCGAGAGGCCGGTGAAAACGACTAGGGAGTCACGGGGAATCTCCAGGTCGACGTTCTTGAGATTGTGGACCCTGGCTCCGCGCACGCTGAGCGTGGGCACACCAGTTACAGGAGAAATCGACACTCTCACAATTGTATGGATGCCACCGACATTGAATGTACCGGTTCGCTCAGTGCGTACTCAGGTTGGCCTGCGCACGCACCGGGCGAGGTATCAGCGCAGGTGTCCGGCGGCTTCCATCTGGCGCAGTTCTTTCTTCAGGTCGGACACCTCGTCGCGCAGGCGGCCGGCGAGCTCGAACTTGAGTTCTCCGGCGGCGAGCAGCATCTGCTCGTTGAGATCGCGGATGATGGCCTCGAGCTCGTTGGCTCCGGCCGCCGCCTTGCCGTGCTGGCGCAGGTTCGGGGTCGGCGATTTCTTGCGGCCGTCGCCACGCCCGGCGAGCAGCGCGGCGGTATCGGCGTTCTCGCGGTCAAGCGCGTCGGTGATGTCGGCGATCTTCTTGCGCAGTGGCTGCGGGTCGACGCCCTTCTCGAGGTTGTAGGCGATCTGCTTCTCGCGGCGGCGGTCGGTCTCGTCGATCGCACGCTTCATCGAGTCGGTGAGCACGTCGGCGTACATGTGCACTTCGCCCGAGACGTTGCGGGCGGCACGACCGATCGTCTGGATGAGCGACGTGGAGGACCGCAGGAAGCCTTCTTTGTCGGCATCGAGGATGGCGACGAGCGACACCTCGGGCAGGTCGAGGCCCTCCCGCAGCAGGTTGATGCCGACGAGCACGTCGTAGACGCCCTGGCGCAGTTCGGTGAGCAACTCGACGCGGCGCAGCGTGTCGACGTCGGAGTGCAGGTAGCGCACGCGCACACCCGACTCCCCCAAGAACTCGGTGAGCTCTTCGGACATCTTTTTGGTGAGGGTCGTGACGAGCACACGCTCGTTGCGCTCGACACGCAGCTTGATCTGCTCGAGCAGGTCGTCGATCTGTCCCTTGGTGGGCTTGATGACGATGGCCGGGTCGAGCAGGCCGGTCGGGCGGATGATCTGCTCGACCACCGAGTCGGTGATGCCCATCTCGTACTTGCCGGGCGTTGCCGAGAGGTAGACGCGCTGGCCCACCCGGTCGAGGAACTCGGGCCACTTGAGCGGGCGGTTGTCGAGCGCGCTGGGCAGTCGGAAGCCGTGTTCGACCAGGGTGCGCTTGCGCGACGCGTCGCCCTCGTACATGGCGCCGATCTGCGGCACGGTGACGTGCGACTCGTCGATCACCACGAGGAAGTCGTCGGGGAAGTAGTCGATGAGGCAGTGCGGCGCCTCGCCGGGCGAGCGCCCGTCGATGTGCGCCGAGTAGTTCTCGATGCCGTTGCAGAAGCCGATCTGCTCCATCATCTCGAGGTCGAAGGTGGTGCGCATACGCAGCCGCTGGGCCTCGAGCAGCTTGCCCTGCTTCTCGAGCTCGGCGAGGCGCATGGCGAGTTCTTCTTTGATGGTGCCGATGGCGCGGTGCATCACATCGGTGCCGGCCACGTAGTGCGAGCCGGGGAAGACCGAGACGGCGTCGAGTTTCTTGACGATGTCGCCGGTGAGCGGGTGCAGCGAGTACAGCGCTTCGATCTCGTCACCGAACATCTCGATGCGGATCGCGAGTTCTTCGTACATCGGGATGATCTCGATGGTGTCGCCGCGCACGCGGAAGTTGCCGCGCGAGAAGTCGACGTCGTTGCGCTGGTACTGCATCGACACGAACTTGCGGATGAGGGTCTCGCGCGGGATCTGCTGGCCGACCTGCAGCGCGACCATGGCCTCGAGGTAGCCCTCGGGCGTACCGAGTCCGTAGATGCACGAGACGGTGGAGACCACCACGACGTCGCGGCGGCTGAGCAGCGAGTTGGTGGTGGAGTGGCGCAGGCGCTCGACCTCGGCGTTGATCGAGGAGTCTTTCTCGATGAAAGTATCGGTCTGCGGCACGTAGGCCTCGGGCTGGTAGTAGTCGTAGTACGAGACGAAGTACTCGACGGCATTGTTGGGCATCAGCTCGCGGAACTCGTTGGCGAGTTGCGCGGCGAGAGTCTTGTTGTGCGCCAGCACGAGTGTCGGACGCTGCACCTGCTCGATCAGCCAGGCGGTGGTCGCCGACTTTCCGGTGCCGGTGGCGCCGAGCAGCACGACGTCGGTCTCGCCGGCATTGACGCGGTGGGCGAGTTCGGCGATGGCGGTCGGCTGGTCGCCACTGGGGACGTATTCGCTCACGACCTCGAAGGGGCGCACGGCTCGGGTGGGTTCCATCCCACCAGCTTAGGCTCGGGGTCTGACACTCGCTGGCCGCTGTACGACCGCCCTCTCAGACCTCGAGCGAGGTTCGCACGCGGTCGTAGAGCGCGTCGGCTTGGGCGAGCGTCTCGTCGAGCGTGCCGTCGCTCGCGATCACGACGTCGGCGATGGCGAGGCGCTCGGCGGTGCCGGCCTGCGAGTCGAGCCGGCGCTGGGCCTCCTCCGGGCTCAGCCCGCGCAGCTCGACGAGCCGCTCGAGCCTGGTCTGGGTGCTCGCGTCGACCACGACGACGAGGTCGAAGCTGATCGGACGGTCGCCCGCGGCCTCGACGAGAAGGGGCACGTCGTAGACCACGATCGCGTCGGGGTCGGCCTGCTCGGCCGCGGCGAACAGTTCGCGGGCCCGTCTCCAGACCGCCGGGTGCGTGATCGCGTTCAGGGCGAGCCGCTCGGCCGGGTCGGAGAAGATGACGGCGCCGAGAGCGGCACGGTCGAGGCTGCCGTCGGGAGCGATGACGGATGCCCCGAAACGATCGGCGATGGCGGCGAGGGCGGGGGTCCCCGGCTCGACGACTTCACGCGCGAGCACGTCGGCATCCACCAGCACCGCTCCCCTCTCGACGAGACGCCTGGCGACAACTGATTTTCCGGATGCGATTCCCCCGGTGAGTCCGATCAGGTACATTCCAGCAATGCTAGCCTCGGGCGCAACGAGAGGATGATTCGTGCTGGAGATTCTGACCGGAACCGGTCTCGCGTTCGCGGCCGGACTCAACGCGTACATCCCGCTGTTGCTGCTGGGTCTCGGCGCCCGGTTCCTCGACTTCGTGCAGCTGCCCTCCGGGTGGGCATGGCTCGAGAACGAGTGGGTGCTCGGCATCCTCGCGGTGCTGCTCGTGATCGAGTTCTTCGCCGACAAGATCCCGGCCGTCGACTCGGTCAACGACGTCATCCAGACGGTCGTCCGTCCCGCGTCGGGCGGCATCGTGTTCGGCAGCGGCTCGGCGAGCGAGACGGCCGCGGTCGCCGATCCGGCGGCGTTCTTCGAGTCGAACCAGTGGGTGCCGGTCGTGACCGGCGTGGTGATCGCGCTGCTCGTGCACGGGGCGAAGACGGCCGTGCGCCCGGCGCTCAACGTCGCGACCTTCGGGCTCGCCGCTCCCGTGGTTAGTTTCTTCGAGGACGTGAGCAGCGTGTTCCTGTCGCTCTTCGCGATCCTGATCCCGGTGCTGGTGGTCGTGGTGATCGCGGGCTTGGTCGTGCTGTTCGTGCTGGTCATGCGACGGTACCGGCGCCGGCGCGCCACGACGGGCGCGGCGACCGGTTAACCGCGAATGGCCGCCACCCCGCGCTTTTCAGCGCGAGGTGACGGCCATGCGTCTAGTCAGTGACTAGGAGTTGTTGCTGAGCTTCTCGCGAAGAGCCGCGAGCGACTCGTCGTCTGCGAGCGTGCCGGCCGAGGCCGAGTCGCTCGAGAAGGTCGACGCGCCGGAGGGCACGTCGCTCGAGGAGATGTTGTTCTCCTCGATGGCTGCAGCGGCAACCTGCTTCTTGTGCGACTCCCAACGAGCCTGGGCTGCAGCGTACTCCTGCTCCCACTTCTCGCGCTGGGTCTCGAAGCCTTCCTTCCACTCCTGGGTCTCCGGGTCGAATCCGTCCGGGTACTTGTAGTTTCCGGCTTCGTCGTACTCGGTGAGCATTCCGTAGAGTGCGGGGTCGAACTCGGTGCCCTCGGGGTCGACGCCCTCGTTCGCCTGCTTCAGCGAGAGGCTGATGCGGCGACGCTCGAGGTCGATGTCGATGACC
>Ga0247811_1000454_pt1 | contig 12609 bp, 11 predicted proteins | sample UWRJL134311R1_FD_189018 | JGI IMG/M metagenome (GOLD analysis project Ga0247811, IMG submission 189018) | Plant litter microbial communities from Arlington Agricultural Research Station in Wisconsin, United States - UWRJ-L134-311R-1 | ecosystem: Environmental > Terrestrial > Plant litter >...
CGCCCTCGGTGCCGCCCGCCTTGTCGCTGAGACGCGAGATGAGCGAGCCGTCGGTGACGAGTTCGTCGTGCGCCTGCGAGCCCGGTCGGGTCGTGGTGAGGAAGCCGTCGCCGACCTCGACGCCCTTGATCGCCTGGATGCCCATCAGCGCCGCCGCGAGCTGCGAGTCGAGTCGGCGGTCCCAGTGCACGTACGACCCGAGACCGGGCGGTACGCCGTAGGCGAGTACCTCGACGACGCCGCCGAGGGTGTCGCCGTCCTTCTGGGCGCCGTCGATGAGCGTGACCATCTGAGCGGATGTCGCGGGGTCGAAGCAGCGCACGAGGTCGGCGTCGAGCGTCTCGACGTCGCTCGGCGTCGGAAGCTCGGAGCCTTCGGGCACACGCACCGTTCCGATGGCGAGGGTGTGGCTCACGAGAGTGATGCCGAGCTCGCCGAGGAACTTGCGCGCGACGGCGCCGAGCGCGACGCGGGCGGCGGTCTCCCGCGCACTCGCACGTTCGAGCACGTTGCGGGCCTCGTCGAAACCGTACTTCTGCATACCGACGAGGTCGGCGTGGCCGGGGCGCGGCCGGGTCAGGGGCGCTCCGCGGCCCTTCGGCAGGCTCTCGACGTCGACCGGCGACGCGCTCATCACGTCGACCCAGCGCGGCCACTCGGTGTTGCCGATGCGGATGGCGACGGGGCTGCCCATGGTGGCGCCGAAGCGCACTCCGCCCGAGATCGTGAGCTCGTCTTCCTCGAACTTCATGCGCGCACCACGGCCGTAGCCGAGTTTGCGACGGGCCAGATCGGCACGGATGTCGTCGAGGCTCACGGGTACGCCTGCGGGCAGGCCCTCCATGATCGCGATCAGTTCCGGGCCGTGGGACTCACCTGCGGTCAACCAACGAAGCATAGAAGAATCCTCCCACACCCCGCGCAGCCGATTACACGGAGCGAGCGATCGCGGCCCGCATGGCGGCCAGCACGTCGCGTTCACCCGGCAACGTGGCATCCGGAGCCCCGTTCACAAAGACGCGCACCTGGGCGAGCGCCTGGTGCAGCAGCATCTCGAGGCCGGAAATGACGGTGCCTCCCGCGTGCGTCCAGGCGGTCGCCAGTTCTGACGGCCACGGGTCGTAGGCGACGTCGAAGAGAACGGATGCTGCGCGCACCGGCTCGGCGAACGACAGCCCGTGCGCCCCGTGCCCGGGAATGGTGCTGATGATCGCGTCGGGCACGGCGAGCGAGCGGTGCTGCTGCTCGAACGGCCGCACGGCCACCTCGAGCCCGATCGTTTCTCCGAGGGCCACGAGCTCTGCGGCCTTCGGCGGCGTGCGCACCGAGACGAGGGCGTGCGTCGCACCGAGCTCGCGCACGGCCACGACCACCGACGCCGCAGTCGCGCCGCCGCCGAGGATCTGCACGCGGTCGAGCGTGTCGACGCCCGCCTCGCGGAACGCCTCGGTGACGCCGTAGACGTCGGTGTTGAACCCGCGCAGCGCGAGCGCGTCGGCCGAGCGGTCGAAGAGCAGGGTGTTCGCCGCGCCGGTGAGGCGAGCCGTGTCATCCGTCGACTGCAACAGGGGCAGCACGTCGCGTTTGAGCGGCATCGTGAGCGACAGGCCGCGCCAGGACTCGTCGCGCGACGACACGAACGACGCGAGCGTCTCACCCGTCACGTCGACCGCGTCGTAGTGCCAGTCGAGCCCGAGCACCGCGTAGGCGGCGGCGTGCAGCGCGGGCGATTGGGAGTGTGCGATCGGCGAGCCGAGGACGGCGAGCCGGGTCACTCCCCCGTGTCCCAGTCGGGGTTGTCGCGCAGCCACTGCTGCCAGACCTTGACCGCGGCGTCGTGCTCGGCGGCGGTGGTCGAGAACGTCGTTTCGCCCGTCTCGCCGTTCACGAGTACGAAGAACAACCACGGCCCGTCGGCGGGGTGCAGCACCGCCTGCACTGCCGCGTCGCCGGGCGCCGAGATCGGGCCGATGGGCAGCCCGGGGTTGGCGTAGGTGTTGTACGGGTTGGAGGCGTCGGCGCGCTGGGCGTCGGTGGTGAAGATCGACGAGCTGCCGGCGCCGTAGCTCACGGTCGCGTCGGACTGCAGGTTCATACCCTGGTCGATGCGGTTCTGGAACACGCGGGCCACCTGCGGGAAGTCGGCTTCGGGGCCGCCCTCCTTCTGCACGAGACCGGCGAGCGTGAGCACCCGGTGGCGGTCGGCGACGGCGACGCCCGCCGCGTCGAGACGAGTGAACGTCTCGGTGACGAGCCGCTGCAGCACGTCGTGTGCCGAGGTTCCGGGCTGGAAGTCGTAGGTCGCCGGGAACAGGTAGCCCTCGAGGCTGGGCGCTTCGGCGGGAAGCCCGAAGCTCGCGAGGTCGGTGGATGCGGCCTGCAGGTCGGCGAGCGGGATTCCCGTGCCGTCGGCGAGGTTCTGCAACGCGGTCGGCAGCGTGGTGCCCTCGATGACGAGCGCCGTCAGGATGTCGAAGTTGGCGGGGTCTTGCAGCGCGGTGAGTGCTGCGCGCGCGCTCATGTGCTTCTGCAGCGTGTAGGTGCCGGGCATAAACGTGGGCTCTTCTTCGACCAAGAGGTCGTAGAACGCCTGCGACGTCATGGTCACGCCGGCCTCGTGCAGGGTGTCGGCGATGTCCGAGCCGATGTCTCCGTCGGCGATGACGATGCTCACGGGTTCGCCGTTGCCTTCGCCCTCGTAGTCGATCGGCAGTTGCCAGCCGAAGACCTCGCGCACCTGCGGCTCGAAGAATGTCCAGGCCGCGTAAGCCGCGCCGCCGGCGAGGGCGATGAGCACGAGCAACGCCCAGAGCCAGCCGAGACGGCGCTTGCGCTTCGGGATGCCCCGGTAGTCGTCGCCGCCGCCGCGCTTGCGCTTCGGCGGCTTCCCGCCACCGCCGTCGCCGCCTCCGGTTGCCGCCGGCTCACGCACGGGCAGCTCACGTTCGCGACCCTCGGCCTCACGCAGTTGCCTGCGGGTCAGGGGTGCTGCTGCCGGGGTGCCGGCCGTGGTGCTCGTGGGCTGGGAGGAGAAGATCTCATCCCAACTGGGCTCGTTGGTCACTGTTGCAGTCCTTTGTCCGGGTCAACGACGACGCCAGGCGAACGCTCACTGGAGCGCTCGAAGTCGAGGGCATGTTGCAAAATTATAACGGCGGCGACCTGATCGATGACCGCACGCGACTGTTTCGTGGTTTTTCCCGAGCTGCGCACGGCGGCCTGCGCCGAGACCGTCGACAGACGCTCGTCGACCAGCCGCACATCGACGTCGACGAGGGCGGCGAGCCGTTCGGCGAACCCGACGGCGTCTTCCGTCGACGCGGTGCGCCGACCGGAGAGCGCCAGTGGAAGCCCGACGACGATCTCGAACGCCTCGATCTCTGCGACGATCGCGAGGATGCGGGCGACATCGCCGTCGCCGCGCGGCACGGTCTCCACCGGAGTGGCGAGCATGCCGTGCAGGTCACTGCGCGACACACCGATGCGGACCGTGCCGACGTCGATGCCGAGCCGGACTCCCGAACGCACTAGCCTGCGACAGACGCGCTGATCGCGTCGAGGGCCGCGCCGATCGCCGAGACGTCGGAGCCGCCGCCCTGTGCGATGTCGTCTTTTCCGCCGCCGCCGCCGCCGAGAATGCCGGCCGCGAGCTTGGCCAACGCGCCGGCCCTGATTCCCTCGCCGCGAGACGCGTCGTTGGTCGCGACGATCACGGCGGGCTTGCCGGCGACATCGGCCGCGAGAGCCGTGACGGATGCCACGTTGCCGAGCCGTTCGCGCACGCTGGTCACGAGCGAACGCAGCTCGTCGCTCGAAGCGACCGCGCCGACGTTCTGCGCCACGAGCGTGACCTTGCCGACGGTGTGGCCGCTCGCGACGAGCGCGGGCACACGCTCGGAGAGCGCGGCCGCCTCGAACTGGGCGATGCGCTTCTCCGCGGCCTTGAGGCTCGCGAGCAGATCGCCGATGCGGGTGCCGAGCTGGTCGCGCGGGGTCTTCAGGTTGCTCGAGAGCTCGTTGACGATGGCGCGTTCGGCCGCGAGGTCTTGGAACGCCTCGTAGCCGACAAGCGACTCGATGCGGCGGTTCGCCGATCCGACCGAGGTCTCGCTGACCAGGTTGATCAGGCCGATCTCCGACGAGCGCGACACGTGGGTGCCGGCGCACAGCTCGAGCGACCAGGGGCCGCCGATCTGCACGACGCGCACGGTCTCGCCGTACTTCTCGCCGAACAGCGCCATGGCGCCGAGACCCTTGGCCTCGTCGAGGTTCATGATCTTGGTATCGACCTCGAGGTTCTCGCGCACCTTGAGGTTGGCGATCTCTTCGATCTCGCTGCGGGTCGCGGGCGAGAGCGCCTGGTTCCAGCTGAAGTCGAGGCGCATGTACCCGGCCTTGTTGTACGAGCCGCTCTGGTGGGCTTCCTGTCCGAGCACCTGACGCACGGCAGCGTGGATGAGATGGGTCGCCGAGTGCGCCTGAGTGGCCCCGCGGCGCCAGTGCGGGTCGACGATGGTCGTGGCGGTGGCACCGACCGACACCTCGCCGCTCGTCACCTGCACCTTGTGGCTGGTGAGGCCCTTCACGGGGCGCTGCACGTCGAGCACCTCGAGTTCGTAGCCGTTGCCGACGATCGTGCCGGCGTCGGCCTCCTGGCCGCCCGACTCGGCGTAGAGCGATGTCTCGGCGAGGATCACTTCGGCGATCTGGCCGACGCTCGCGCTGGTGACCGACGCGCCGTCGACGATGAGGCCGAGGATGCTCGTCTCGCTCTGCAGGTAGTCGTAGCCGGTGAAGACCGTCTCGCCGAGGGCGCGGAACTCGCCGTAGACCGACAGGTCGGCGAGCGTCGACTTCTTGCTCTTGGCGTCTGCCTTCGCCATGGTGCGCTGCTGCAGCATCAGGGCGTCGAACGCGTCGCGGTCGACGGTGAGGCCGGCCTCTTCGGCCATTTCGAGGGTGAGGTCGATCGGGAAACCGAAGGTGTCGTGCAGCAGGAACGCGGTGTCGCTCGCGAGAGCGGGTGCTCCCTGCTCCTTCGTCTTCGCCACGGCGAGGTCGAGGATGCTCGTGCCGCTCGCGAGGGTGCGCAGGAACGCCTCCTCTTCGGCGAGGGCCAGGCGCTCGATGCGGTGGTACTCGGTCTCGACCTCGGGGTACGAGTGCTTCATCGCGTCGCGCGATGCGGGGAACAGTTCGGAGAAGCTGGGTGCGTCGACGCCGAGCAGTCGCATCGAGCGGATGGTGCGACGCATCAGGCGGCGCAGGATGTACCCGCGGCCCTCGTTCGACGGCGTAACGCCGTCGGACATCAGCATGAGCGACGACCGCACGTGGTCGGCGATGATGCGCATGCGCACGTCGTCTTGGTGGTCGGCGCCGTAGCGACGGCCCGCGATCTCTGCGGCGCGGTCGAGCACGGGGCGCACCTGGTCGGTCTCGTACATGTTCTCGACGCCCTGCTTGAGGAACGCGACGCGCTCCATGCCCATGCCGGTGTCGATGTTCTTCTTCGGCAGTTCGCCGAGGATCTCGAAGTCCTTGCCCGCGCCTTCGCCGCGCAGGTACTGCATAAAGACGAGGTTCCAGATCTCGACGTAGCGGTCGTCGTCGGTGGCGGGGCCACCGTCCTGGCCGTACGCGGGGCCGCGGTCGAAGAAGATCTCGGAGCAGGGGCCCGCGGGGCCCGGCTGCCCGGTGGACCAGTAGTTGGTGTCCTTGTCGAGCCGCTGGATGCGCTCGTCGGGCAGGCCTGCGGTCTGCTTCCAGAACTTGATCGCCTCGTCGTCGTCTTTGTAGACCGTGACCCAGAGGTCCTTCTCGTCGAAGCCCAGACCGCCGTCGGACTCGCTCGACGTGAGCAGTTCCCAGGCGTACTCGATCGCCTGCTCCTTGAAGTAGTCGCCGAACGAGAAGTTGCCGTTCATCTGGAAGAACGTGCCGTGACGCGGCGTCTTGCCGACCTCTTCGATGTCGAGGGTGCGGATGCACTTCTGCACGCTCGTCGCGCGCGGGTACGGCGCGGGAACCAGACCGGTGAGGTAGGGCACGAACGGCACCATGCCGGCGACCGTGAACAGCAGGGTCGGATCTTCGCTCACCAGCGAGGCGGAGGGCACGACGGTGTGGCCGCGGTCTCCGAAGTAGGTGAGCCAGCGGCGTTGAATTTCTGCGGTCTGCATGGAGTCCTGATACGTAGATGGACCGGCCGTGCGGGCCGGTCGAGGTGGAGAAGTGGGAGGTAGAGGTCTAGTTGATGTCGTCGATCGCGGCGCGGAGTTCTGCCTCGCGCTGTTTGTAGCCGTCGACCACGGCGTCGCCGAAGTCGTGCGCCTTGGTATTGACGTCGTCGAAGAACTTCTTGCCCGCGGGGGTCTTGGAGATCTGGTGGGCCGCGACGAAACCTACGCCGACGCCGACGATGAGCCACAGTACGTTTTTCATGGGTGCTCCCTAAGTCGTTTTTAAGCTTACTTCTTCGAGCGGCGCAGCCCCGGGATGCCGCCGATGGCCGCGCGCACACCGGCCGAGAAGGCGGCGACCTTGATGAGCGGGCCGCCGACGGATGCTGCGAAGAGCGACACGAGCGCGGTCACGTTTCCGGTGGTCTCGGCGATGTCGCCGGTGATCGTGTCGAGGCGGCCGAGCTGCTTGTTCGACTCGCTGATCGTGGTGGTGGCCTCTTCGAGCAGGGGCGTCACGTTCTCGCCGAGGTCGCGGATGGCCTTGCTGGTCTCGTCGAACACGCGGCCGAGCTTGACGAGCGGTACGGCGAGAAGGCCCACGAGGATTGCGAAAATACCGGCCGCGATGAGGCCGGCGATGTCTCCACCAGTCATTGTGTGTCTCCTTGAAGTCGTGGCCCCGCATGCGTCGCTGTGCCGACAATCACCCTAACGGGAGAAGGGCTCACCCGTCGCCGGGTTGCACCGGCCCCGCGTCATCCGGGGTGCAAAAAAGGGGCCGCGGCGAAAGCCACGACCCCTTTTCGTAAGTATCTGGATACTTAGCGAGCTGCGTAGTACTCGACGACGAGCTGGACTTCACACGTCACGGGAACTTCGACGCGCTTCGGGCGACGCACGAGGCGCGCCTGCAGCTTGTCGAGCTCTACCTCGAGGTACGGGGGAAGCTTCGGCAGGAGGTCGACGTGACCGCCGGCTGCTGCGACCTGGAAGGGCTCGAGGCCTTCGCTCTTCTCGTGCACGTGCACGAGCTGGCCGGGCTTGACGCGGAACGACGGGCGGTCGACGCGCTGGCCGTCGACCAGGATGTGGCGGTGGACGATCAGCTGGCGTGCCTGAGCGGTGGTGCGGGCGATCGCGGAGCGCACGAGGATCGCGTCGAGACGCATCTCGAGCTGCTCGACCAGGTTCTCACCGGTCAGGCCGGCGGCACGACGTGCCTCTTCGAACTGGATCTTGAGCTGGGCCTCGCGGATGCCGTACTGGGCGCGCAGGCGCTGCTTCTCGCGAAGACGGACGGCGTAGTCGCTGTCCTGCTTGCGCTTGGTGCGGCCGTGCTCACCCGGAGCGTACGGACGCTTCTCGAGGTACTTGGCAGCCTTCGGCGTGAGGGCGATGCCCAGCGCGCGCGACAGGCGGGTCTTGCTACGGGTACGTGACTTAGTAGACACAGTGTCCTTTTCTTATAAATCCAACGGGAAAACCGGCTGCTCGCGAGCACTCGTGCGCGCGCAAAACAAGACCGATGAAAGTAGAGGGATTTGCCGCGGAGTCCGGTCGGCTACAGACCAGAGGCTCCTTGACCGGAAGTTCGCAGCAGCCGTGCGCGAATATCCGATATCAGGCGGGGTCAAGATTAGCACGAAGCCCCGCTGGTTGAGTAACGCCGTCTACGGCGTGTATCGAAACCCCGAGAATGGATTTCGATACGGCCGCGGGCGGCCTACTCAATCAGCGTGGGCGCTACTTACCCCGGATGATGCGCCGCAACTTCGCCCAGCGGGCGAAGACCTCGCGCTCGTTGCCGTGCTCGGTGGGTTCGTAATACCGCGCACCCAGCAACTCGGTGGGCGGGTACTGCTGCTGCACGACCCCGATGTCGTAGTCGTGCGGGTAGAGGTAGCCCTTGCCGTGTCCGAGCTTCTTCGCCCCGGCGTAGTGCGCGTCGCGGATCGGTTTCGGCACACGCCCGATCTTGCCGGCGCGCACGTCGGCGATCGCCTTGTCGATGCCGATGTACGAGGCGGGAGACTTGGGCGCCGTCGCGAGGTAGACGACGGCCTGCGCGAGCGGGATGCGGCCCTCGGGCATGCCGATGAACTGCACCGCGTCGGCCGCGGCGACCGCGATCACGAGCGCCTGCGGGTCGGCGAGTCCGATGTCTTCGCTGGCGCTGATGATGATGCGGCGGGCGATGAAGCGCGGGTCTTCGCCCGCCTCGATCATGCGGGCGAGGTAGTGCAGGGCCGCGTCGGCGTCGGAGCCGCGGATCGACTTGATGAACGCACTGATGACGTCGTAGTGCTCGTCGCCCTGCCGGTCGTAGCGCAGCAGTGCCCGGTCGACGGCGCGCGAGACGGTTTCGCCGGTGACGACGGGCAGATCGGCGGGCGCGGGGCCGTCGTCCGCAGCATCCGTCTCTTCGTCGTCTTCGTCTTCGTCGTCGTCGAGATCGAGCGTCGCGGTCTCGCGGTCGTATTCGGCCTGGGCCGCGACCGACTCCCCTGAGGCCGAGAGAGCGGATGCCTCGAGTGCGGTGAGCGCGCGCCTCGCGTCGCCGGACGCCAGGCGGATGATCGCCTCTCGACCGGTGGCGTCGAGCACGACCTTGCTGTCGAGGCCGCGCGGGTCGGAGACGGCGCGGTCGATGACGGCGCCGAGATCGTCGTCGGTGAGCTGTTCGAGGGTGAGCAGGAGCGAGCGGGACAGCAGCGGAGAGATGACGGAGAACGACGGGTTCTCGGTCGTCGCGGCGACGAGGATGACCCAGCCGTTCTCTACCCCGGGAAGGAGGGCGTCTTGCTGCGCCTTGGTGAACCGGTGGATCTCGTCGAGGAAGAGCACGGTGGAGATGCCGTAGAGGTCGCGGCGGGAGAGCGCCTCTTCCATCACCTGCCGCACGTCGCGCACACCCGCTGTCACCGCGGAGAGTTCGACGAAGTTACGGCCCGAGCTGTGGGCGACCAGCTTGGCGAGTGTCGTCTTACCGGTGCCGGGCGGACCCCAGAGGATGATCGAGACCGAACCCTGCTCCCCCGACTTGTCGGTGGCGAGGCTGACGAGCGGCGAACCGGGGCGCAGAAGGTGCCGCTGACCGGCGACCTCGTCGAGGGTGGTGGGTCGCATGCGCACCGCGAGAGGCGTCGCCCCGCTGCGAAGTCCGGGCTGGGCACTCATACCCGTAATGCTAACCGTGGCGGCCGACACGCATTTGGCCGGTGCTGCCCGCTCATCGTAAAGTTCAGGGGGCATCAGCCCAGTCGGACGTTCTCTGGAGGAACAGTGGCAACGAGTAAGAACCAGGAACGCGAAGCACGCGAGGCCCGCGACCGGCTCAAGCTGTACAACGCCCGCCAGGGAGTACACGACCACCAGGTGAAGCGTCGCCGTCGCGACAACATCATCGCGATCATCGGTGCGCTCGTCGTCATCGCCCTCGCCACCGGCACTCAGATCTTCTACTTCTCGGCCGGCCCGGGTGTTCCCGAGGCCATCCCGAGCGCGACGGCCGACCCCGCCGCCGAGGGCACCAATGTCGGCGATGTGCCCGACGCCGACACGGCCGAGACGCGAACCTGGACGGGCGACATCACCCTGAACGACATCCCGCTCGGCATCTCGCTCGACGGCACCGCCGCTCCCCAGGCCGTCGCCTCGCTCATCGGCGACATCCAGGACGGCTACTTCGTCGGCAAGACCTGCCACCGCCTCGCCGACAGCGACGGGTTCAAGGTGCTGCAGTGCGGCTCGCTCGACGGAACCGGCGCCAGCGACACCTCGTACTCGTTCGGTCCGATCGAGAACGCGCCGGCCGACAACGTCTACCCCACCGGCACGATCGCCATGGCTCGCGCCGCTGACGACGCCTACAGCAACGGACACCAGTTCTTCATCGTGTTCGGCGACACCACGATTCCGGCCGACACCGCGGGCGGCTACACCGTCGTCGGCACCGTCACGAGCGGGCTCGACCAGCTGCAGACCGGCGTGATCGACGGCGGAATCGTCGACGGCGCGGCCGACGGCGCACCCGTCGTCGCGACCACGATCACGTCTGCAACGATCCAATAGCAATCGTTCTCGCATATTTCCTCACCGTGCCAGTGGCCTAGGCTGGATAACGGTCAGTCAGCAGCTACTGGCACGAGAAGCAAGGTGAAATCACGTGGCATCAAACGATCAGGCTCCCTGGGGACGCGTTGACGAGACAGGCACTGTCTACGTCCGCGAAGAATCAGGCGAGCGCGCCGTAGGTCAATACCCCGACGGCAGCCCAGAGGAAGCGCTCGCGTACTTCGAGCGCAAGTACGTCGAACTGGCCGGCCAGGTGACCCTGCTCGAGCAGCGCACCAAGCGCGCCGCTTCGGCAGCAGACGTCTCCAAGGCCGTGAAGGCCCTGTCGTCGACGATCGCTACCGCGAACGCCGTGGGCGACCTCGCGTCGCTGCAGCGCCGCCTCGAGGCCCTCAGCGGCACCGTGAGCGAACTCACCGAGAAGCAGAACGAGGAGAGCAAGGCGGCCGTCGCGGCCGCCGTCGCCGAGCGCACCGCCCTCGTTGTCGAGGCCGAGACCCTGGCCGCAGCCGACCCCGCCAAGGCACAGTGGAAGCAGGTGACCGCGGCGATCGACGAGATCTTCGCTCGCTGGCAGAAGCACCAGGCCGACGGCCCCCGCCTGCCGAAGAACGAGAGCAACGAGCTCTGGAAGCGATTCCGCGCCGCCCGTTCCACCATCGACACGCACCGCAAGGCGTTCTTCTCCGAGCTCGACGCCGTGCACCGCGATGCACGCACCCGCAAGCAGGAGCTCGTCGAGAAGGCCGAAGCCCTCGTCAGCAAGGGCGTCGACGGCATCCCCGCCTACCGTTCGCTGCTCGACGAGTGGAAGCTCGCCGGCCGCGCCGGCAAAAAACTCGACGACTCGCTCTGGGCCAAGTTCAAGGCTGCCGGCGACGAGCTCTACAACGCGAAGTCCGAGGTCGAAGCCGTCGACAACGTCGAGTTCGAAGCCAACCTGGCGCTCAAGCTCGAGCTGCTCGAAGAAGCCGAGCCGCTGCTCACCGCGACCGACCGGGTGAAAGCCAAAGAGACCCTCTCGGGCATCCAGCGCAAGTGGGACAAGATCGGCAAGGTGCCGCGCGACAAGGTCAAGACCGTCGACGAGCGTCTGCGCAAGGTCGAGGCCGCCGTGCGCAAGCTCGACGACGACCACTGGCAGAAGAGCAACCCCGAGAAGCAGGCACGCTCCGAAGGACTCGCCAGCCAGCTGCAGGATGCCATTGCGAAGCTCGAGCGCGAGCTCGCCGATGCGAAGACCAGCGGAGACAAGAAGAAGATCGCCGACGCGCAGGAAGCGCTCGACGCCCGCAAGCTCTGGTTGGGCGCGATCAAGAACTAGCAGCGAAACGGTCGCGATATCCACAGACGGGAGATTCGCACCGATCGCCACGAACGGGGGCGAGTCGCCATCTGCCGGTAGCACCATCGGTACATGGTCAGACTCGCCCCCGTTCTGCATGCCGGAGACCTTCCGCTCGCCGAACTGTGTGCCGCCCGGCTCGACGGCGAACTGGTCGGCATCGACGAGGCGTTCGCCCCGATCGACTGCGCGCGCGGCCCCGCCGAGCGGGCGCTGGCCGCCGGGCGGTTCTGGCCGCAGCGGCTGATCGCCGAACGCACCACCGCCGCGTGGATCTGGGGTGCGATGCCCGAACCGCCGGCACGGCACCAACTCTGCGCCAGCAAAGACGCGAGGGCACGGCCCCCGGTTCCCGCCCGCAGCTCGGTGCGCGAGGTGGTCATCGCCGCCGACGAATACGGGCTGCTGGGCGCGGTGCGAGTCACGACTCCCCTGCGCACGGTCGTCGACCTCGCGCGCTTCGCGCAGACCTTCGGGGCTGCCGACGTGCAGGCGGTGCGCTTTCTCGCCCGCCTCGGCGAGGTCGAGCTGGGCGACTGCCGCCGGGCACTCGACAGAAGGCGCAACCTGCCAGCGAAGAAGCTGGCCTGGTCGCGCCTCCTGGCGGCGTTCGACGATCCGTAGGTACGTCGGCGCCCGTACGAGTGCGGGGGCCGCTTAGCCCGAGTTGACGCGGTAGACGTCGTACACGGCGTCGATGCGTCGCACCGCGTTCAGCACGCGGTCGAGGTGCGTCGTGTCGCCCATCTCGAACACGAAGCGCGAGATCGCGAGCCGCTGGTTCGAGGTGGAGACGGTCGCCGACAGGATGTTGACGTGGTTCTCGCTCAGCACCCGGGTGACGTCGGAGAGCAGGCCGCTGCGGTCGAGAGCTTCTACCTGGATCTGCACCAGGAAGAGGCTCTTCGACGAAGGCGCCCATTCGACATCGATCATGCGCTCGGGCTCGGTCATGAGCTCTTTGACGTTCTTGCAGTCGCTGCGGTGCACCGAGACTCCCGCGCC
>Ga0247811_1000456_pt1 | contig 12589 bp, 9 predicted proteins | sample UWRJL134311R1_FD_189018 | JGI IMG/M metagenome (GOLD analysis project Ga0247811, IMG submission 189018) | Plant litter microbial communities from Arlington Agricultural Research Station in Wisconsin, United States - UWRJ-L134-311R-1 | ecosystem: Environmental > Terrestrial > Plant litter >...
AGCGTAACTTTAGGCGCCCCAGCTATAGAAGGTGCTTCAGTAGAAGCTAAAGTGTTACAACACTTAAAAGGAGATAAAGTAATCGTTTTCAAAAAGAAAAGAAGAAAAGGTTACAAAAAGAGAAATGGTCACAGACAATATCTTACTCAAATTGTAATTGAAGGTATTACTGCAGCAGGTGGAACTAAAAAAGCAGCAGCTAAAAAAGCGGTTGTAGCAGAAGATGCTCCGGCAACTGAAGTTGAAGCAGCTCCAAAAGCAAAAAAAGCAGCAGCTCCAAAAGCAAAAAAAGAAGCTACTAAAGAATAATAACAATATTTAAACTCATACGTCATGGCTCACAAGAAAGGTGTCGGTAGTTCGAAGAATGGTAGAGAATCAGAATCAAAACGTTTAGGCGTTAAGATTTTTGGTGGTCAAGCTGCTATTGCTGGGAACATCATCGTTAGACAAAGAGGTTCAAAACATAATCCAGGTGAAAACGTTTACATCAGTAAAGATCACACACTACACGCAAGAGTAGCTGGAGTTGTTAAGTTCCAAAAGAAAAAAGATAACAAATCTTATGTATCTATCCTTCCATTCGAAGCATAATCATTAGATTACTTATTACAAAACCCGTTCTGAAAAGAGCGGGTTTTTTGTTTTTAGTCATTGCGAGGAACGAAGCAATCTCAGTTGCTAAATCAAATGTGATTTTTTGTTAGTGTGGTTGCTTCGTTCCTCGCAATGACAAAGATTGAGTGAAATCATAAAAAAAACCTTTGTCAAACTTTTAACTTTGACAAAGGTTTAGGATGTTTTTGTTATGAAGAAATATAATCGAGAATCGGGATTTGGAATTTCATTACTGGAACTTATTCCCCTGTATCCTTCGTTTCTTCTAAATCTTCCGTTTTTCGGCCCACTTTTACTTTAGGATTATCCTGAGTTCCGGTTACGGTCAGCGGAATTCCAAAAATACCAAGAGGAGGTAAGCCCAAACGCATTTTTAAGTTCAGTTTTCCGTCTAAAGTTGTTGTGCCTTCGATTCTGGGCCTAAAGCCGGCAAACTTAAATTTAAAGCGTTCTACCGTCATAATATTGTTTTTGATAGTAGTTTTGATGTCAACTTTAGAGACATCAGGATTTTTAATAGCTGCTGAGCTGGTTTCTTTACTAACGGCATTGAACATTTTTAATCCCTTAATTTTTACATCTTTTACAGAAAGTGTTCCCCCGCCCACCAGAGAAGGATAAACCGGTTCCATATTTCCGTTTAAGCGGCCTTTTAATTGATAGTCCAGAGATACAATTCCCTGCGCTTTTTCAGCGGCGCTGGCCATTTTTCTGAATACTTCAACTTCATCATACGCTCTTTTGATATCAAAATCAGATGCTTTTATACTATAATCGAAATTTGCTTTTTGAGGCGTTACAGCTTGGTAATTGGCATTCATGGCAACATTGCATCCAATTAAATTGAAACCAGTATTTTGCATGGTCAGTTTGCCTTTATTCATTTTTAAATTTCCCGAAGCGTTTTGAAGATTCAGTTTATCAAAATTTACTTTTTGGGCATTTGCTGTAAACTGAAGGTTCAGGTTTGTCGGAATAATGATAACGCCGGTTTGTTTTGTTTCAGTTGAAGAAACGGGAGTTTCAATTTTTGTTTCGGTTACAGCTGTGTTTTTCGGCGTACTTGACATGAATTCATCTACATTGATATATCGCGAAGTTACTTTAAAAGAACCTCTCAAAATGCCTGTATTTGTGGTTGCATAATTGAAAACATTCTGCAGGTAACCGTTCAATTTAAAATCTGATTCGCCGTAAGCAGCCAAAAAGTTATTGAAAGACATTTTATCCTGATTGATTTTAAAAACACCTTCCTTAATAATGAATTTTTTAGGCAGATATTCTGATGCGATCCCGATATTTCTCAATTCAAGAGTTCCTTTGTTGTATAGTCTGCTGTAATTTCCTTTTTCCGCATCGCTTTGTTTTCCTTTCAAAACCAAATCAGCTTTTACAAAACCGTCTAAATCAAGTCCTTTTTGCGAGAAAACTTTATAGATTTTATTCACGTCAAGTTCGCCTTTGGCTTTGATGTCATAATTCAAATCATTAAAATTGCTTAAATCTGCTGCTACAAAAACCGGTTTTCCTTCAAAAACAAATTGCACTGGTTTTACCTTTACTTTCAAATCATCAAAAGTTCCTTTTTGATTTTCAATTTTAGATCTGATGGTAATATTGGTAATTGGATTTGGGTAATATTTGGTTTTTAAATAACCGTTTTCTAAATCGATACTCCCGTTTGTAACTGGAAAAAGTTTGTTTTTAGGATCAAATTTTCCATTTGCCTTTACATTTCCTGCCAAAGTTCCTTTTAAAACAACATCTGGAATTCCGAGTGCTTTGCTTAATTTTTCGAGATCAATTTTGGCTTTTAAATCGGCATTAACTTCCTGCGTGTAGATTCCTTTTACGAAGAATTTCGATTTTAAATAATCGGCATTAATATTTAATGATAAATTTTTAGCATCAACAGTTAAAAGATCAGGGTTTAAGGATGGAACTTTTGTTTTAATATCGATACTTAGATTTGAAACCGGAAAAGCACTTTTATTATAATTGACAAAACCGTTATCAATTTTCACGTCTAAATTCAAATCAGGCGCAATGTTTCGAGAAGCGATATAATTTCCCTTTAAGGTAAAAAGTAAATTGGTATTTCCTTTTAATTCCGTTTTTGAAAGCCACGTGATGTATTTTGGCGGAAAAGCAGTAAAAACATCGTGCAGGTTGCTGTTAGTCGATTTTATTACAAAATCCATATTGTAGCCGTCTTTCAGGAAATCAAATTTCCCTTTCAGGTCGACTAAAAGATCATTGATTTTTAAGTTATTCTGCTGGAAAAAGAAAGACAAAGAGTTGATGTTGACTTTCGTAATTAAATCGGCATTAATTTTTTTATTCATTAAATAGGGTTCATTTTCATAAACCACATTTAGTTTTTCAATTTTAGCTTTAGAATACAAATCAAAAACAGCTTTGTTGAGATCGCCTTTTCCTAAATAATTAAAACCAAGCGCGTCAAAATGAACTTTTGTCGACTGATCGTCGTAAATTACTTTACTGTTTATAATTTCAATTCGTTCCAGTTTTAAAGCTGCTTCTGTACTGTCTTCAGGAGTTTTGGCTTGCGCCGATGATTTGTAGACATTATAATTTGCTTGTCCGTTTTTATTTACTTTAACAGTAATAGAAGCGTTAGACAAAAAAATCTGATCTATTTTTACGGCCTTGCTAAAAACCAGACTTGCCACATCAATTCCAAAAGATATTTCTTTAGCCGTAATGAATTTTTCATTTTTATACGGAGCAGAACCATTTAAGCTTAAATCATTTAAGGTTAAGGTCAAAGATGGAAAATGGCGAAAAAAAGAGATCGAAACATCAGAATAATTAAGTAATGCGCTTAATTTTTCGTTGGCAGTTTTTTTAATCTGCTCTTTAATTTTATCAGCAAAAACAATAGGTGTTAAAAATAATACTCCTAAAATAACAACAAAAGTTATTCCCAGATATTTAATCGTTTTAAAAAAGATTGACTTTTTTTTATTCGCAGACATAACAAAATGTAGTATTTATGTAGCAGGGATAAGTCCTTAAACCGAATGATTTATCCGTGAACAGTTTCGTTTTTTCCGTAGTTGGTAATTATCGAACCTTCATATTCAATCCATTCTTTCCAGCGCTTGTCGACATCTACATTGTCAGCATATTTTCTTGCGAATCCTAAAAAAGTCGTGTAATGCCCTGCTTCAGAAATCATTAAATCGCGATAGAATTTGGCTAATTCTTCGTCTTTGATATTTTCTGAAAGTACTTTAAAACGCTCGCAGCTTCTTGCTTCAATCATGGCCGAAAACAACAAGCGATCGCAAAGTGCATCTTTACGGCTTCCGTCTTTTTTCATGAATTTAAAAAGTTCGTTTACATAATGATCTTTTCGTTCACGGCCCAATGTTAAACCCCTCTTTTTTATAATATCATGAACCATTTGCAAGTGTTCTAATTCTTCTCTGGCGATCACCAGCATTTCTGTTACTAATTCCTCCAGTTCAGAGTTATACGTAACCAAACTGATAGCGTTTGATGCCGCTTTTTGCTCGCACCAAGCGTGATCGGTCAAGATTTCTTCGATATTCGATTCGACGATATTTACCCATCGCGGGTCCGTAGCTAATTTTAATCCCAGCATAATTTATAAGAAAAAGTGTGTCCTGCAAAATTAGTGTTTTTTACGACCGAAAGTCAGGAAATACGGTTAAAAAAGCATTATTTTGTAACTTCAAACAACTGAAATGAATCACACAAAAAAACTTTTAATTATCGGTTTTGTCTGGCCTGAACCTAATTCGTCAGCTGCCGGCGGCAGAATGATGCAGTTAATTTCCATTTTTGCGGCAAATGGATTTGAAATTACATTTGCAAGTCCCGCTTTAGACAGTGATTTTATGGTTGATTTGGCTTCTTTTGGAGTAAAGAAAGAGTCAATTGAATTGAATAATTCCAGTTTTGATGATTTTATAATCGAATTAAATCCAGATCTAGTTTTGTTTGATCGTTTCATGATTGAAGAGCAATTTGGCTGGCGTGTTGCCGAAAATTGCCCAAAAGCCATTCGGTTGTTAGATACCGAAGATTTGCATTGTTTAAGAACAGCGAGGCAAAAAGCATTTAAAGAAAACAGGAATTTTGCGCTTCATGATTTACTATCTGAAGAAGTGGCAAAACGTGAAATTGCGAGTATTTTAAGATGCGATTTGTCGTTTATTATTTCTGAATTTGAAATGAAAATTTTAAATGATGTTTTTAAAATTGATGCTCGTTTACTGTACTATCTGCCTTTTTTAGTGAATCAAATGGTTGAAGGAGATTTGATGCAGCTGCCTTCCTTTGAAGAAAGGAAAAATTTTGTTTTCGTCGGAAACTTTCTCCACGAACCCAATTGGAATACCGTTCAATACTTAAAAGAAACCATTTGGCCTTTGATTAAAAAACAATTTCCGGAAGCCGTTTTAGAAGTTTATGGCGCTTATCCGTCGCAGAAAGTACTGCAATTGCACCAGCCTAAAAATGGTTTTTTTATTATGGGAAGAGCTGCAGATGCGAGTGAAGTCGTAAAAAAATCGCGCGTAGTGCTGGCGCCAATTCGTTTTGGAGCAGGTTTAAAAGGAAAAATATTAGAAGCCATGCAATGCGGTACACCCAGTGTAACCACCACAATTGGTGCGGAAGCCATGCACGCTGATTTGGATTGGAATGGTTTTATTGCAGATGATAGTGAGGAATTTGCTCATCTTGCAATTTCATTACATCAGGATAAAAATCTCTGGCTGAAAGCTCAAAAAAACGGAATTGCGATTGTGAACGAGTGTTACCAGATAAGTAAATATTCAACAGGTTTAATCCAGGCAATTAATTCTTTATGGAATGATTCTGAAAGCCACCGACTCCATAATTTTATGGGAAGCCTCCTGCAGCATCACACCTTAAAAAGTACCAAATACATGGCAAAATGGATAGAAGCTAAGAATAAAAATTAAGCCTGCATTTTGCCAAAACCTACTGTTTCTCGATATAATTGCGGCGAAACATCAGCATTTGTTTTAAAGAACCGACTGAAATAATGTTCGTCATCGTAACCCAATTCATAAGCGATTTCTTTAACTGTTTTATTCGTCATATACAATTCTCTCTTCGCTTCAATAATAATTCTTTCGGCAATTAAATCTGTAAGGGTTTTATTGAAGTAATTTTTAGATAATTTTGCCAGGGCTTTCACCGAAATATTAAGCATTTCTGCATAGTTTCCGGCAGAATGTTTGGTTTTGAAATTCAGTTCAATCGCATCTTTCAGGTTTTGCAGAATATAAGGTTCTTTAGCATCCGGAGTAGATTTCATTTCTTCTAACTGCTGGTTTTTTAGTCTTGAAGCAGTAATTAAAAAGATTTTTAAATAAGAAATCAACAATTCATACTGTGCCATTTCAGCATTTAAAATCTCAGTTTTCATCTGATTTAGCACCATATTAAAAGTTGCCGCAGCTTCTTTTGTAATGATGGTAAAAGGAGGCTGATAAACATTGTTGAACAGAACTCCGTTGCAGGAAACTTCTTTTTGATGCATGTGAATGCAATAGAAATCAGGATGAAAATGAATTGCAATTCCTTCGATTGGTTCACTTACGCAAAGCATAAACGGCTGATACGGAGAGAAGGCGAGAAGTGAATTTTCCTCAAATTGATGTGCTGCAAAATCAGCTTTTACTTTTCCTTTTCCTTTCGTGACCCAAATTAAAGAGAAATAATTATTGCGCTGCAAATGATCAAAATGGCTGTTGTTGTCAAACGGAAGAAGTTTGAAAGCCAGATTTCCATTTTGCGGATTAATTAAAGTGAAAACGTTTTGAGGGTTCATATCTGACATTTAAAAACGTAAAGATAGTCATGAAATGAATTCACAACTATCTTTACAAATTGTTTTTTGTTTGAATTATTTTTGAAGTTCTAAGCTTGCAACTGCAGGAAAATCTATTGTTGTATTGGCAGTATTATTGAAATAGTTGGTTAAAACATTTAATGCTACGTGTGCCACTGTTTCTGCAATTTCAGCTTCAGAAACTCCTGCATTTTTAACTGCATTTACATCGTCATTATTTACTAAACCATTTTTGCTCACTAATGTTTTTGCAAACTGAAGAATTGCTTCTGTTTTTGCATCAGCAGAATTTCCTGTTCTCGCATCATGCAAAACTTGTGCATCAGCTTTTAATAATTTCTCCCCGATGAAAGTATGGGCAGCAACGCAATAATCACAAGAATTGGTTTCTGAAATTGTTAAGGCTAATAATTCGCCGGTTTTTGCACTTAACTTTCCGTGGCTCAAAGCGCCGCTCAAATTGAGATATCCTTCAAGAACTGCCGGAGAATTTCCCATTGTTCTCATCATATTCGGAACCACGCCTAATTTAGCTTGCACAGCGTTGAATAAATCTTTAGTTTTTCCTGTTACTTCGTCTGGGTTTAATGCTGTTAATCGTGTCATCTTATTTAATTTTTTATGTTATTTATTAGTTGTTGTCTTTTGACATTACAAAGGTGCGACGATTATAGATTGCAGAACATGGAGGATTCACGCTATGTGATGGACAATTTTCCCTTCTGGTTTTTTCAGGAGCTAATCCCGCTATCCGCTCCAATCTTTTGTGCCGTTCCCGAAGCCTCGGGACGGCACAAAAGGATTTCCACTTCTATCGGGGCTAGGGCATTAGTTTTCATAAGAGTATTTTTGGTTTGTTTTGTTCGGAGATAAACTTTTGGTGTAGTAAGTTTTTTCACAATCTTGTCATTTCGAGGAACGAGAAATCACACCAGAAATTCCGTAACGTATCTTGTCAATCTTTGTCGAGTGGCGCGTGTGATTTCGCTTTTTATTCGCATTGAAAAATAAGACATAAAAAAACAGGTTGTCCTTTTTAGGGCAACCTGTTTTTTAAATTATATTCTTGAAAAAGTTTATTTCAAAATACCTTCAACAGCCTGAATTGTTGTGGCATGATAACCTGATTTAGCTTTGTCAAAAATTTGTTTCGCCCAAACTTTTCCTTCCGGTGTTTTGGCCATTTCTTTATAAAGCATCATTACAGATCCGGTTCTGCTTATTGAAACTAAAAATTGTTCAATAGCAGGATAAGCCGGAGTATATTTGTTACGGATTGCAATAACAAACCATTGGCGTTTGATAATGAAATTACCGCCCTTCGTAAAATTGAATTCTTTATCAATTGCTTCTAATTCTTTTGTTGCAATATCAGTTGGAAGATGATCTATGAAATGCTGTTTTTCTGTAGTTGTCGTGATTTTTTGACTTAATCCTTTTACGCCGGTTATCCTCCAGCTATTTTGAATTTTATCAATAGCATCAAAATCTGCTGAACTCACAGGTGTTATATTAGAAGGAATTCCCGGTTTGTAAATCCAATCATCTAATTTTATTTTGTCAGCCAATGCTTTGTCATCTTTGATGAGATTTTCTTTGAGATATTTTACAAAGTCTTCCGTTGTGATCGATTTGAATGCGTATGCATCAAAATAATTTTTAATAAAGACATCAAATTTTTCACGCCCCACTGCATTTTCAATTACTCTCAAAAAGGCATATCCTTTTACATACGGAATCAAACTTAATCCGTCGTCGGGATTTCTTCCGGTCAAAGTAACTTTAAGGCGTGTGTCCGGATTCGTGTCACCAAATTCAGCGATATTGTCAATGAGTTCCTTGCGGGTGATGACATTTTGCATTTCAAATTCTTTTTTACCAAAAATGGCTTCTCCAATTCTGTGTTCCACGTAAGTGGTAAAGCCTTCGTTAAGCCAAATATCATCCCAGGTGGCATTAGTGACCAAGTTGCCGCTCCAGCTGTGGCCTAATTCGTGTGCTAATAAACTGGTCAGCGAACGATCTCCGGCAATAACTCCAGGAGTTAAGAAAGTTAAGTTTGGATTTTCCATTCCTCCGTAAGGAAAACTAGGCGGTAAAACCAGTACATCATAACGTCCCCAGCGGTAAGGTCCGTAAAGTTTTTCGGCAGCCACTACCATTTTTCCAAGTTCTGCAAATTCCCAAGCCGATTTTTTCAGCATTGATGGTTCTGCATAAACTCCGGTTCTGTTATCGATAGATTGAAATGCAATATCTCCAACCGCAATCGCCATTAAATAAGATGGAATCGCTTTGTCTTGTTTAAAAGTATAAACTCCTGTATCATTTTTCTTCTGTGGATTTACAGCGCTCATTACAGCCAATAAATCTTTTGGAACCGTAACTTTTGCATTATAAGTAAAACGAACTCCCGGTGAATCCTGGCACGGAATCCAGGTACGTGACCAAATGCTTTCTCCTTGAGAAAACAAGAAAGGTTTCTTTTTGTCTGCGGTTTGTTCTGGTTTTAGCCATTGTAAGGCAACAGCATCTTTAGTAGTGCTGTAATAAATAGTAACTTTAGTTGTATTTGGTTCAATGGTAACATGAATTGGTTTTCCATGAAATGCCACATCCTTTCCAAGTTCAAATTTTGTTTCTTTTTCTTCCTCTCCCTGTCCTAAAGTTACTTTGGTAATGTTAAGCGTATTTTCGTCAAAAATAATTTCATTTCCTTTGCTGCTATTGTCAATTAGCCAGGAAGCTTTTCCGGAAATTGTCTGTGTATCAAAATCAACTTTGATATCAAGATCTAAATGTTTGACAACAGCAAGCTCTGGTTTAGAGAATGTGTGTTCATCTTTTACCGCTTCTGTTTTTTGTGCCTGATCTTTTTTTTGACAGGCAATTGCTGTCAGAAATAAGGTTACAAGGATTAATTTTTTCATTTTATGAAGTATTGAATTTGCGAATGAAAATTAAACAAAAAATCCCGTTTTGAATAAACAAAACGGGATTTAATTATGAAATAGCATCTCCCGAAGTCTCGGGAAGCTCAGATTGGCAAATTATGCCAACATTGTAACTGGGCTTTCGATGTATTGTTTTAATGTTTGTAAGAACTGAGCGCCAGTTGCACCATCAATTGTTCTGTGGTCGCAAGCCAATGATAACATCATGGTGTTTCCAACTACAATCTGACCGTTTTTAACTACTGGTTTCTCCACAATTGCACCTACAGAAAGGATAGCAGAGTTTGGCTGGTTGATAATTGAATTGAATTCAGTAATACCAAACATTCCAAGGTTAGATACTGTAAAAGTACTTCCCTCCATTTCTTGTGGTCCTAATTTTTTGTTTTTAGCTCTTCCGGCAAGATCTCTTACTGAAGCGCCAATTTGAGATAAGCTCATAGCGTCTGTAAATTTCAATACAGGAACTACTAATCCGTCTTCAACCGCTACAGCAACACCAATATTAACGTGGTGGTTGATGATGATAGCATCTTCTTTCCACTGAGAATTAATTTTCGGATGTTTTTTCAATGCTAAAGCACAAGCTTTAATCACCATATCGTTGAAAGATACTTTTGTATCCGGAACCGTATTGATTGTCGCTCTTGAAGCCATTGCATCATCCATGCTTACTTCGATCACCAAGTTGTAGTGAGGTGCAGTAAATAATGATTCAGCAAGACGTTTAGCGATAATTTTACGCATTTGAGAATTTTTGATCTCTTCTGTAAAAACTTCTCCTGCAGGAACAAATACTTTTGGTGCAGCTGGTGCAGCAGTAGTTTCTTGTTTCGCATCTGTTTTTGCAGCAGGCTGTGCCTGAGCCGCCGGAGTAAAGTTTTCGATATCGCTTTTTACGATACGGCCGTTTTCTCCAGATCCTTTCACCTGTGTCAATTGAATTCCTTTGTCAGAAGCGATTTTCTTAGCTAAAGGTGAAGCTAAAATTCGTCCTCCGTTTGATGAAGTATCAGCAGTAGTTTCAGTTGCTTTTGCAGCAGCCGGAGCTTCTTTAGATTCTTCAGCAGCTGGTCCCGAAGCTTCGGGAGCATTTGCAGCGCCTCCGGCAGTATAATTTTCAGCAATTCCGGCAATGTCAGTTCCTGCAGGTCCAATGATAGCTAATAAGCTGTCAACAGGAGCAGTATTTCCTTCCTGAATTCCAATGTATAATACTGTTCCTTCATTGAAAGACTCAAACTCCATAGTAGCTTTGTCAGTTTCAATTTCAGCTAAAATATCACCTTCCGCTACAGCGTCACCTACTTTTTTCAACCAGGTTGCTACTGTACCTTCTGTCATCGTATCACTCAAACGAGGCATAGTTACCACTACAACACCTTTTGGTAATGCAGCTGCAGCTTTAGCAGGAGCAGCAGTTTCAGTTTTAGCTTCTGCAGCCGGGGCTTCTTTAGTTTCAGCTTTAGGTTCCGAAGCTTCGGAACTAGCAGCAGGAGCATCACCACCAGCTAAAAGAGCCGAAATATCTTCTCCTTCGTTACCAATGATGGCTAATAATGAATCAACAGGAGCAGTTTCTCCTTCTTGAATTCCGATATGTAAAAGAGTTCCTTCGTTGAAAGACTCAAATTCCATTGTTGCTTTATCTGTTTCAATTTCAGCTAAGATATCTCCTTCACTGATTTTGTCGCCTACTTTTTTTAACCAGGTCGCTACCGTTCCTTCCGTCATAGTATCGCTCAAACGAGGCATTGTTACTTTTATCGCCATAATATTTTATAGTTTATGAGGTGTAAATGGATAGTCTTCTTGTGCGTATACTACATCGTATAATTGTTCTAATTCAGGATATGGAGATTCTTCAGCGAATTTCACACATTCTTCAACCAAGTCTTTTACTCTTTGGTCAATTACTTCAATTTCTTCTTCTGTAGCATACTTTTGATCCATAATTACATCTAAAACCTGAGTAATAGGGTCAATTTTTTTGTATTCTTCTACCTCTTCTTTAGAACGGTACAATTGTGCATCAGACATAGAGTGTCCTCTGTAACGGTATGTTTTCATTTCAAGGAAAGTTGGTCCGTCGCCGCGGCGTGCTCTGTCGATTGCTTCTGTCATTGCTTCGGCAACTTTTACAGGATTCATTCCGTCAACTGGTCCGCAAGGCATTTCATAACCTAAACCAAGTTTCCAGATATCAGTATGATTGGCAGTTCTTTCAACAGAAGTTCCCATTGCATAACCGTTGTTTTCAACGATAAATACAACCGGAAGTTTCCATAGCATTGCCATGTTAAAAGCTTCGTGTAATGAACCTTGTCTGGCAGCACCATCACCAAAGTAAGTCATGGTAACACCGCCTGTTTCAAAATATTTATCTGCAAAAGCCAATCCGGCTCCTACAGGAATTTGTCCGCCTACGATTCCGTGACCTCCGTAAAAACGGTGTTCTTTAGAGAAAATGTGCATTGAACCTCCCATGCCTTTAGAAGTTCCTGTTGCTTTCCCTAAAAGTTCAGCCATAACTCGTCTGGGATCAACTCCCATACCAATTGGCTGTACGTGGTTTCTATAAGCAGTAATCATTTTGTCTTTGGTCAAATCCATAGCATGCAAAGCGCCCGCTAAAACAGCCTCCTGACCATTATATAAGTGTAGAAAACCTCTAACTTTTTGTTGAATGTATAATGCTGCAAGTTTGTCTTCAAACTTTCTCCAAAGCAGCATGTCTTCGTACCACTTTAAATATACTTCTTTTGTAACTTCTTTCATCTGAATTCTTTCTTTTGCTAAAGTTTGTTTGTGTTATCAATTGTTGCCTATAACGCAAAATAGTTTCCTCCCACAAATTTGCGCCCGAAAGGTCGGGATGCAAAAATAAGACATTCCTATTAAGAAGTAAAATTTAAACGTGACTTTTTGGCTTTTTTTTATAAGAACTTTTTATCAAACATAAAAGGAAGCAAATTTTTAAGGGATGCTGATTTGTAAACTTCGCCAATTTCGCCCATAAAATAGATTTCTATAGGGGTATCTTGCCTGATTTCGTATTCGGCAATCGATTGGCGGCAAGAACCACATGGTGGAATTGGAGCGGTAGTTTGATTCGTGTCTGAAGCTGCTGTAATAGCTATTT
>Ga0247811_1000457_pt1 | contig 12580 bp, 10 predicted proteins | sample UWRJL134311R1_FD_189018 | JGI IMG/M metagenome (GOLD analysis project Ga0247811, IMG submission 189018) | Plant litter microbial communities from Arlington Agricultural Research Station in Wisconsin, United States - UWRJ-L134-311R-1 | ecosystem: Environmental > Terrestrial > Plant litter >...
ATGCATCAACAAAACAAGATAAAGATGAGAACCTATAAAAGAAAAACACCTGAAATAAAAATATCACAGGTGTTTAATTAAATATATTTGTCTAATAATCTGTATCGTTTATTTAGGACTAGTCATCGCATTAAAATGATCTAGCCAATTTATTTAAAGTTTTAATAAGGTCGTAATAAGAATTTTATCTCTTTTTAATGAAGCATAATTTTATAAACCGATAGCTGTTTTGTAAGTTTTATTAAAATCTATATCCAGCACTCAGTCCAAATTTTGCAACAATAGTATGGTCTGTTTTATCTGCATTGAATAATAGACCGCCATATCCAACGTTTGCTTCAATAAGAAACCCGCTTTTACTGACCCATTTCCAGCCTCCGCCTGCGCCCAGAGCAAAATCAATAACGTCGGGATTTTCGGTATATATAGAATGATCTTCTGTAGCGTATATTTTTTTGCCATCTGTAGAAGTCAGCATTCCAAATCCTTCAACAAACCAGCCTGATGCATATTTTTTACCAAAATATCGTCTGTAATAAGGAGAGATTGAATAGTTTAAATCAATTTCATTCTTTGTATTGTCAAGCACATAATAAAAAGAAAGTCCTAATGACGAATTATGATTTAAATGTCTTTCGTAACCGGCCTGAAAAGATTGCCATAAAGGAGCAATTGCATTTAATTTAATTTCATTATTTTTCTGGTAAGGATCAATTTCATTTTGTGCATTAGCAGAATAAAAGACAGAGAAAAGGATAGGTAGTAAAAATTTTTTTTTCATAAAAAGTGATTTGAATTATTTAAATCCAAAATTCACATAAGAAAAATTAGAAAAGGTTTCAAAAGCTTAAAAATGGATAAATTGGCACTTATTTGCTGGTGTTTTTATATTCATTCGGTGTCTGGCCAGTGACTTTTTTAAAAGCTTTATAAAAAGTTGTTTTCGAAGTAAATCCAGATTCTAGTCCCATCGCCAGCAAATTATAGTTTCCATATTCAGAATTTGAAATCATTTCCTTTACTGCTTCAACTCGATATTGATTGATGTAATGGGCAAAGTTATCTCCGGTAATCGTGTTTACAATTTGTGAAACATATCCAGCGCTTATGCCTAGTTTTTCAGCGACTTTTTCCCGGTTTAATGTACTGTCAGTATAAATGTGCTGCTCTTTGCAAAGTAGTTCTAGTTTTTGAAAGTAAAGATTATCAGCCGTGATAGATTCCTTGTATTCTTCTGTTGTATTATTTTCTACAATTTGCAAATTGCCATACGAAAGGGCTAAATCGTTATTTAGAAAATTAAAAACAGCCTCTTTATTTTTGGCCAGTTTGTATTTGTAAATGCCTATATACGCTGTCCAATGAATTATGAATGTCGCACATAAAGCCAGCACACTCATAGCAGAAGAAAGATTGAACTTAATAAATAAACTAGCCAGATAAATAATAAGAAAAGCGAATGTTAATGAAGTAACAATTGTTAATAAAGTAATGATCCATTTTTTTTCCTCTGGATCTCTTAAATGTTTTATTATAAAATAGGAGTAAAAGAGTAGAAATGGTATGAATGTAAGGGCTAAAGTAAGATGAATAATACCCAGTATTGTCATTAGACCATTGACTGATTCAGGAATACTGTAAATTCCTGCAACATAATCAAGATCATGTGTAATATTTAGGACAGCAGAATAGGCAAATGGAATAAAACATAGATAAACTTTTTGTCTGCTTTTTACAGTATTCTGAATCCGGTTTTTAATAAAGAGAAATAGGAAAACGGGTAATAAAAATATCCACTCGATATTGTCAATAAAGCGTAAAAAAGGATAAGCAGCAAATGTGTCTTCAATCTCAAAAACATGATTCAGTAAGATAATTGAAAGTGTAAATAATAAGTATGCCAGGTATTTATTTGAATTACTATTGAATAAGGAAGACTTTAAAATAATTAAGCCTAAGACTATTCCCTGAAAAATCGCAATATTTAAAAGTGTGGTATAAATCAATTTTTTAGTATAAAGTTATTTTTAGAATTAATCTTGGGATATCATCATTTTAATTATTCATTTTAAACGTAGCTCATTCATACAAATTGATAGACGAATTTATAGTAATACTGATGATTTTCTTAAGGGATTAAGAAATGATTAACTAAAACGAATCAATTTTAGAGTGGATCATCTTAGTATATAGGAGTTTATTGGAAGAATAATATTCACATCTAATGGGGCAAAAAACATGCAGTAAATAAAAGTAATTGACATGATTTATAATACTAAAAATTATATATTTGAAAACAAATAATGTGTACTGCTTATCACACACATCTACCCAATTTGCGTTGCTTTGTGGGTTTTGCCTCGCATATGAATAAGTTGGCGGTAATTTGGCTGAACGACAATAATAAAAAATAACTAAGAAAATGACTTTCATTAAGACGATTTCTACATTTCTAATTACACTTTCAATTGTAACAACAGCTTTTGGGCAAGAATCTAAGCAAAAAACTAAAATCTTATTAATTGGGACAATTCACTTCGAAACACCTCATTTAGATGCACATGAATTAAAAACAGATGATTTTTTAGCTCCTAAAAGACAGCAGGAATTGGAAGAATTGACCGGAATTTTGAAACGAACAAATGCTGATAAAGTGATGATAGAAAAACCATTTAATCAACAAAAAGTATTTGATAGTTTGTATAATGCGTATTTACAAAATAAGTATACATTAACAGTTTCCGAAAGAGAGCAAATTGGTTTTAGATTAGCTAAAAAATTAAATTTAAAACATATAAATTGTGTAGATATTTTTTATGGAATGACACACGACAGTTTAGTTGCTGTAACTGCTCAAAAAAAAAATCAGATGTATTTATTAAAAGAATTAGGTACAACAGCAAATAACTTAAAACTTGAATTCGATGATGTAGTAAAACGAAATTCAATAACCGAAATATTAAAATATATAAACAAAAAGGAGCTTTTGCAGAAAAATTTATCATTGTACTTAAAATATTATGCAAAAATTGGTGCTGGAGAGAATTATATTGGTGCAGAAGCAGTTTCTGATTGGTATTTGAGGAATTTGGCGATTTACTCTAATGTTATAACGCAAATAGATGCAAATGACAAATATGTTATACTAATATTTGGACAAGGACATATTCCGATATTAAAACACCTGCTGCAAAATAATGACGATTTTGAAGTCGTTGAAGTAAACAGCGTATTAAAATAAATTACACCCAATAGCCAGAATTAAAATTACAAAACCAAAATATGCAAGACGAAATAATAAAACACACAAAAAATATATATTCAGAGATGAAAAATGAAAAACATTCTTTCAAAGAAAAAGCAAAAGAAATACTTGCTGAAATTTTAATTATTGTATTTGCAGTTTCACTTTCAATTTGGCTTCACTCCTGGAGCGAAGAAAGACATCAGCATAAAGATGCACAAATATTTTTGGTTGGGTTGAAAGAAGATTTACAAAATGACATTTCAAAGCTGGAAGAAACAAAAAAAATATTAGATAAAACGCAGCAGCAAATATCATTTGTTTTAAATCTTACGCCACAAAAAATAGATAGTCTGAAAGCGAATCATCAACCAATTAATTCAGGTACAAATTTTATTAATACAGTAGTAAATAATGGACGATATGAAGGCTTTAAATCTAGTGGAAAAATAAATACCATAGAAAATCAAAATATAAGAAATAAGATTTTGAGTTATTATCAGCAGACTATTCCTGAGATAGATTATGTCGAAGAAACATACGAAAGACTTGTTTCAAAATATGTAGATTTATTAATTAATGGAAGCGATGATGATGATATAAATACAAGTGTATTAAAAAAGAAGACAAAGATCATTTTATCAGGTCTTAATAATTTTACTAAATCCAGTCAACAATCTTATGAAAACGCTATTAAGCAAGCAAGAGAAATTATAAAAGAAATTGACAAGGAAGAGAATAATTAATAAAGCGAACCCGAAGCCAGCTTTGGCAATATGGCAATGGTGTAGCATAGATTTAATGATGCTTCTGTATGTAAAATTAAGTAAGAGAGTTTTACAAATAATTAAAAGCAAAAAAAAGTCCCCTTGCTGGCGCGAGCCTTCCGCTCTTAGACCACTGGGTTGTTTAAAGTAGATGATTAAAACACAAAAAGCTTCAGATTTCCCTGAAGCTTTTTACTTTAGTAGCCCTAACGGGACAATTCTCGAACCTTTTTATTGATGATTTAAAAAAATTGAGATATTTAGTAAATGATTATTAGAAAAATAACTTAACTGCAGTTCTTCTTCTAGTTTACATAATAATTTTATACTTTATTTTTTTTGTTCATTTTTTTCCTTTAATCTTTTCGCGTTTTTTAGGCTATTATTAAGCATCCACTCAATCTGACCATTGACACTACGAAATTCATCATTAGCCCATTTTTCAATTGCTTTCATCGTTTCTGAATCAATTCTTAATGCAAATGACTTTTTTTCAGACATCTTTTTATTGATTTAAAGTACCGGTATTTATTACAGGTTTAGTTTCACTATCGCCACAAAGTACTACCATTAAGTTGCTTACCATTGTTGCCTTTCTATCTTCATCAAATTCTATAATTTCTTTATCTGCTAATAGTTTTAAAGCACTTTCAACCATGCCAACTGCACCTTCTACAATTTTATGACGTGCGGCAACAACAGCCGATGCTTGTTGTCGTCTTAACATCGAATGAGCAATTTCAGGAGCATAGGCTAGATATCCAATCCTTGACTCTATTACTTCTATTCCGGCAATTTCTAATCGTTGCGTAACTTCGTGTTCAAGTGCTTTGTTAACGTCATCAAAATTAGTACTTAATGTTACGGTTGCTCTTTCATCTTCAAAATGGTCGTATGGAAAAGAACCTGCAAGTTTTCGAACAGCCGAATCCGTTTGAATTCTAATGAATGTCTCATAGTTGTCAACTTCAAACGTAGACTTAAATGTATCTTTAACTTTCCAAACTAATATAACACTAATTAAAATAGGATTCCCCATTTTATCATTAACCTTAATTTTTTCGCTTTCAAAGTTTCTTGCACGCAAAGATAAACTAGTTTTATTATAAAGTGGATTTACCCAAAATAACCCACTTTGCTTAATACTTCCTTTATAATCTCCAAATAACAATAGGACTTTTGAGCTGTTGGGACCTATTACAATAAAACCCTTTGTTAAAACAATAAATAGCAGAAGTGCAGCCACTGCTAATATCATGTTGTTTGAGATAAAGCCATAAAAGGCAGCAGTGATTGATAGTAATAGAATGACAACAACCAAATAGCCATTAAAGGGTATTAAAACTTTTTCTGTTTTCATAATGAGTAATATTTAAATGATATTAAATTGATATCATAAAGATATGTATTATTTTAATGTGAAAACATTTTTTTACTTTATAAATTTATAAACAAAAGAAATGTTAGAGTTAAAGTACAAATAATCTGATTATACTGATTTGCAATTTGTGTTCTTGAAAAAATTAAAAAATACTTATAACAAAAAAAGCTTCAGATTTCTCTGAAGCTTTTTGTCTTAGTAGCGGGAACAGGACTCGAACCTGTGACCTTCGGGTTATGAGCCCGACGAGCTGCCTACTGCTCTATCCCGCGATGTTTCGGGTGCAAAGATACGCCGTTTTTTGAGAAATCCAACGAAAACTTTAAAAAATGTTTTATTTTCTGTATTGAGTTGATATGACTACCTTTGCAAAATAAATATTTCACAAATGTCACATAAAGCAGGTTTTGTAAACATCATCGGGAATCCAAACGTTGGAAAATCAACATTGATGAATGCCTTTGTTGGAGAAAGATTATCGATCATTACATCAAAAGCACAAACAACGCGCCATCGTATTCTTGGAATCGTAAATGGCGAGGATTTTCAACTTATATTATCGGATACTCCCGGAATCATCAAACCCGCTTATGAAATGCAGGAATCGATGATGAACTTTGTAAAATCGGCTTTTGAAGATGCTGATATCTTAGTTTATATGGTCGAAATAGGAGAGCAGGATTTAAAAGACGAAGCTTTCTTTAATAAAATCATTCATGCTAAAATTCCGGTTTTGCTGTTGTTGAATAAAATTGACAATTCGAATCAGGAACAATTAGAAGAGCAGGTAGCATTTTGGACAGCAAAAGTGCCAAATGCTGAAATTTTCCCAATCTCGGCTTTACAGAATTTTAATGTACCGGAAGTTTTTGGAAGAATTATCGAACTACTGCCAGAATCTCCAGCGTATTATCCTAAAGATCAATTAACAGACAAGCCAGAACGTTTTTTTGTAAACGAAACCATTCGTGAGAAAATCTTGTTGAATTACAGCAAAGAGATTCCGTATGCAGTTGAAATCGTAACGGAAGAATTCTTTGAAGACGAAAAAATTATCAGAATCCGTTCGATCATTATGGTAGAACGCGAAACTCAAAAGGGAATCATTATCGGACATAAAGGTGGCGCTTTGAAAAAAGTAGGAACAGATGCCCGTGCCGATTTAGAGAAATTCTTCGGAAAACAAATTCACATCGAATTGGTCGTGAAAGTGAATAAAAACTGGAGAAGCAACGCCAATATGCTGAAACGTTTTGGTTACAATCAATAATTTTCCAAAACATCAAAATAGTAATTTATGCAAGTTTCGACGAAGTATTCAATACCAATATGTTGCGGACTTATATTGATTCTGGGTATAAATTACTTTTTTAGTTCAAAAGAAAAACCCGTTCCAGCTAAACCTGAAAGCACAAAAACGCAATCTATTGTACAAAAAGACTCTGTCGCTTTTGATACAACTGCTTGTTCTGATAAAGAGGTGAAATTGTTTTTAAGCGAATTTATAAAGCAATTCCAAACTAATAAAGCTTCAAATATTAATAAGTTCATAGATAAAAATAAAGGATTGGCAATCTTTGTTAAAGATGGCTATTATCCTATTTTAAGCTTTCCTGATGGAATTGATGATTGGATTGAATGGTTCGATTTTAAAATCTATGATAATGTAGAATTTGGAAAATTTCCTAAATATCTGGGAGACGGAGCATTTGAAAAGACAGGTTTTTATTATGTGAAATATCAAAATAAATTCCGTTTAGATGATTTTGACGATACTTACAGTAATCGGTCAGATGAAGATAAAAAGCCATTTCGCCAGCTCGAAAAAATATGCAATTACAGAGCCGATGTAATGTCTGTAGATAAAAGTAAAGTCTTGACATTATATTTTAGTATCTATAAAAATAATAAATATTTGGTTGGTATTACTCAGGATTCTGTAGATGATGTTTTATACACAGATCAGGAAAAGGAGTTTGTGCCAATAGATACAGAAGAGCAAGTGGAAGCGTTTTTATCAAATAACAGAAGGTTTTGTGATGAAGCAAATAAGGCATATGTTGACTTTGATAAAAAAGAACTTACTTATTGGGATTTTGGTGATCATCCTTATCCGTTTAGTAATTATAAAATAGGTCCTGTACATGTTATTTCGGCAAAAATCAAAATTAGGGATATTAAATTTTTTAATTTAGGTGAAGAAGAAGAAGGGTTTACTTTAAAATTATCAAATAAAGGTGTTTTTAGTTCTTACAGAATGGGAGCCAGGCCCCAATATATTTATGAAAAGTGTAAATAATTAAAAAGTATTTACTGAAATTAAGAGGTTGAAATTTTTCTGGAGTTCAGTAAAACAGATATTATTTTTAATGTTGACTGAATTTCTTAATACCTCGAAAATCCTAGCCCTGATAGAAGTGGAAATCCTTTTTCTGGCTGCTGCCAGCCAGGAAAAGATTGCAATGGATAGCAGGAAACAGCTCCCGAAAACCATCCTTAATAATACAAGAATAACAATAAAAACCTTAGGTACTTAGAAACTTAGCGACTTAGTCACTTTTTTAACTACCTTTGCAAAAAATTAAAATAAAGCATTTTGGATTTATAAGTGATTGATTATGGGATACTAATAATCAAAAAATCTAAAGTCTAAAATCAAAAATTAAAAAAAAATGAATAACATTGTTGCGATAGTAGGAAGACCTAATGTAGGGAAATCAACCCTTTTTAATAGGCTGATACAAAGAAGAGAAGCTATTGTAGATTCGGTTTCTGGAGTTACCAGAGATAGAAACTACGGTAAAAGCGAGTGGAACGGAAAAGAGTTTTCTGTAATTGATACCGGCGGATACGTTCGCGGATCTGATGACGTTTTTGAAGGAGAAATTCGTAAACAAGTGGAGCTTGCTATCGATGAGGCTGATGTTATTATTTTTGTGGTTGATGTAGAAGAAGGAATTACACCAATGGATGATGTTGTTGCGCGCTTATTGCGTAAAGTGACTAAACCAGTTTTATTGGCTGTAAATAAGGTTGATAATGCAATGCGTGAGAAAGATGCGATTGAGTTTTATAACCTTGGTTTAGGAGAGTATTTTACGTTTGCCAGTATTTCAGGAAGTGGAACAGGAGATTTATTAGATGCTTTAATTGACTCTTTTCCGGTAAAACCAGAACCCGTTCAGGAGGAAGTAGTTTTGCCTCGTTTTGCTGTTGTAGGACGCCCAAATGCAGGAAAATCTAGTTTTATCAATGCATTAATTGGTAAAGAGCGTTTTATGGTAACAGATATTGCAGGAACAACCCGTGATGCAATTGATACCAAGTTTGATCGTTTTGGATTTGAATTTAATTTGGTCGATACTGCGGGAATCCGTCGTAAAGCAAAAGTAAAGGAAGATTTAGAGTTTTATTCTGTAATGCGTTCGGTTCGTGCGATTGAGCATGCAGATATTTGTATATTGGTTATTGATGCAACCCGCGGATTTGAAGGTCAGGATCAGAGTATTTTCTGGCTGGCAGAGAAAAACCGAAAAGGAGTTGTAATCTTAGTAAACAAATGGGATTTGGTTGAAAAAGATACCATGTCGACACGGGACTACGAAGAGAAAATCAAAAAAGAATTAATGCCTTTTACAGATGTGCCCATTTTGTTCGTTTCGGCTTTAACGAAACAACGTTTATTAAAGGCATTAGAAGCGACGGTTACTGTTTTTGAAAACAGAAAACAAAGAATCCCAACTTCTAAATTTAACGAATTCATGTTGAAGGTAATTGAAGCGTATCCGCCGCCGGCAACTAAAGGTAAATATGTAAAAATTAAATATTGTATGCAATTGCCAACATTAACGCCTCAGTTTGTGTTTTTTGCTAATATGCCACAATATGTTAAAGAACCGTATAAGAGATATTTAGAGAATAAGATCAGAGAAAATTGGGACTTTTCAGGAGTGCCGATCGATATTTATATCAGAGAGAAATAAAAAATTAAAGTCCCCAAATAAGGGGATTTTTTTTTGCCTGACTTTTTAATGGCATGCTATTTGAATAAATGTGAAAATTACAATTAAACCTTTTGCGTTTTTTGTAGTCTAACCAGTCTAACTAACCTAAGTATTATTTTTATGACCAAGATTTATTCCTTTTTATCGCTCTTTTTTCTTTTTGTCTTTTCTGCAAATGCGCAAAACGATATTACTGTTCGAGGCACTATTGTCGATGTTAACACACAATTGCCGTTAGAAATGGCCACTGTTTATTTTACTACTGTTAAAGATTCTACTGTAATCGAATATGCTACCACAGATAAAAACGGTGATTTTAGAATGAACATCAAAAAATATGACAAACCTGTTTTTTTAAAGGTAAATTATATGGGTTATCAAACCTATTTTGAAGAATATAAAGGACTTACAGAAACAAAAGATTTTGGAAAAATATATTTAATTGAAAGTGTAAATGCCCTTAATGATGTGGTTATTAAAACCGAAGCGGCTCCAATTACCATTAAAAAAGATACTTTAGAATTTAATGCCAATTCCTATAAAGTGCGCCCGGATTCTAATGTTGAAACATTGTTGAAGCAGCTTCCAGGTTTTGATGTCGATAACGACGGAAAAATTACGGTAAATGGGCGAGAAGTCAATCAGGTTTTGGTGAACGGAAAAACTTTCTTTGATAAAGATGGCGCTATTGCGATTAAAAATTTACCGGCAGATATCATCAAAAAAATACAAGTTTCTGATTTTAAGACCAAAAAAGAAGAACTTTCAAAACAGGAATCAAGTTCGGATTTTTCGAGTATCAACATTACTATTGACGAAAAGAAAAACAAGGGTTATTTTGGAAAAGTCATGGGCGGTTACGGAACAGATGACCGTTTTGAAGCCAATATCAACCTGAATTATTTTAATAATAAACAGAAAATAAGCCTGCTGGCTGCGTCTAATAACATCAACTCCTCCGGCTTTTCTATGGATGAAGTTTTTGATAGCATGGGAGGCGGGAGAAACAATACAAGAGGCGGCAATTCTGGCGGAGGAGGCGGTAACGCAAAAGGAATTACGCAGTCGAATTTAATTGGTGTAAATTATTCTGACGACTGGAGAAAAGATCTGCTCGCTATGGGAAGTTATAATTTCTCGAATACGGTTAATAAAAACGACAGCAAATCGAATCAGCAGAGTTTTCTACCAACCGGAAACATTATTACAGCTGCCGATTCTAAAACGAGAAATGAAAACACCGGGAACAATGTTAACTTTGAATTGGAGTATAAAATCAATCCGTCGATGCGAATTGTTGTAACGCCGAAATTAAGCCAATCCCGAACTAACAGCAGTAATATTTCATCTAGTTTTTCTGAGGATGAAAATGGGAATTCTTTAAACGAAAGTAAATCAAATTCTTTTTCTGAAGGCGAAAACACAAATTTTGGAAACGCGATCAACTTTAATAAAACGTTCGAAAAGAAGTCAAGAAATTTAAGTTTTGTTTTTTCTAATAATAATACCGACAGTGATTCTAATACAAGAAACATTTCGGAAACAATTTTTTATCAGGACGACAAACCGGATGATGAAAGAAATCAAAATACCAAAAAGAAAACTACCAGCGATTCTTATTCTGCTGATATCGAATATACAGAGCCTATAACTGACTCTTTAAGAGTACGATTTGGTTCTGATTTTGATTGGAAAACTGCGGCAAACGACGAGAGAACTTTTAATTTTGATCCTGCGACGCAAGAATATACAGATTTGAATCTGGCTTTAAGTAATTATACCAATTCAACACAAAATTCAGTTACGCCAAAAGTGGGAATCACTTTGCAGAAAGAAAAATTCACTCTTAATCTGGACAGCCGAACTTCAATTATTAATTTTGACAATCATTCGTTATATTTAAACAACGTTACAGATTTAAGTAAAAAATATGCACTGCCTTTTGCGACTGCATTGTTACGATATAAGTTCAGCCGATCTAAGAATTTATCTTTTAAATATGATTATTCGAATGCACTTCCTTCTGCAACTCAGTTGATGCCGGTTGTAAATCTTAACAATCCGTTGAATACCATTATCGGAAATCCTGACCTGCATCCGGTAGAAAAAAATAGTGTAAACTTTAATTTTAGAAATTACGATTTTCGTTCTCGTTCAGGTTACAGCGTATATTTAAAAGGAGATTACTATGATAATGATATTGTGTCGACTTCTATTTACGACGAAAGTGGTAAAAGAACCACAACTTATGTGAATATCTCTGGAGTATATAATGCTTCTATAGGTGCAAACTGGAATCAGCAGATCAAAAGCGGCGCGCATACTTTACGATACGGTTTAGGCTTAAACGCAAGTTATTCTTTTGATAAAGGATTTACAAATGCGGTTTTATACAATGCAAAATCTACAGCGATTACGCCAAAAGTTTACCTGTCATACGATTATGGAGAAATTTTGACTGTTGCGCCATCTTATAACTTGTCGTACAATGAATCTAAATATGAAAATTATTCAAGAGATGCCAGTTCAAATGTGGTACACAAATTTAATGTACAGACGACCACTTACTGGCCTGCAAATTTAATTTGGGGAAATGACTTTGGATATACTTACAATTCAAATATCTCTGACGATTTCAAGAAAGATTTTTATTTATGGAATACCAGTTTGTCTTATGGCTTTTTAGATAAAAAATTATATGCAAAAGTAAAAGTATATGACGTTTTAAACCAAAATCTTAGCGCTACAAGAACAATTTCTGCAACTTCTATTCGTGATGAAGAAAACACGGTTTTACAACGTTATGTAATGTTTTCTTTAGCATACAAAATCGGGAATTTTACCGGATCTGAAAAAGGAGGAAAGAGAAGGCAGCGTGAAGAATAGGTTTTTTATAGGTTGAAAGAAAAAAAAGTGCAATCAAATTTGAAAAATTTGATTGCACTTTTTAGTAAAATCTAAAATCTATCCCGACGCTTCGGGACTAAAATCTATCCCGACGTTTCGGTACTAAAATCTAAATCGGTGAACAGTCTTCTTTAGAGAACTGAAATTCAGTGTTCAATTCTAAAAATGTTTTTAACAGTGGTATAATCTCCATTTCTAAAAACCGAACTTCGGGACTGTTTTGTTTTTTATTTTGTATAGGAGCGGTCACAGGGATTTCTTTTGCAGACTTCTTTTT